>Ga0193728_1001538_pt1 | contig 11802 bp, 2 predicted proteins | sample U1c1metaG_FD_143037 | JGI IMG/M metagenome (GOLD analysis project Ga0193728, IMG submission 143037) | Soil microbial communities from a riparian zone of the East river system, Colorado, United States - U1c1 | ecosystem: Environmental > Terrestrial > Soil > Riparian zone | place: USA: East River...
CAGCCTACGACCGCACCGTACAAGACGCTTAGCAGAATAGTGTAACCCCAAGTCTCGCCAAGCCACAGGCCAATGGCACTGCGAGTACTGTTGGTCTGCCCGAGTCCGCCATACCCTCTCTGCTGGATCATGTAGAGGGGTAAAAAGAGGAACGGATATCCGAGACCATCATTCGCCCCAGACTCCGCAATAATGATCTTTTGCAGCTCCTTTGGGATGTTCCTGTCGGCGAATTTACCTTTGACAATGGAGTTGGAGAGTACAGGATCTGTGGGCGTTACGCAAGCTCCGACTGCAAGAGCATGCAGAAAGCTTAGGTGTGGGACAAATACATATACTAGAAGGCTTGTGCAGATCCACATTATAGTCATTCCTGGCCCCAATAAAAGAGCCAAGCTTTTCCATTCTTTCTTCAAGTATTTGCTTGGTAGTTGGACACCGGCCAGAACTAACTGGACGCCAAGAACAAGCCTTGTAAAGTACAAAGTAATGGTCTCAAGTGTTTCCGTATTCCCAAGAGCATACTCCTCTGGTCTGATGAGATTTGTAGCATGTGGGGAAAATATAAGGCCAGCTATCAGAGATATAACTATAGTACGTTAGTCAGAAGCGGTCCAGACAACGGGAAGATTGACTAACGTGATTCTGAAAGGTAGAATTCCTCTTTGAAGAGATAGGACACCAACCCAAACAAAGTGACGAAACCACCTAGAGTGGCGCAGACAATATTGAAATTGACCACAGCTAGGGTAGGCATCTTGTCAAGGGTAGGTGGTACCACCTGCTGTAGGTAGTATGGATGTATCCGAGAATCCCGCGGCAGTAGCTTATGCGTCGCGCCTGCGACGAGTCTTTATTGTTAGGGAATTCCGGTGGCCCTTCTTCCAGTGACGTAATGAGCTGTTAGAAGAGAAGGCAAGATATGCAGATGTGTTATTGAATCATAGGGAATGGAACCATGAGAAATCGCCAGGACTGAGTGAGACGCCAGCTTGGATTGTACAAGATACGGAGATTTTTCTGTTAAGCCCAGAGCCTCGAAGATTGAGGTAATTTCACGGCAAAGGTGTCGATCTCAGGAAAGCGAAGACCGAGTTTATCTTGGAGGGGCGGAAATTTATTTCATAAATCTGGATCGTTGGTACGTGCACTACACGCACGTGTATACTGCTCCTTATCACCGATGAATTCTCTACCAAGCGTACAGTCCTAGCTTTAGTAGTAATAAAGGTTTTAAAATCTTTACTTTACTACTAAAATTTATATACTTTTAAGTCTAGTTATATTTAAATTATTATAAGCTAAAAGTCTTTTATTTTTTCTATTACCTTTATATTATAGTAATAATATAGTTTTATTTTAAAATCTATTATATTAAATATAAGTCTATAATACTATATACTCCCTACTTAAACAGGTTTAGATTATTCTTATTTAGTTTAAAATATTACTATTCTTACTACTTATAATACTACTTACTTACTTTTAAATTAATTAATTAGATTACGTAGAGATTTAAAAGTACTACGCGAGCTAATTTAGGTGCTACTACCTTTACTTAATATCTATAAACTGCCGCGGCGGGTATAGCTACGGCCTACGCCTACGCCTACGCTTACACTTAGTATATGTAGTATTTTACTTAAATACCAATAGCTTGCGACAAGTTAAGGTATTAATACGATTTATATTTTATAGAACTATTTATAAAGCTAAATTTATATAATTTTTAAACTTAAAGTAAAAGGATCTAAGTCTGTTTTAAATAAGTATATATATATTGGATCTTATAATAAATTGAATTAAGTCTATACTTATTAGGACCTATTATAGAGTAAATATAAACGATAATAATATATAGTAAAGTAGATATTAAGCAATGTATATAAACTACGTAATAAGGTTAAGGCGTTATATAAGGAAAGGAAATAAGAAATAGAAGGAAGGGGAATATATTAACTTAGTTACTTAGTATAAAACTAGCTGCTAAAATAGTTTCTTAGAAAAATAACAAAGAAAAGAGGTCTTTACTGCCCTAAAATATATAAAGGAGAAAATATTATAAATAATCCCTAGTCTATAGTGTGGTAAAGATAGGACTAGTATAAAGCTTTTATAACTACTCTACTACCTAAACCCTCTTCTCCTAGCTCTATAGAGTAGAAGGGCTATACTATAGATAGTAAATAGAAATATCTAGAACTAGAAAATAGAAGTTAAATAAGTAATCTTCTCTAGCTCTAATAAAAAAGCCCTAGGGCTAGATAAGGATATCCTTTATAATTCTATAAAAGGCCTACCCTCTTATAAAAGATCTTTTATATAGAATCTATAATATCTTATTTATCTTAAGCTATTAACCAAGGGCCAAGAGAAATACGAGGAGTTATTTTCTCTAAAGCTAATAAAGAGGACTACTCTTTACTAAAGTTATATAGAATTATCTCCTTATTAAATTTCTTAAGAAAGACTCTAGAGAAGATCTTTACTACTAGATTAGGATATCTAGCTGGTACTACTAGCTTATTTTAAGATTTATAATTAGGAAGATAAAGATAGCGGTCCGCAATTAACGTAGTTCTACTACTTCTAATTAGTATCTAATCTAAAAACAATAGGAAAAAAGCTAGATAAAGGATAGCTACTATATTATTTCTAGACATAAAAGAGGCCTTTAACTATATGTCGATAAACTAGCTTCTATTTATCTATAAGAAACTAGAACTACCTATAGAGTTTATATAATAGGTAGCTACTTTTCTCAGTAATAGAAAGCTATAACTCTTCTTTAATAGGCAAATATAAGAAAAAGTAGAAATAGAAATAGGAATACTATAGGGTTCGCCTATATCTCCTATTTTATTTCTATTATATATATATAATATATATAGCCTAAAGATAAAAAGAGCCTATTCTCTTAGCTATATAGATAATTTTGTAATTACGGTACCTTTAAATTTAGCTAAATATAATTATAAAACGCTAGAGGGAATAATACTGTGGTGGGGTAAATTGGCCCACTAGATTCAACATCTAGATTGGGTATAGTTTCGGGAGAGCATAGGCCCTCCGTGGATATATAGATTGGCCCGCGGCCTCAGAGTCTTTAACAACTCGACAGGCCTAGCGGACATATGGTTTTCTTCTTCCAATACACTCTTTTCTTCTCTTCTTACGGACTGCTTTCCTACTGGCTGATTACGATTGACTAACCGACTAACCACACTGTGACTTCCCATCTGAGAGACACCGTACCCTTCTACAATATTAGAGCTAATATCTAGAGCTAAGGAAGCTGCTATTAGTTTTAATATTTGTAAAATAGAGCTTATATACTTCTATAGTAAACGTACTACTATAGAAGAAGAGCTAAAACTAGGAGGCGTGGAAATATCCCCCAAAACCCTAGTTAAGTGGCTAGGAGTATTTCTAGACTCTAAGCTTACTTTTAGATAATACGTAAAAATAAGAGTCTTTAAGGCAAAAGCAACTTTTTATTTAATTAGAAGACTAGGCAATATATAAGGAAGTCTATCTCTATAAGCTCTATATAGCTTATTTTATTACTATAATAGACTATAAAATATAATGCTAATAGAAAAGCAAGTCTAGAAACTATCTACTAGCTAAATATTAATATCTATAAAATAAAGTTCTAGAACTAGTTTTAGGGGCGTTTTAAGAATCTCTTAGCTTAGCTATAGAGATAGAGGCCTCTATTCCTCCTCTTAAAATTAGATTTAAAACGCTTTATAATAGCTATATATTAAAATCTCTAAAATTTAAAGAAAACTATATAATTAAGAAGACCTATATAGAAGAGAATGACAAAGAGACGAGCTAGCAACTGGCTCTAGTTCTAGTTCTAGAAACTCTATTATAAGGCACTTACTGTAGCTAAAAATATAGCTACTATCTTTAGTTTCTAGGGTTTAGTAGTTAATTTAAATCTAGAAAATAGAGAAAATCTCTTTAGATTAGCAAAAAACGGTAGCCTCCTCCTATATCTATATCCTTTTCTATTTCTAAAAATAGTAAGGAAGAAACTATATAAGAATGCTTAAGACTAGTAAATATATACTATATAGGTAGCTTTAAAGATAATAAATTAAATATAGCAACTATATATAAAATAGGAGAGAGAAATAGAATTAATATATAATAAATTAGAATCTAAAACCCTATATGGCAATTATAGACGTAGAGCTTTATATAATCTATATAGCCCTAAAATACCTAAAATAATAAAGACTAGAAGATGGAGAGATCTATATCCTTATAGATAGCTAGGTGGCTATTAAGAGATAATAGCTTAATTCTCTTATAGGGGGCAAGAACTAGTCCCTAAAATAACGTATAGCTATTTCTCTCTAGCTAGTAAGAATATCTCTATTAACTTCTACTGGGTTCCTAACTATTTAAAAATCTATAGAAATAAAATAGTAAATAAGTTAGCTAAAAAGGGCCTTTTTAGAAGAAAATATAATCCTCTTACACTTCCTAGGCTTATATAGAAAGAGTAATAGGAAAAAAGATACTAGAATAGTAGGAAAATAATTAATAATAGAATGAAAATAAAGGAAAATACTATACTGGGATCTATAAAAGAAGCTATTTCTTTTCTCTTAAAGCCCCTAAGGATAGATATCCTAAAAGGCTATAATTAGCTTTCTTCTAACTAAAGCTAAGAAAAGGCTACTTTAAATCCTTCTCTAAAGTAATAGGGAAAGATAAAGAAAGTAGATACTTTAGGGAATATAGCGCTATATATACCTCTAAATATCTTCTACTAGACTATAACCTATATAGAGGAGAGAGAAGAGATATATATAAGTAACTAGGCTCTTCTCTCTCTCTAAAGAAGCTATTTTATATAGATAAATAAAGGTAGGCGCCTTTTTATTTCTAGATAGGATAGGGATAGCTACTAAAAAGTAGCTAATAGTAGCAGGATCTTTAGAAGGAGGTAGCTCCTACTAAACTCCTAGTAGATAGATAGTAGAAAGTAAAAGAATAGAAATAAATTATAAATAGGACAGGAATAGGCGTTAGGGTTTCTTATAGTCTTTTCTCCTATTTTCCTACTACTTAATAGTTATTAGTAACGTAGTATTTTATTAGAGAGCGGTAAACCCCTAGATTAAAAGTTTATAAACTACTTAGATATAGCTATTAATATATATTAAACTGCCTAGAAAGGATTTATATATATAGAACTGTAGCGTTATAGCCTAGGGGATATATTCGTAGTATTGTATATAGTATAATACAATATATTAGAAAAGATTGCTAAGTTAATAAGGCCGCACTATATACGAGACAGGATAGGATTTAAGTAGCGATTACTACAGCTTTAGTAGAATTCGGCAGACTTGGTAGGAATTAATAGAAATTGTAGATACTATAGATATAGGACAATATTTATAGTAGAAATAAACAGGTATATACAAGATGCTATTGGGATAGTCCTGTAATAGTACCTTCCTTCTAATTTCGAGATCTTGCGAGACGAGGTTATAGTAGTTCTAGGTAGAGTTTGCGAAAGTCTTCTATAGCTTACGTAAGTCTTATAGAGCTAATAGGTTCCTATAGGAGCTTAAGTATAGCCTCTCTATTTTATAAGATATATATATTAGCGTTTCCGTTTATTATATTTAATATTATTAATTCTTTTATCAAAGTACTTATTATTGCTATCTACTTTAATTAGTAGTATATAGTCCTAGATCTATCTAAGTAAGACGTCTAATAAAGAGGTAGTAGGGTAGAGAACTAACGTATAGAATACGGAGTAAATTTTAACTGTATTAAAAAGTTTTAATTAGTAGGCGTAAGGGAAGCTAACCTTTTTAATCTTATAAGGGCTAGCGTTTTTTAATTAAGTTTCTTAATAGACTGGTTTATATTTAAATTTCTTAAATTAGCGAAATAAAGTCGTACCTTAATATGCTAATACTAGGGTTTAATTCTTATTCGCTATAGCTTTATAAATAGATTAAGCCAATATTATCTTATTAGTAAAGAGCTACTATAGTTCCTCTATCTTTTTTTATTATATAAATTTATCTACTTCTATAACTTATAGAGTGTAATAAGCAAGGTAAAATGTATTACTTAAAGGTTTAAAGTCTATTTAAAAATACTAGCCGTAGTTAGCTAAGAATAGAGAGACTCTTATAGCTTTTAAGATAGAGTTATTCGCAGTAAATTTAGTAAATATAAGCTAGTTAATCTAGTCGTCTTATAGGTATAACGTGTATATCTAGATATACTATTATATTATTATAAAGTATATTGCTAAGGTATATAGTATAGAGTAAGTAAGCTAAGTAGGAGTTATAGGAGAGTCGATAGAAAAGGACGATATAGTAAAGAGTAGAGCAATACCCTTGTATAGAGACGAACCGATAAAGAGATAAAGAGGGCTGTAAGCCTAAGGAGCTTATAAGAAGGTGCTAAGCCTAGCCTTCGGCTATACCTTAGCTATCCCTAAGAGCTCTTAAGCGATATACCTAGGCAAGGGATAAAATATCCCTTATAATAGGTAATATGACCTAAGATAGTATATTTACTAAATCTAAATACGTTAATATACTAGTTAACGAGGATTAAGGTAAAATTATTATCTTATATAGAGATCTTATTAATAAATCCTATACCTCTAACTCTTATATTAATTAGGACCTAAAAGTTAGTATATTAACTATTTTATTAAAGACGGTAGTCGACGGTTATACTACGATCTTAAGAGTTGGGATTTGCGATATCTAATACATTTAACGAGATTCTATAGTAGGGTCGTCTTAGAGAGGGACTTAGCTTAGAATCTTCCTTTTAGGGCGATTAGGAAGGGATTTCTATAGAACGTCGGTTAGAGCTTTACTCTTATAAATAGTACTTATTAGATATAGAGTTAGAACTAGATAAATATTAATATTAGTAGCTTGAGCTTAATTAAGATAATTAGCCGCTTATACTAGCCGTCTATATATATATTTAAAGTAGTAAAATAAAGTAATAACTTAAGATATAGGTATCGCTTCCGTACTTAAAATAAAAGCCGTATTTAATATATTATTCTCTTTTAAAGAATCCTTTTAGGGCGTACTTTAGGGTCTTAATATTAATATCTATAGAGTTTAGATCTTTATAGGTCTTAGTATCGGGGAAATATTCGCAGGCTAACATTCACTTAATAGATAGTTTGAAATCGAATACTGTCAATTGCCTGCCAAATGCCTGTCGTTGACGTAGTTGACGCATTTGACGTATTTGACGTATTTGACACGCAGCCTGCGCGCAGCCTGCGTAATTAGCAGTAACCTTAATAGGTTCTTTTGATTTTCCTACCTCGCTTAATTTTCGCTTAGGCTCCTCCCCCCCTCCGTGCACGGTCCTACTTAATATATGGTTTTCCTTACCAAAACCTATAACTTAATAACCTTCTAATAGAATTTTATAATAAAATATATATAATATAAGACTAATTAGCTTATATATAGGACTAAAATATTAAAAAAAAAATAAGTATTTATTTAAATACTTATAATTAAATAACTATAATAGCTATTAATATAAAAATTAAATTATAGCCTATTATATAGTAACTTAGGCTTTTTATAATATAAAATTATAAAATTGTTAATTATTATAGTATAGACTTAAAAAAAACACTTTTCTATATAGTAAAGGTTCTATTAAGAGTTATAAAGTTATAAATAGTATAAAAAGGTGTAATTAAGTAAATTTTAATAAGGAAAATCATGTATTAAGTGGGACCATATACGGAGTAGGGATAGCTCTAAGTAAATTATTAAATAACGCTATAAAAAAATCTAATTTATAATAACTTTTTTAATAAAAAGTTTGCCTAAGAGGAGTTTTATAATAATATATGTGATGGGGTTATAAAGGTGACCCTAGTTATAAAGGTTTTAAACATTAATACTTGAAAAGCATAGATAAAGCAAGCGTATAGACAAAATTTATTTATAAAACCTGCAAACCTTTATTACTAGGGTCACCTTTATAACCCTATTATATTCGTTACGCGTATTATATAATACTATAATACTACTAGACTTAAAAAGACTTAAATATTTTTATATTTAAGTAAGTAAAGTAAAATTGCTAATTTTATAGGCTATGCGTAGGCTATATATTTAAAATAAAAAAACACAATATAGGCTAGTTTATTAAGTACGTTAGATAACCTATTAATTGCCTAAAGTTAATTACCTATTAACTACTAGTAGTTAAGGCCATCTATAGGGGACGATATTTTGCCAATAAGACGGCTAAGAAGTAGCGTATTTATTTTAAGATAAAGCGTAACATATTATTATATAAGCTATTAATAACATTAATATAGATAGTATTAGTATTTAGAGTTTAAAGATTTTATTTTATAATTAATTAAATAAGTTTATTTTATTTAATCTCTTTAATATAGTAGTTGAATTTAGTAAAGTATAACGGGAAGTTTTTAAAGCTTTATATTATTTTATTTTATTTCATTTCCTTTATATTATAATAATTTAATTAGAGTCGTTATAAGCTACTTCTAATAAGCTCGGACCCCTAGAACTCGGTTATCCTCTAAAGTCGGTTACTTTACCAAATTGGTCACTACTACTTTAGAAGCTATTTACACTTATATACTATTTAGTATATCGGCCTTAACCTTTCTACCTAACGTCTCTTAAGGCTTTGATTTTAGCTCCTTTATTTTTATTTTAACCTCTTTCTCCTCTACCTTCTCTATAGCCTACTTAATCGAATCTATATTTATAAACTTTATATTTAGATCTATAGCTACCTACCTATAATATTAAGTTAATTACTATTAGCTTATTTTAGGCTTAAAGCTTTTATTAAAGCCTTATTTTTAAATTACGAAAATTTAAGGTCCTTACGCGAATTCTATAGATAAATAATAAGGATATACTATATAAACTTAATTGTTTTTACTATAATGCCTTTATTTTAAGCCTTAGAATAATACTTAATAAAGCGGTGTTTTTTAATTAAGGCTATATTATTAAGAAATATAGGCTCTATAATTTACTCCTAATACTTTAATTTAATAAGAGAGAAGTATAATAGATCTAAGAGTTACTATATTAAATAAAGAAGTAGAAGAACAAACTCTATATTATTCTATTTATATTTTATTAAAAACTTAACTATATAATAGCTTATATAGTTATTAAGAAAAACAATTAAGCTTTAAATAAGAAAATATTAGTAAGTTACCTAAATATAATATAATAAGCTATTTAACTAGTTTTTAATATTGTATATATTAATAAAGCGCTTTACCTTAGTTGGACTATCTTGATTAGAGGCGTTTTCCTTTAAATATTATATCTATAATAAATACTTATTTATAATTATTTAGTAACTATATAAGAGATTTTGTTTTAGAGGTATATATATATATATATATTTAATATAAGTCTTTCTTTATACCTTTATATAAAGGTTATAATTTTTTTTTATTTACTTTAGTTATACCCTATTAAATTTATATACTTTCTATTGGTTAGATAAGTAAGAATTTAATATATAGATTCTATTTAAAATAGCTAATTACGTATACTTTAACAAGGGGCTTAGTATCGCCGTTTTAATTAAAGACTTAGGCTACTATTTCTTGTAATTACGTATATAAGGGAGTAAATCCTTATAAGTCCTATTTAAGTACTTAATTAGTAAAAAGGTCTCCTATATAGGAGTTAATTGCTATTTAATTAATCGATTAAAATCGATAAAGAGATACCGTATATAAATATAGCTTTTCGCGTAGATCTGTAGGCACTATATTTAAAATTTATAATAGCTATTTATAAGTTCTACTCCTTTTAGTCTATATTGATCGATTTGTCGTAAAAGAAATAGTTTAACAAGTCGGTGATTTAATTTTAACAATATGGCCGAGTTTAGGGAGTAACCGAGTTCTAGGGGTCTGAGTTTATAGCAACTAGCTCTTCTATAGTGTTTAGCTAGAACGGGTATATAGTTTCTATAGTATCTTATTTTAAGTAGCCTATAGTATAACGAAGTTAGCTATTAGAGGTAATATAGTAATTAATATTACCGTTTAGCTTATTTTAAAATTATTTATAAAAGGAGCGTAATTTATTCCTTTTACTAAAATAGGTATAAGGATTAGAAAGATATTTAGTTAACTTAGAAGGAAGTAGTAGGTAGTCTTAGACTTATTTTTTCTACCTAGTACTTATAGATTAATACTAGTAGAGATAGGCGGAAGTGATAATATAGTAGATAGTAAATTATAACAAATCTCTTTAATTTCCCTTTTAGAGACTATAAGGCGACAAGTTCTACGCTACCCAAGCTAAATATACTAAAAAGGTAAGTAAATATCTGGCTCAATTTCTAGAACCGCTATTTAGAATAGTATATATAAGTAGGGTAACGATTAGAATCCCTAGTATATAGGTTAGTCACCTAATAGAGACTTAATTATCTTGTAATATTAGGCCTCTTATAATTGAAGGCGTCTATAGAAGTCTATTAAAGGCTTTCTATTTATTTAGCTAGCGCGGCGTATAGGTTAGTTATAAATATAGAAGCTTTTAGGTCGTTCTATATATTAAGTAGCATAAAGTAGAGGTTTTTATTTTATTTTAATATATCCATTATATTATACTATGTAAAATACTACGTATATAGCCTCTAGGTTATAGCGCTATAGTTCTATATATAATTCCTTTCTAGGCAGTCTAATATATATTAGTAGCTATATACTAGCGGTTTACCGCTCTCTAGTAAAATACTAGATTACGAGCAACTATTAGGTAGTAATAAATAATAGAAAAGGCTATAAGAAATTAAGACACCCTAACGCCTATCTTAATCCTATTTGTAGTTTAGTTCTATTTTTTTTACTCTTTATTATCTATCTACTAGGAACCTAGTAGGAATTACCTCCTTCTAAAGATCTTACTACTATTAACTACTTTCTAGTAGCTATTCTAATTCTATCTAGAAATAGAAAAAGCGCTTCTATTTCTTTCTTTATATAAAATAACTTCTTTAGAGAGAGAGAAGAGCCTAGTTACCTTTGTATTTTCTTTCTCTCGTTCTAATATAAGCTGTAGTCTAGTAGTAGGTGCTTAGGGGTTTAAAGTAGGGGTTTAAAGTAATAATAATATATAGCGAAGTAGATATTACCAAGCTACGTATATAAACTATATAGTAAAGTTAAAATATTATATAGGAAAAGAAAATTAGATATAGAAGGAAGGGGTATTATAGCTAGAATATATTGTATTGCAATAGTGGACATATTACAAGGGCGGCTAAGCCGCTAGTGGTAAGCGAGCTAATGGCGATTTTCTATACCAGGTATAGAAAATCGTAATTAGTTGACAGAAGTCACGGGAGAACACGCGAAGAGCTTTATCCTTTGCGAAGCGTAGATCTTAGAGAATTAAGATCTACCTACAACACCGTATAGTACATATCATTGTGATATATATATTCTACACGTTGTTAATATATACTAATACTAATTAGTAAGCGTATATAGATTAGGAAACACGTAGATAGCTTAAAAGACAGTTATACTATCTACCTTGCAGCAGATTAGAAGATAGTTATACTTATCTACCTTTTATATCAGCCTACTTTAGTTAAAGAGAAGAAGAGAAACTACCTAGGAGTACTTGTCTGGTATCCACGATGACTTCTAGATATCTCGTTTTATCTATTTTAGAAGAATTACTACGCAGAATACCTTACCCTACTTAAACAACTCGAACCGCCCCCTAAACC
>Ga0193728_1001539_pt1 | contig 11801 bp, 12 predicted proteins | sample U1c1metaG_FD_143037 | JGI IMG/M metagenome (GOLD analysis project Ga0193728, IMG submission 143037) | Soil microbial communities from a riparian zone of the East river system, Colorado, United States - U1c1 | ecosystem: Environmental > Terrestrial > Soil > Riparian zone | place: USA: East River...
CTCCCCCCATCCCGATTTATCCAATGACGTTTATGCCTTAGATGATCGGTGTTGGGAATCGGCGCGACAGACGATTTTCGTCTCCTGTGGTAGACACAAAATGTCACAATAGCGGTGTAACACGCACTACCCCTAATATTCTGGTCTTGTCAGCAGTAAGACTTTGGCTATCTAATTCATATAGAAGGTCTTAGCTGTCTAAGTAGGGTATAGTACTACTAGTCGAGATTGGCAGGCTGCTTGCTTTTAAGGAACGTGTGCTCTCGCACCAAAAAACTCTCAATGTTTGTCAAGGAGATCGAACAGTCATGAAGAAGCAAAAGGGTTTCTCTCTTATCGAGTTGCTGATCGTCGTGGCGATCATTTTGATCATCGCGGCCATCGCAATTCCGAACTTGCTGCGGTCACGTATCGCTGCAAACGAATCGTCGGCGGTCGGATCGGTTCGTACTCTAACCACCGCCCAGGTAACCTACTCCTCGACGTATGGCACGGGGTACACCACGTTGGCTCAGTTGGGCGGCGCGGCTGGTTGCGTAGCAGCTCCGGCTACTGCGTGCTTGATCGATCCGGTTTTGACCCTCGGCACCAAATCGGGCTATACCGTTGATACCGTACCGAACACCGGTGCAGGTACGAACGCGTCTCCTTTCAACGGCTTCGAAACGAATGCCACTCCCTTCTCCGTTTCCACGGGTACGCGTGCGTTTTGTTCCGACAATTCTGGTGTGATTCGCTACAACACGACCGGCGCGGCTATCGGTACCGCCGCTGGTTCATGCGCAGCGGTTGCGACCATCCTCCAGTAATTCTGGTGGACAGCTATGGCGGGGAGGAAGGTGACTTCCTCCCCGTTTTTTTTGCAAGGTCGTCGAGGAGCCCGAGATACAAGTGGACGCAGGGCATTTGTTTAGGCCGGCTCGCTTGAGGCGTAACAGCGGGCCCCGGACAGGAGGTATCATGAAGCGGCAGAACGGTTTTTCTCTCGTCGAGTTGCTGATCGTTGTGGCGATCATCCTAGTCATCGCAGCGATTGCCATTCCGAACTTACTGCGGTCGAGAATGGCCGCCAATGAAGCTTCCGCGACCGAATCGATGCGTATGATCAATACCGCTGAAGCGGCTTACAACGCGGCGTTTCCAACCCAGGGTTACAGCAATTTGTTGGGGGATCTCGGCGGCGCCTCGCCGTGCGCAGCTATTACAAGCACTGCAGCATGCTTGCTCGATACTGTGGTGGCTAATGCGACTGGTGCCGCAACCGGAAAAAGTGGCTATTATTTCACGTATACCCCAGTTGGCGCAGCGCCAGTAAGTCAATACACAATCTTGGGGACGCCTGTAGGTGTGGGCATTACCGGCCAACGCCAGTTCTTCACGGATGAATCCTACGTGATTCGTTATTCGACCACAGGTGCAGCCAACGTTAACAGCTCTCCGCTCTAGTAGCGCTTTCCGGCAATTAGCCAAGCGCTTTTCAAATGACAACTCCTGCACAAAAATAGTGCGCTGATTGTCCCCGCGGCCGTTATCTCCGCTCACTTAGTTATACTAAAAGCGATGCATTCGAGACGGCATTCGTTTGTAACATCGCAGTCTGAAAAATTCACTCTCCTGGCGCTGGCACTCGCCGTACTGTGCAGCGCCTCGGCCCTGGCTCATCCTCCAGAAAAGTCCGCCAGCTTGGAACCCATCCGCCGCATGGAGCATCGCTACCGCGCGGCTAAGACTCTGCAGGCTACATTTCTAGAGCGCTACACCGAGAACGACCGCACTGTGCGCGTGGAATCCGGCGTCGCCTATTTTCGCCGCCCGGGCAAAATGCGTTGGGAATATGCGGCCCCGGAAAATAATCTCTTCCTGATCGATGGCAAGATGGCTTGGTTTTACGTGCCCGCCGATCATACCGTGACGCGCGTGCCTGCCAAACAAAGCACCGATTGGCGAACGCCGTTGGCGCTGCTGGCCGGCGAAACAAAAGTCTCGCGCGTGTGCGCACGAATTAAACTAGCCCCCGATGAGCCACCCGAAAAGACCGGCGATGCCGTTTTTAATTGCACCCTGCGCGGCTCAGTGGACAGCAAGATTCCCACCGCTGCGAAAAACGCAAATCCTGTGGACGCTTCAAAACTAAACACCCTTGCGTCGCAAAATGGCGAGCAACAAAACGGCGAGCAGGAAGATACCGTGCTGCTCGAAATCGGACCTGAATCTGGAGAGCTGGTACGAATTGTAGTGCGCAATAAAGGCGGAGTCGGGATCGAATTTCATTTCGCCAACTGGCTGGACGATCCTCCAATTGCGGAAGCGTTGTTTCATTTCCAGCCGCCCAAGGGCGTCGCCATCGTGAACGCAGAATTGCCTCCCCAAACGTCGAACCCAGAGTAAGCTTTGACCTGTCCGCCTGACGGCCCGGGAGTACCCGTTTCTGGGCCCGTTTCTAGGAAGGAACGGCCAACCATCCCGGTTGACCGCGCCGACATCTCACTTGATGTAAACTGAGGGTATATGGGGGAATTTGTTTGCCGCGTGGCGGATGCCAACGGCCGTGTGTTTTCACACGTCGAGGCCGCCGGAACGCTCGATGAAGCACGCCAGAAACTGGCCGACCGGGGATTGTACGTTTACTCCGTAGAAACGCGTGGAACTCTGCTCGGTTTGCTGAATCGTCGCAAACAGAAGCAAATCGGCGGCTCGGACTTCCTCATTCTCAATCAGCAGTTCAACACCTTGATTAAAGCCGGCATACCGATTCTGCGGGCGCTAGATCTCCTCGCCACTCGTGCAACCACGCCGAAACTCAGGCCCATCCTTACGCAGATACGCGACCGCGTGCGGGAAGGCAAGTCGCTTTCTGAGGCCATCGACGAGGCCGGCGTATTCTCAAAGGTTTATTCCACAGCAATCTTAGCGGGCGAAAAGAGCGGCAATCTTTCCGGCGTTCTGGAATTTTACATTGCCTATCAGAAAGTAAGCACCGGCGTAAAAAAGAAGATCCTGGCAACGATGGTGTATCCGGTTCTTTTGATTGTGGTCGCCACCATAATCGTCACTTACCTGGTAACTTTCGTGGTGCCTAAATTCGCCGGCCTGTATGCAGACCTCGGGGTGGAACTCCCCACCTCCACAAAATTATTGATGGCATTAACGGTAGACTACAGATATGTAGTTCTGGGAACTATAGCCGTCCTGGCCGCAACAGCGGCTGGCGTGTTCCTATGGTCGCGTACGGAAGAAGGCGGTGCCACTTTTGACCGCCTGAAGTTCAAGCTGCCGGTTATTGGCGATACCTTGTTGAAGTTTCAGGTGGCGCAATTTTCGCGCACCCTGGCGACGCTTTTAACTGGCGGCACCACTCTGGTCACGGCGTTGCAGACCGCGTCCGATGCCCTGAGCAGCAGATTACTGCGTGTAACCATTTTGCGAGCCACGCAGATGGTGCGCGAAGGGGAGACGCTGCACGCCGCGCTGGCAACGCAACGGGTTATGCCGGAAATGGCGCTGGATATGGTGGAGGTCGGAGAAAGCAGCGGAGCGCTCGGTCCGATGCTAACGAGCATCGCCGAATTTTACGAGGAAGAAGTAGGCCTGCGCCTCGGCGCGCTCGTCTCCATCATCGAGCCCGTCATTCTTATCTTTATGGGAATTTTGGTAGCGTTCATACTCATTTCACTTTACCTGCCTATATTCTCGTTTTCAGTAACCGGCGGAGCTAAGTAAGACCATGGCAACTACAGACTACACACCCATAACCGCAGCGCTAACAGGCACTGCCGAAGAGCAACACGAGCGCGAATTCGCCAGCAAACTTGCACAGCGCTATCGCTGCACCTTTGTGGATCTTCGCGAGCAGCGTATCGACCCCGAGCTTTTCCGCACCATTCCCGCGGACTTGATGTTCCGTTACAACTTCGTGCCTCTTGAAGTTCACAATAATTTGTTGTCCATCGCGGTGGCCGATCCCAGTCAGGTTCTGCTCAGCGATGAACTTCCCTTACTTCTCGGAAAAAAACTGGCCATTAAGGTTGCCACCGCTCACCAAATCAGCGACCTTCTGAAACGTACCGAACAGTCCCAACGCGTGCTTGAGCAAGCTACCGAAGCCTTCACTCTTCAAGTTTCAAAGGACGAAGGCGAGAGCGACGAAACCATTTCCGGTGATCGCCTCACCCGCGATACCGCGGTCAGCCCGGTAGTCCGGCTAGTCGAAACGGTAATCTTTACCGCGCTGGAACGCAGGGCGAGCGACATTCACATCGAAGCCCGCGATTCCGAAGTCGCCGTTAAGTACCGCATCGACGGTGTTTTGCAGCACGCCATGCAACCCATTGCCAAGGAATGGCACTCCACGGTAATTTCGCGCATCAAGGTTTTAAGCGATCTGGACATTGCCGAACGCCGCGTCCCGCAGGACGGCCGCTTCCGCGTAAAATATAAAGGCCGCTACATCGATTTGCGCGTCTCCATTATGCCCGCGAGCCACGGTGAAGATGCCGTCCTTCGTGTTCTCGACAAGGAAACCCTCTCCGAAAAATTCCAGAGCTTAAGCCTCGACGTCGTCGGCTTTTCCTCGGAAGAAATGCGTCGCTTTCGCCGCTATATTCGCGAACCATACGGCATGGTCTTGGTCACCGGTCCGACGGGGTCCGGAAAAACCACCACGCTGTACGCTGCCATCAATGAAATCAAGTCCGACGAAGATAAGATTATCACCATCGAAGATCCCGTCGAGTACCAGCTCCGCGGCATCACGCAAATACCGGTCAACGAGAAAAAGGGCCTGACCTTCGCACGCGGCTTGCGCTCCATTTTGCGCCATGACCCCGACAAAATCATGGTCGGCGAAATTCGCGACCAGGAAACCGCCCAGATCGCCATTCAATCGGCCCTGACCGGCCACTTGGTATTTACCACCGTGCACGCCAACAACGTCACCGACGTAATCGGCCGCTTCATCAACATGGGCGTCGAGCCTTACAACTTTGTGTCCGCCCTGAATTGCATTATGGCCCAGCGACTGGTGCGCATCATCTGCATGAACTGCCGCCGGCCGAAGCAATATTCTTCCACTGAATTGAAGGAAGCGGGCCTCGATCCAGCCGCCTGGAGCGGCGTAACCCTGATGGAAGGTGCAGGCTGCCTGGAATGTTCGGGTACCGGTTATCACGGCCGCACCGCCATCTGCGAACTGCTTGATCTGACCGACCGCATTCGTGAAATGATTGTGGACCGCAGGCCCACTTCGGAAATCAAACGCATTGCCCGCGATGAAGGCATGATCACCCTACGGGAAAGCGGCCTGGCGAAAATTCGCGACGGAATTACCAGCGTGAAGGAAATCAACAAGGTGACCTTCGTTGAATAGCGCTACCGCGTTCCGCCAAGGAATTTACAAAAGCGAGCTGGTCCGCCGTATTACCCGTTGGCTGGACGCCACTCCGCATCCGCCGCTGGCACTGGAAATAACTCCGGAGCGTGTGGCTGCGGCGCGCTTTGGCAGGACCGGAGCGCTGGACGGGTATGCCGTCGAGACTCTCCCGCAGGGCGCGATTGTGCCCTCGGCAGTCGAGTCCAACATTGGAAATCCTGCGGCGGTCAAACTCGCCGTCAGCAGCGCCTGCGCCAGGCTGAAAGCCAAGGATGAAGACGTAGCGCTCATTTTGCCCGATCCAGTGATCAGAGTTTTTGTCCAGCACTTTGACGAATTTCCGCGTTCGGCCCAGGAAGCGGAACCGATGTTGCGGTGGAAGCTGAAGAAGAGCGTCCCCTTCGAAGTGGATGAAACGCTAATTTCTTATATGCGCCAATCTCCGCGCGAAGATGGCGTAGATATTGTCACCGCGCTCGCGCGGCTGCGCATCGTTCGCGAATACGAAGCCTTAGCGGAAGCGGTGGAATTGCGCCCGGGCGTGGTTCTGAGCTCCTCCCTCGCCGCCATCACCTTGCTGGATGATCAGAAGCCCACGCTGCTCGCTCGCGTTTCGGAAAATTCTTTGACCACCGTGATCGTCCGCGAAGGTGTCTTGTGCGGTTATCGCTGCACGGAATTGCCCGCGCAAGGTCTCGACCTCACGCCCCAAATGCTGCTGGAAGAAATTTATCCAGTCGCGGCCTACTACCAGGACACCTGGCGAGAAGGGGTCCAGGCCGTGAGCCTCACTGGACTTGGCTCCCGTTTACCCGAATTTCTGCCGCCCTTCCAGGAAGAATTTCGCTGCGAAATTAGTTCCTTGCTGCATTCCGCGGTGGCCGGCGGGCGCGTGCACGATGATGTTCGGCCTCTTGCTGAGCGTGAACTAGAAGGTTTGGTCGGTTGGGCCATGCACCGCGGCTAGATCAGCAGCACGCAGAATCAAAAAATAGTTCGGAGTTTCTTAGCAGATGAGAGTTCGCCTTAATCTAGCGACCAAAGCGCAGGAAACGCATCGGCGTTTCATGGTGGTCGCAGGTCTCGTAGCAGGCGTTGCGGGCATCGTATTTCTCGCTTTGGGTTGGCACGTCTACTCGATACGAAATGTCGATGCGCGCCTGCGTGCCCAATCGGAAATCACTAGTCGTAGGATCGGAGAATTACAGGCCGAACGCGCCGACCTCGAACGTTTCTTCGCCCAACCGGAAAACGCCAGGTTGCATGATCGCGCGGCGTTCCTCAATTCCCTGATTGATGGTCGAAGCTTCAATTGGACGCAAATGTTTATGGACCTGGAACGCATTCTTCCGGGCGGCGTGAAGGTCGTCAGCATCGAGCCGAAACAGGCCAAGGGTCGCGTCGAGGTAAGATTGACCGTCGGTGCTTCCAGCGATGACGCCAAATTGAAATTTCTTCGCGCTCTTGAGGACTCTCATCAATTCAGCGAAATCGCGCTGGACAGCGAAGTACCAGGTAAGACCGGCAACCAGCGAGTCGTGGCATTAACTGCGGTTTATTCGAGGAGCTGATGAAACGCGACGTTAAATTACAAAAGCGCCTGGTCATCGGTGCACTGGGTCTCCTGGTTCTCGCCGACGTGGCCCTCACCGCCTACAGCTGGCAACTCAGCTCCGCCCCACACACTCCGCAGCAGGAGTTGGCCCTGCAGAATCAACAAATGGAGATATTGCGCGCCGATATCAAGCGTGGCGAATCCATCCGCCAGTTGACCCCCGCAATCCAGAGAGACTGCGACCGCTTTGAACAATCCTTGCTGCCGGTCAGTAACGCCTCCTCGTCGGTATCCGCGGAACTCGATGGAATTGCAAAAAAAGCTGGCGCCCAAATCGAAGGACGTAGTTTTAAGCAAAAGGAAATTCCCAAGCGCAATTTGCAGGAAGTGAATATTGATCTTCTCGTAAACGGCGAATATACCTCGGTGGTCCGGTTTCTAAACGGTTTGCAGCGTTCCAAAAATTTATATGAGGTCGATGGGCTGGCGCTCGCGAGCGATACTCAAAATCAAGGTGCCAACGGGCCAATTAGAGTAACCGTACATATGAAAACGTATTTTCGAGTCGCGTGAATGACCCAAAAGAACCAAATGATCGTGCTGGCCGCGTTGGTGCTTATCATGGGAGTAGTGTGGTATTTCAATCGCACTACATCCGCGACGAACTCCGGGAATGTGGCAACTTTCCAGAATTACCAGTTACTCGCGGTTGAGAACCCTCAATTGCATCGCGACAAGATGGAAGCTGCTCAGAAAACCGAATATCACAGCCTGGGCCGCAATCCCTTCAGTGAAATCGCACCCCCTAAGGAACAGCCACAGGCAAACAAAGTCGCCCAACACGTGCCGCAAGGGCCTCCGATTTTACCGCCACCACCGCCGCCGACCCTGCCGGGCAATATGAAATATTTTGGATACGGCACAATTCCCAACGGAACCTTGCGCCGCGCGTTTTTGTCCGATGGCGATGAGGTTTTCATCGTCGGGGAAGGTGACACCCTATTGGGGCGCTTCCGCATCGTGAAAATAAATAATGCCAACCTCGAATTCGAGGAGATTGCTACCGGCCGCCGCAACACGATAACGCTGCAGGAAGAGCAAGTGGCGCCACCAGCGTGATTAAAAATTTCTCCAAGCCGCCAAATTTCTCAACGCGCCGCGGGCGAAGTTCTGAAGATGGCTACGCGCTGATGATGGTGGTATTTTTCGCCGCCCTCATGCTCATCGGCGCTATGGTTGCCGCCCCGCGCATCCTCCAGGAAGGCAAGCGCGAAAAAGAAAAGGAAATGGTCTGGCGCGGGAAGCAATATGTCCGCGGCGTCAAATTGTATTACCGCAAAATGGGGCGCTTTCCGACCTCTATCGACGATCTGACCAAGCCAAAAACTGGCTCGCTGCGTTTCATGCGTCAGGCCTACAAAGATCCGATGAACGGCGAAGACGGTTCCTGGCGGCTAATTTATGTGGGTCCCGCCGGACAGCTGATTGGAAGTCTGAAACCCCCGCAAACTTTGCAATTGCCGACCGGGGGCGCGGGACTGGGCACTGCGGCATCGGCGTTGGCCAATAACAGCACCGGACAGCCGGGTAATTCTTCCTCGTTCGGCTCTTCTTCCTCTTCAGCCTTCGGGTCCTCTTCAGGATTTGGTTCATTTGGATCGTCGGCTGCCAACGGTGGAGCAACTTCTGGAACTCCCGCATCAGGTGCTGGTGCGGCGTCGCCCACTGGTGGCGGCGGGGGCAGCCCCACGCAGCCTGGCGCGCAGCCCGGTGATCAATCAAATGCTCAAGGTGGCGCGCCAAATGGCGGTCAAGGTGGACCGCCTGCTCAGAGTGGAGTTTCAACTGCGTCAGGCGGGTCGCAACCGGTGTCTGCAGACACATCGGGCGCCGCGTCGAGCGACGCGATGTCTACGCCGCAACCTATAACTCCGACAGAAACGTCTACAATCATCGGCGGAAATATTATTGGAGTGGGGAGCAAAATTTCAGCCCCCTCGGTGATCGTCTACGAGAAGGCCAAAAATTATCACCTGTTTGAATTCATTTGGGATCCGTCAAAAGACACCACCATCGCCGGACAGGCGCCGCTGCAAACGGGCACTGGTTTGGGTCAAAACATCGGCACCAACCCAAGTCCATTTGGCCAGCAGCCTGGCGCTACAAATCCGAATGGGGGCCAGCCCACTACACCGGGCAACACGTCTGCCCCAGGCACGCCGTCTCCTACTCCGCCGCTGGATTCCGCACCGCCTCCGCAGCAATAAAAATTACTCGCCCCAGCCGGAGCCCTGTTTATTTAAACCGCTTTTCTTGAAATACAATTCGACGACTACGTTGGAGAGTTTACTTTAGGCACTGCAGGAGCTGGCGGCGCCAATTTTTGCTGATCATAAGTGTGCTTGACCCGTTTTACGTACGACATGGTTTCAGGAAATGGCGGCACGCGACCGTATTTCTGCACCCGCTCGGGCCCCGCGTTGTAGGCCGCCAGCGCCAGGATCAAATCGTTGTCGTAGCGGTGCAGCAGTTCGCCGAGATAGCGCGTGCCCGCATCGATATTTTCAGCCGGATCGAAAACGTTACGCACTCCTAGGCGGTCTGCCGTGCCCGGAATAAGCTGCATTAATCCGCGAGCGTTGCGGCGCGACACCGCTTTGGGATTGAAGTTGGATTCAATGGCAATCACGCTGGAGATCAGGTCCGCGTCGACATGGAAACGCGTCGCGGCGGACTGGATGAATTGGCCGAATTGGGCATTCTGCGCCAGCGCACCAGGCTTAACAGTAACGACGATCGGAGTGAATACTTCCTCGGGCTCGATGGCTACGACTTCCTCGCGGGGAACTTCCACAAAACCGCCATTCATCTGCAGGCGATATTTGTCGCCCAGCAATTGATAGCCAGTTACGGTCAGGCGCTGCCCGCTGCGCAACACCACGTATTCGGCGCGCAATCCCGTAGCCAAAAAGAAAGAAACCAAGAACGAAGCCAGTGCCAGGAGAATGAGCTTGCGCTTCACGCGCATGACGGCGCCTCTCGCAAAGCAAAAAGTTCGATGGCTGCGGCGACTCCGTCGTTGTCATTGCTGCGCGTCTCGTGCCATCCAAAAGTCTTCAATTCCGCGACGCAATTTTCCATCACTACCGGAATGCCCGCGAAATTCAGCATCTCCAGGTCATTGTGATTGTCTCCGATAGCCAGCACGTCGTCGCGGTCAATGCCACGCAGAGCAGCCCACTCAGCAAGCGAAGAACCCTTGGAGCAGGACGGATTGATCACATCGATCATCGCGAAATCCTTTTTGGCGTAGATAGTCACCGCCAACGCGAATTCTTTTGCAAAGGGCGCGGCGCGCAATGCTGCTTCAATCTCCCGAACTGGCGCGATATTACCTGAAAACATTACCTGAATGGGATCTTCGGTCAAGCAATTTTCCAACGGTTTGGCGAACGCAATGAAATCCCGGTTGCGAGAATAATACCCGGCTCGCAGCGAATCATCAGGATTGAGCGATTCGATCATCACTTGTTCCGCGCTAGGCCGATCGAAGACGACCGCGGCACATTCTCGCCACGGCTTGGTGATTTCCAAAGCCTTTTTTGCTACATCGCGAGTGAGCAGATGACGCACGTACGTGCGTCCTTCCTTCGAGCGGATTAGCGCTCCATTATTAACGATCATGGTGAGCGGAGAATCAATTTTCTGCGCCACTGGCAGAGCAAAGTCGTAGCGGCGCCCCGTGACCAGCGCGACTTCAATACCACGTTTGGTAGCCTCCGCGATGGCCGCGCGATTGGCTTCGGAGATCTGCCAGCGGCTGTCCAGCAGAGTACCGTCGATATCAAGGGCGATGAGTCGCACCGGCATCCTTCAATTATATCGTCATTTTGCAGCTTTTTCTTGGTGTTGTGCGCGCCGCGTTGGCTTAACCGGCAGCCAATTTAGCGTGTGCTAAAATTTTCAATCTTTACCGTTCTTCATGAACACGCGAAATGAAAACTGAACGACTCTATTACGATGATGCCTTGGCCCGGGAATTTATCGCGCAGGTCTTGAGCTGCGAGCCGATAAGCTCTGCCACGTCGGAAACTCAGAAAGCGTCCTTGTGGCGTGTAAAACTGGATCGAACGGCGTTTTATCCCACTTCCGGCGGCCAGCCACACGATACCGGGCGGCTTGGCGATGCGCATGTGGTTGATGTGCTCGACGAAGAAGATGAAGTAATCCATGTTGTCGACAAGCCCATTGCAATTGGTTCGGTGCAGGGAATTGTTGATTGGAGTCGGCGTTTCGATCACATGCAGCAGCACACTGGTCAACACGTTTTGTCCGCGGTGTTCCATTCCAGGTTTGCTCTCCCTACAATTTCTTTTCGTCTGGGCTCGGATATTTGCACCATTGATGTGCGCGGACGCGAGCCCACGCAGGAAATTCTGGATAGTGCGATGGCCGCTGCGAATGAGGTGGTGTATGCGGACCGAGCAGTGAACGTCAGGTACGGAACAGCGGAAGAATTGGCTGCCGCCGGCGTGCGCAAAACTGTGGAGCGCAGCGGTACGCTGCGAGCTATTGAAATAGAATCGCTGGAGCTGCAGCCCTGCGGCGGCACGCATGTGCAGCGCACTGGCCAGATCGGGATGATTTTTGTACGCGGCGTTTCCAGGATCAGGCAGGATTGGCGCGTGGAGTTCGCGTGCGGGCGTCGAGCAGAGCGTCTGGCGCGCGACGATTTTGCGAGGTTGCGCGCGGTGGCGCAGCGGCTCAATTGTTCCCCGCAAGAAGCCGTTTCCGCAGCCGAACGCTTAGTCGCTGAGCGCGACGCGCATTTCAAAAGCGCCAAGGCCAGCATCCAGAAACTTGCCGAGATGGATGCGC
>Ga0193728_1001540_pt1 | contig 11798 bp, 11 predicted proteins | sample U1c1metaG_FD_143037 | JGI IMG/M metagenome (GOLD analysis project Ga0193728, IMG submission 143037) | Soil microbial communities from a riparian zone of the East river system, Colorado, United States - U1c1 | ecosystem: Environmental > Terrestrial > Soil > Riparian zone | place: USA: East River...
CGTGCGCATTGGAAGCGACCACGAGAAGTCACCGGTTTGCGCCGATACGTCCCATGACGCTGCCGAGTTGAAGGGCGTTGCTGCAAATGATCCCGTACCGGAGGTGGAGACGGGTGTCGACATCGGCAGGAGAATTACACGGTTCGCCGCCACTGTCGGCGTCAGAATTGTGGAGTCGCTCACAGCGTCTGTCGTTGACGGGATGACCGTGTCGGAGAGCGGGGCAGTCCCAACCGCTCGCCCCTCCGACGGACTGAACTCATTGGCCGACGGTGAGGCTGACTCCACCCAGCGGATGCGGCCGGCGAAGTCGGCACCGAACATGTCCGACAGAGCGCTTGCGGGGATCTGAACCGCTAGGGGGCTAGCGGCTGTTGAGCCGTCAACCCTGCTGAGTTCGATCGCCATGTCTGTTGCTCCTATCGCCCGAGCCTTTGCGCCCGTAAGAATCGTTGCGTTGACCGTTCCGGCGGGAAGAAGGGGAGGCGAACTTACGTACGGCGCTGTCGGCTGGACTCCGACTGATGTCGCGGCCGCGATCTGAACCCCGCTCGCACCAAGCGGAGTCCACTTGCCGTCGACGATGGCGCCCATCAACGCACCGCGCGATTTGGTCGTGAGGGGCTGCGTGCCCGCATCGATGGTCGGGTCGACAGTGAACCTTCCGGGAGCCACGACTTGTACGGCTGGTCGCGTCGCGGACAGTGACGACGCTGGGATCACGGCAGGCTTCACTTTTGCGGCATGAGCCCCAGCCACGGGATGTGCTTTTGTCGTTGCAATTGCGGTAGTGGGGGTTGCTGCCGAAACTGGGATCGCCGACACGACCGATGATGCGGTAATGAGGGCAACGCCGAGCGCTGCGTGGCGAAGCGAACGTGGCACTCGACTGAAGGAAAAAAGCATGGCCTTTCCTCTCACCCGCCTAAGGTGTGCCGGGGTCGTTGTTGACGTCCAAGAAGAGATACATGTTGCTGAGCTGCGCGTTGTCGATTACGCCCGGAAAGACAGCAGGGTCGTCAATTTCTCCGACCCAGGGTGAAGAGTTGGTGTCGCCCTCGTAGTCCGAGCCAATAACTAAGTCGCCAGGCTGCACAGGCGGTGCGGGAAAGTACGATTCGGCCGTCACGTAGATCGGCCCGGCGACTGTGGCTGCTGTCGATGCGCCAGTGAAGACGGCCGGAGTAGTGTCATACGGTGACGTTGTAGCGTCCGCCACCGAATTGCCGACCACGATTCTCACCTGTTTGTTAACTGCGTCCCAGATTCCGGTGACTTGCGTCCAATTCGAGAGCTCGATAGCGGCGCTCCATGTTGAACAGCCGGTCGGGGCCCCTGTGCTTTGTGCCGTAAGACAGAGCTGATACTGACCGGCACTGTTCAGCTGTATCGCAAACGCTGATGTTGCGCCGCCCGATTGGGCGAGCACCGTTGCGAGCTGTCCTGTAGCAGGTAGCGCAGTCGGGAAAGCCCAGGCTGTCGCCGTAAAACTCGACTCAGTGTCCAACGCCTCGTGGGTCGTCGAGACAATTCCTGTGACGTTGGTGGAGTTGAAATTCAAAACGGGCGCGCCGAACGGGCTACCGATGGTGTCGGTCGTCGAGGTATCGACCGGCGATACCAGCTGCAGGTCTGCCTCGTCCGTGTTGGCGGGCGAAGTTGCTCCAGGGTGATTCGTGTTCGAATCCAGAACTGGGTTGGACAGCGAGCTAAGAGAATCCAGCGCCCATTCATGGCCGTGTGTGAAGTCCACCTCGGGAGACGGCAACGCGCCTACCTGCAGCGCGGTCGAATAGTTACCTCTCGTGAAGGACTCGTTGCCGCCGGTATCGATGGTTGATACGTACAGCGTCGCGTTGGTGTCGATCGGCGCGACGCTGATCACCGCTGAGGTGGCTATGCCGTTAGAAATGGTCGCCGGGCTCGCGAACCTTACAGGTCCGCTCGCGTAACCATCAGGCGGCAACGAGTACTCACTCGGTACGAAAACGCTCGGCGGCCCTGGTCTCGGCGACGAGGCGAAACCATCTGCCCACCAGTACGCAAAACTCGCAATGTTTCCAGTGCTGCTGAACTGCACCGTGAAGGGTGCCCCCACCACGGTTGGTTCACTTACCTTGCTAACCGATGGGATGGATGGATTGCTGGAATCGTTGACGAAATAGCAAGGCACTGATGGCGACGACTGCGACACGCCGTCGCTGCTGGTCGCTGTCCAATAAAATTTGGTGCTGTTGCTCATCAGCTGCGGCGCATTCGCGGCAAAGGTCACTGACTGTGGCCCTTGAGCTTGCGGCGCGGTCGATGACGTTAACACAGGATTCGAAACACCGGATCTGTAGACGCTGAAGGTTGTGCTCACGTTCGAGCTTGGGTCAGGGTCCGCTGCGGTCACCCGGAATGTCACCGGATAGTTGTTGTTGTTGACGACAGCGGGCGACGCCGAAGTGCCGCACGTGCGAGCTGGTGCCGTGATGGTCGGAGAGGTTGGTGTCGAAGTAACCGAGTTGTAGTCGATGATCAGGGACGCCGACTGGCTGAACCTCTTCCAACTGGAACTGGTTGCCTCGTTGGCTGCTCTTAGCTCGAGCGTCAACGACGGAGAGTTCGCTGCTGCACCACCCTGGACGCCAGAGGTCGCATCAAATCCCACAACGTGAGTGGGGCATCCTGCATCCCCGTACGCGACCGTAGCGCTGCTCTGTTGCTGGAGCACACCTGGCTGGTTGCTCCACGTCGTGGCGGAGGAAATTCCGCCACTCGTCCATAAGTCGACCTCGCTCGGGGTGCAGTTGAACGCATGATCTTCTGTGACGTTGAACGTCGCGGCGGTGATTACGTCGCCTTCCACCGCCGACGTGTCCATCTGCCACAGGGAGCGCGCGGTGTGGTTCTTGGCGTCTGGAGAGTAACCCGCCGCGACGAATCCCGTGCCTAGGTCGCCGTTCGTCGTGAAGGCACCGTCCCAATATGAAGTCGACTGGTACGCCGCGTCGACGTCAGTGAAAGCCTGCAGCCCACCGGTCCAGTCAGGGTCGACGTAGACCGGATATTTGACCGCGCGGCTGGAGAGCGCGGCCTGCGCATTGAGGGAAATGCTTGATTTGTTATCGCTCTGCTGCACCGGTTCAGCGAATGCGTTACCCGCGGGTCCCGAAGAGTCCGACCCGTCCGAGGAATCCCACCACATCGGGGTGGTCGAAAGGACCTGTGAGCCGTCTGGCGCGGTTGCCGTCGTCGGACCACCAACACTCGATGTAAGAGCACTTCCCGACACCCCGAATTTGACGGCCCTCAACAGAGGATTGGCGGCTGCCTTAGCCGACCCGATTACAAGTACCTCCGACATGCCCTCGGCACTAGCTGTCAGCCGAAGATCAACTCCCGGCACCACATTCGCGTAGGTCGCGACCGATCCCTTAATAGTGGGTTTCGGCAATATCCCGAATGGCGACGCTTCACTAAGCCACGCCCCCGTGCTCGACTGGACACGCGCCAGCACGGCAGACCCACCCTCGGAAAACTCGACCGCAGTGTCCGTCGCGACTGGAGACAGAAATCCATCGCTCGATGCGCGTAGGTCAGAATTGACCGCTGTCCAACCACTACTCGTTTTGACCCGCACCGGTATCGTGCTCTCAACCAACTGCATGGTGCCGTCGGCGAGCGCGGAGGTCTGTTCCGTTGGTGTCGTTTCCGAGTCCACGATGACCGAGTGATGGAACTGGGTTGCGAGCGCGAGTGCGGCCGACGGGGTAGTCGCTGAGGTCGCATCAGCCACCACCACAGCCGCTGACGCTGGAGCAGCTGGCCCCGCCGTGCCGTAAACCAACGTTCCAGAAAGTGCGATGAGCGAAACAGCTGCGACAAACCCTGACTTACTGAGCATGACGAACTCTCCAATGTTGAAAGCGGGCGGCACGCACAGCATCGGATGCCGAGGCGAAGCTATGCCCTAGACAGGTTCGTCTGCTAGTCCGCTAAAGAGAGGACACTTTAGATTCGGGGGCGCGAAAACGGGGGCAACACCGACGTTGACCCAACGAGTAGCTGGGAAGACGATATGAGTCTCAGTGTTCCACCACCCCCGAACTGGGGGTGATCCCGTCGGTCCATGTCTACTGAGCGATCCGGGCGTGAGCAACTGGCTTAGGCGGCGTCCGCCAGAGCAATTGATTCCGCGATGACTCCATCATCGGAACCATTGGAAGCCGAGCCTTTTGGGATCCATCGGGTTCTTTCGCCAAGGCCAGGTTGCCAAGCGGGCGCACCGGATCGGCGGACCGCAGCAGGGTCGGCTCCACTCGCTCTAGCTGTTGACGACATCTCAACAGAAAAGCATCACACCGTGCGACATTCGGATAGCCCAGCGCTGAGGCCGCTCGCCTCCACGCTGGGCTTTTCCCATTCGTAGTCGTCGCCGCGGTTGTAGAACTTGGCGGCTCTAAGAGCGGTGACCGGAAGTGTTGCTTCGACATGAAACCGCCAGAACCGCGACATTCCGGGGTTTTGTGTGCACCTGAGGGATTTGAACACCCGCCCTATTGACGTGGAGTCATCGTTTTCAATCGATTTCGGTGCTGCCTATTAATCAGCAAGTCGCCAGGATCGTGGGGTTCGAAGCGGCCCGCCGCGCTCAGAACGACCCAGTTACAACGGCCAAAGCGGTGAATGGAAAGTGGTGACTCCGGCGTATTGAACCCGCAACACCACGGTTAAGTGCATCAGGAAATAGTGGGTATCCATACGACGTAATTCAGCGGAAATTCAAGGGATTTCGAACAACGGAACGCCTACGAATCCGCTCAAACAGACTCAATCCGCGGGGTAAATGCGGGGTTTGTGACATCCCTAAGACCTCCGGAGGGATGTGGTGTCTCTTCCATCCCGTATCCAGCTGGCACAACGAACAGCGTTGAGCGTGCCTTACCCAAATTCCATTACGTCGGGGAAACGCTCGTCCGGATGGTGCAGGAACCGGTGACCGGTCTCTTCGTCCACCTCTAGGGGATGCTCCACCATTGGATGGCCGCAAATCGGACATGGATGCGCCGATTCCGGTATGGGTGATTCGGCATCGTACGGACCCAACTCAGGAGGTCCTAGATAGGGAAGGAGCTTCGCGTTGAGCCAGTCCACAGCTTGGGAGAACTTGGGTTCGGTTTCCTCGGGATCACTTTCGTGGGGCACGTCGATCCTCCCTGTGCAACCAGCTGGAGCCGACGGCAGGTCCTACTGCGCTTCTTCAGTGTATCGGCGAGATTGAACTAGTTACTCCTAAATCGTGGAGTGATATCTCGAGGGCGGAGGAATCCGAGATTGGTGGTAACGGAACCTGTGCTCGCGAAAGAAAACGTTCATGAGCTGTGGGACCCCGTCGGTCTGTGTGCACCTCGATCCCGTGGGGCAAGGCCTGGACTTGTGAGTGACGGTCAGTAGCCGAATGGGTTGCCCGCCGTTAGCGAATCGAGCAGGGAGCAGTCGCAGGTTAGTGCGAGCGCGTGGAAGCTAGGGGTCTTGGCGGCATTGTCACCATCGCGATAAAGGATCGTTTCGGCTAGCCATTCATCAACCTCGAGTTCGAGCGATGTCCCTACGAGACGGGAATTGGACCGAGCCTCTCCAACCCACAGCGAATCGCTGCGACTCGTGTCCTGGTGTCGCGCAGATCGCCGCCCCTCAGGCAATAAATAACCTCTGCCCCACAACCATCGGCCAGAAGACCTGGAGGCCACCCGTCCTAGGCCTGTCCTGCGATGTCGCTGAACTATCCGCGCGACGCGTCGTTGAGCAGAGTCTTGATGGCTTCGACGATGGTCGCGCGTCGCACTTCCAGCGATTCGGGCATTCGCGCACCGAGCTCTACCGCCTGTATCTGCCAGGTGAGAACCAGAGATCGAATCAACCCGAGGATCATGGGTGGGCTGTACCGCGTTGTCACACGTCCCGCCACTTGGGCTGCCCGAATGCGTTCGGCATAGTCCTCGTACATCTCCGAAAGCGCCGGGAGCGGCGGCCTGCTGCCACCTTTCTCGATGGAGGCCCAGAACATCAGCTGCCATGTTTGCGGCGATCGCGTGTATTCGTCGAACATCCGCCCGGCTGATTCGGGAAGATCGTCCTCGTCGAACCGGATCGCTTCCCGCCAGTGCATGATCCGGTCGGCAAAGGTTGCGACGAAAAGATCTTCTTTGCTCCCGTAGTAGGCATAAATCGCTTGCTTGTTCGCCTTGGCGTTATCCGCAATCACTTGAACTCGAGCGCCGGCCAGACCATTTGCGCTGAACTCTTCGATGGCCGCGTCGAGCAGACGGCGACGGGTATCCGCGGATTTGTGAGGCATCGCGAACCACGTTACCGCCGACGTTGGTGAGGGTACATCCGACGGAGCCGATCAAGGGCGCACTGCTTCTGGGTCATGAACCGCAGTTAGTGAACCCGTTCCCTCAGGAATTCCCCGATCCGCGTCGTGGCGTCGGCCGCCTCGGGCGTACCCAGCATGAGTTGGTAAACGTGGGGAAGACCGTCGCCGATCTCCAGCTTCACATCGACACGCGCTTCGGTCGCCGCCGAGGCGAGGCGTTCGGCGTCACTAAGAAGAAGGTCCGCAGTTCCAACCTGGACGAGCAGTGGGGGAAGGCCTGAAAGCGGCGCAAATAGGGGCGATGCCAGGGGCGTCTTAGGGTCGGCGCCGGCCAGATAGTCCGAAGCCAGTCGTCGCAGGAGGGCCGGAGTGGAAATCGGGTCCTGGTTGACGCGCTCTGTCATCGACTGCCCTGAACCGGTCAGGTCCACTGTTGGAGACATCAGCACAGCTGCTGCGGGGCGCCCGTCTCCGCTGTCGCGCGCCGCGATCAGTAGCGAAACGGCGAGTCCTCCACCGGCGGAGTCGCCAGCAACCGCCATTCCGCGCTCGCTGTACTTCCTGTCCCTTCGTACCCAGTTCCACACCGTCAACACGTCGTTGATCGCGGCGGGAAATGGATGTTCGGGTGCCAGTCGATACTCAGGAAAGAGCACCCGCATTCCGGCAGCCCGTCCGAGTCGCGCAGCCAGTTCACCGTCACTTCGAAGCGAGCCGAACTGGAAACCCCCGCCGTGAAGGAAGAGGAGCACATGGTCAGCGTCGATGTTCGGTGCGTCGAGCCAATACGCGGGCACGCCACCCGCGTTAACCTTGCTCACCCGGACGTCGTCCGGGATGGGATAAATGGGACCACTCGGGGCAAAGCTGGCGCGAGTTTCCGCGATCGACGCGGGGGCCCGATCGGCGTCGGCCTTCTGTCGTTCCTTCAGCTCGTCCAGCAGGTCCTGCATTGCTTGGCTCACCATCGTGGCTTCTCCCCGCTAGTTCGGGAACACCTCGGTCAGGCGACCTGTGAAAACGTCAAAAATGAACCCCCTGATTGGCACGTCCGGGGAGATCCACGGGTGCGAGCGGGCCTTCAACATCTGCTGCTTCGTGTTTTCCTCGGGATCGGTGAAGCTGTAGAACTGGGCCGGAGCGAGTGGCGACTTGCCGGTCTCGCCGAGGAGCCGCTCCTGCAGTTCCGCGTCCGTGAACTTAGTCATCCCGCAGTCGTTGTGGTTGATTATCATGATTTCGCGGGTGCCCAGAAGCCTCGTGGAGATAAGTAGCGACCGCACCGTGTCTTCATCAATCACGGTGCCGACGTTTCGGATCATGTCGACGTCGGCGTCAGCCAAGCCCAACCTCCCGGTGATGCCAGACAGTCGGGGATCCGCGCAGGTGACGACCGCGATCTTGGGTGCAGGGGGCTTCCCGAGGCCCGGGTCGTAGTCGCCGGCGACCATCCTGTTGGCGCTAAGCGCCCCGTCGATCAGACTCACTTTTTTCCTCCCATGTTGATCAAGGACCCGCCAGTGCAGTCGATTGATGCCGGCGGCGGGTGGGACCAACCGCGTCTGCTTAGCCCGGAACAGCAGATATCACTGCTCGACCTGAAACCCAGTGTTCCCGCTCTTACCGGCGGTCGACCGGCACCCTCCCGTACATAAACAAAACCATACGGTTGGTTTAAGAATAGTGTGATCCAGTGAAAATTAGAATCCCCTTGAACACATTGGCAATTTCACTGGGCAGCACAGGCTTGGCCGAAACATGGGGATCCGTGGGTAGAAGCCTCGGCTGGAGCGACGTCATTGCAGAGGCTTTCTGGATCATCGCCGCCTTGACCTGGATGTTGACGATCGCGGCACATGCCGTTCGCGGAGCCCAAAGCACAGAGACGCTGGTGTCGCAGCTGAAGAATCCAGTCCAAGGCCCGATCGCGGCGGTTTGGCCCATCGTGGGGATGGCCTCAGGGGCCAACCTGCATCAGTTTTGGCCAATCGGCGGCGGGCTCGTCATCATCGCATCGTTCATCGTCAGCGCGCTGTTCGCCGCCTGGCTCCTCGCTCACCTGATGAATGGCCAACTCAAGCTGGAGTCCCTCCACGGCGGCTACTTCCTGCCGATAGCTGCGGCAGCCTTCGTCGCCGCCGCAATACTGCCCTCCGTCGGGTTCTCGGGTGTCGCGGTGGGGTGCTTCTTCGTTGGAGTGTTTTTCTGGGTTTTCACGTTCATCCTCCTCTTCGCGCGACTTGCGTTTCGTGAACCTCTTGGTGCTCCGCTGCTCCCGACGCTCGCGATCATGACCGCACCACCCGCGGTGGCAGGGGTTGCCTGGCTTGCGGTGAATGGTGACCGACTCGACACTGTGGACTATTGGCTCGCCACCAGCATGGTGTTGATGCTTCTCGTACAACTGGCCTTCCTGCCTCGATACCTGAAGCTGCCCTTTACGCTCGGCTTTTGGTCATTCACCTTTCCGTTTGCGTACACGGGCGTTTACGTGATCGAGTGGTTGGGCATTTTGAGGCCCGAGGGCTGGCAGGCGGCGGTCATTACCGTTCTGGTGGGGGTGACGGTGTTGGTGGGAACGATCGCTGCGAAATCGATCGCCTTGGTAGTTCACGATCGAAGAGGCTCGCAACACACGGCCGACGCGCAATTAACGGCCGCGGACGAACGAATCAGCTGATGTGAGGTCGGCTTCGAGCGCTGTCAGACCGCGAATGAGCAGGGCGACCCCGAAGGCGAAGGAGTCATCCTGCTCGGTTTCCCGACGCGCGTCGTCGGGTGTGGCGCCATCGACGACCACGCCGAGGCTGTCGTATTGAAGTCGTTGCTGCTCCTGACCGACGTGTCCAAGGACAAGATGCACGAGCGCGGTTGAAGCGCGCCGTGCAGTCTGCGGGTCGAAGCCGCCGTTTCTGATGGACGCGGCGAACAGTTCGATGAGATCTGTCGCGCCGAGTCCAAGGGCAAGCGTGCTGGTCACCACTTCCGCGCCGTCACGATAAGCCAAAATTGCATCCCGGAGCCCCGCGGCGACGGTCTGGGTGCACGCTTCCCAGCCCTGACCTTCGTCCGTGGGAACTTTGGCGGGAGCCAGGATTCGATCAGCAAGCTCGGCGATGAGCGCCTGCTTGTTTGGGAAATGCCAATACAGCGCGCCCGGCTGCACGTCCAGGGCAGATGCGAGGCGTCGCATCGTCAGGTCGGGCAGCCCGAACTGGTCGAGGATCAGCAGTGCCGTTGCCGCGACGTCTTCCTTGGAGTGTCGGCCACCGGACGGTCGCACGTTGCTGGATTCCGGCATGCTCCTACTATAGTGAACAGCGTTCAAGTGAACACTGTTCAAGTCAGCATTTGTTTCGATCTCAATCGCGGGAGCCCGCAAGTGCCTTCTCGTTTCACCACGACAGACATTGCACGCATCGCCGTCTTCGCCGGCATCGTCGCCGTTCTTGGCCTGCCTGGCGCGATATCCGTCGCGGGCTGTGTTCCGATCACAGCGCAAACGCTGGGCGTGATGCTCGCAGGCGCCATTCTCGGACCGCTCCGCGGAGCGCTGTCGATGATCACCTTCCTCGCCCTCATCGCGCTGGGCCTCCCCCTGCTTGCGGGCGGCCGCGGGGGCCTCGGCGCATTCGTTGGCCCCTCCGCGGGCTACCTGGCAGGTTGGGTCGCCGGCGCATTCGTCATCGGTGCCATCGTGCGCTCGGGTCGCCGATTGACATGGGTCCGGACGGTTCTGGGGTTGGTGGTCGGGGGCATCCTCACCGTGTATGCCTTCGGTATTCCCCTGCAGGCCCTGGTCACGCGTCTACCCGTCGGGGCCGTGGCCCTCCAAAGCGCGGTCTTCCTACCGGGCGACGTGACCAAGGTCGTTATCGCCGCCGTGATCACGATGGCTCTTGTCCGAGCGTATCCACGAGCATTCCGGCGCCTCGAGAAGGAAGAGTCACCGGAGCGATCGCAACCGGACTCGGAGACTGGGCTCCTGCGCGAGTCGCCCGGTGACATGAAGCAGTGAGTTCGCCTATCGGGGAACGTCGAGTTGTTCCGGTGATTGGCAACGGTCCGGACGTCGTGGCGGAGGTGATGAGGGTTCGCGCTGCCGGCGCAATTCCGTTGGTCGGAGATCCGTGTTGGCCGAGGAGTCAATGGGACGCCGTCCGGCATGCGGCCGTGACCGCGGCGGCGCGACCCGACGCGGCGTGGGCAACCTCGACCTCGGGTAGTAGTGGGCAGCCCCGTATCGTGATGCGTTCGGAAGAATCGTGGTCTGCATCGTTCCCCGTCGTGGATACCTTGATGGAGGTAGCTCCCGGGGACGTGCTGTATCTGCCCTCGCCGCCGGCCTCTTCCCTCTCGCTTTTCTCTATCGCCCATTCAATCCGGACCGGCCTGGTGCTCGCGTTACCCTCATCGAGCGCGGTGGCCGCCCGCGACTTCCAAGATGCGACGCTCTTTCATGGCACGCCGCATGCGCTCCGTCTGGTACTGGCCGCAATCCAGTCGGGAGCGCCGTCTCGACTGCGAATGGCGTTGGTTGGCGGTAGTGATCTCGACCCCGTGCTGTGGGAACAAGCGGGCCATCTGGGCATCCGGGTCGTGAGCTACTACGGAGCCGCCGAACTGTCATTCGTGGCCGTCGACCACGGCGACGGGCTGCGGCCATTCCCCGGAGCGCAGATCGACATCAGGGATGGAGAGCTGTGGGTCTGCTCCGCTTATGTCTCGGCCGGTTACCTTACGGGCGATGGGCCATTCAGAACGGATCGGAACGGGTGGTGCACGGTTGGCGATCTGGCTCGGATGGATGGCGGTCGGATCGCGATCCAGGGACGCTCCGACGGACGCATCCTGACCGCATCCGCGACGGTCGTCCCCGCAGAAGTTGAGACGGCCTTGCGATCGCTATCAGGCGTCGGCGACAGCGTTGTCTTCGGACTCCCGGTGTCGGACATCGGCGCGCTTGTCGCGGCCGCGATCGAACCTGATCCAAGTTTCCCCCGCGTCGATCTAGCTGCGATCCGTCTGAGCGCCGCCGCCTTACTCGCCCCCACACACCTGCCGCGCCGTTGGTATGTACTCGACCCCTTTCCCCGTACCTCATCTGGCAAACCGGCCCGCGCCCAGATCGTGCAGCGCATCCTCGCCGCATCAGGCTCGCGCTCGTGAGCGACCGCGAACCTGTCATCGTTGCGGCGAGACGTAGCCCGATCGCGACCCGCGGTCGCGGGTTGGCTGGCCTCACGGTTGAGCACCTAGCGGCCCCGGTGCTGCGCGCGACCTTGCAGGATGCGCGGAGGACCATGGGTGGCAGCCACGCAGTGGCGGACGTTATCCTCGGAAACTGCATGGGGCCGGGCGGAAATCCCGCTCGGGTCACCGCCCTCGCCGCTGGCCTAGATGCCTCAGTACTAGGTATGACCCTCGACCGGCA
>Ga0193728_1001541_pt1 | contig 11791 bp, 7 predicted proteins | sample U1c1metaG_FD_143037 | JGI IMG/M metagenome (GOLD analysis project Ga0193728, IMG submission 143037) | Soil microbial communities from a riparian zone of the East river system, Colorado, United States - U1c1 | ecosystem: Environmental > Terrestrial > Soil > Riparian zone | place: USA: East River...
ATTTTCTGTCGCCCGCGGCGGGCACGGCATTGCAGGAGAGCTCGTTCAGCTGGCTCTGGCAGATCCTCTACTTCGGCGGGCCGATACAGCTCGGGCACAACGGTCCGACACTGATGGTGCTGTACTCGATCGTGCCGTGGATCGGCGTGATGGCCGCGGGCTACGCATTCGGCGCCGTGATAACACTCGAGCCAGAGCGGCGAAACAGGATTTGCCTCATACTCGGCGCGTCAGCCATCGTGCTTTTCCTTGGCCTCCGCCTGATCGATGTCTACGGCGATCCGCGTCATTGGCGTATGGCCGGAGCGAATCCGGCGCCCGCCCTGTTCCGATTCATAAATACGAGCAAGTATCCCGCGTCGCTCCAGTTTCTACTGATGACGCTCGGACCGACGATCCTCTTATTGCCGCTCGCCGATAAAGCGCGCGGCAAGCTCGGTAAGATTTTCTCGGTGTTCGGACGTGTGCCGATGTTCTATTACCTGCTGCACATTCCGATGATTCACTTCGCGGCTGTGATCGTATCGCTTGCGCGCGAGGGTCGCGTCGATCCGTGGCTCTTCGCCAATCACCCGATGATGAATCCGCCACCGCCGGAGGGATACACCTGGAGTCTGGCGCTGCTCTATGCGGTGTTCTTCGTGGTGGTCGCCCTGCTCTATCTGCCCTGTCGTTGGTACGCGCAGAGAAAGGCGACGAACCCGGCGCCGTGGATGCGATATATCTGATTTTGATGGGATGCGAGAGGCGCCGGTCAGAATCGAACTGACGATAGCAGATTTGCAGTCTGCCGCCTTACCACTTGGCCACGGCGCCGTGCGACAAAGTTATCGGGTCCAGAGGCCCCAGAGCAATCGCGCCGCGAATACTCCTAGCGCGAGGCCGGCTGCGAGTATCAGCAGCAATACGATCACGGCGAGTATTGTCGTGCGAGTCGCGCCTCGCCGCTCGCGAACCGCAGCGTCGGGTGCGCCGAGATGTTGCTCGAGCAGCGCTACGTTCATGAGATTCGATTTCCACATGACGTCGAAGACATCGCCGGCCGCTGGAATCGACCCGAGCAAGGTGTCGATGCCGACATTCACCAGCATTCTTACAAGCGTTAACGGCGGCACCTCCGCGCGCGCGGCCTCGAGAACGATGTAGCCCGAGAGAATGGCGCCGAGTACGTCACCGACCCCGGGTATCAATCCAATGATTGCGTCGAATCCGAATTTGAAGCGCGTGCCCGGGATCGAGATGGAATTGTCGAGCAGCTTGGCCAGCACGCGGACACGCCTGAGCCGGCTCGGTACGTCATCTCCGAAAATGTCCCGCTTCTCGGGAACAACGATTCGCGATTGAGTCCTGCTCACCGCGACACTTTCGCATCGAGCGCCGACATCCGCGTCGGTCCCGGATAAGGCTGGTCGCCCTTGATCGCGCCCCACAGGATTCGGTTGAACAGGTCGTCGTCCGACAAGTCTTCCTTTTCCAGTCTTAGCTTCTTCGACGCTTCCGCCAGTGCCGTGCGCGGTGGGTTTTTCTCATCGAGCGGCACGATCGACACCAGATGCGTGTACGGCGTCAGATCGGGTCTCGTTTCCCAGATCTCACGCAGAGGCCGGCCGTAGTGATCGAACTGCGACATCCGTCCAAGTCCCAGGATGTCCTCGATCGTCGCCACGACGTCGGTTGTATTCGCAAACCTGTGTAAAACTTTCCCGCGGTTGTACGCAGAGATCACGAGTAGCGGTGAACGGTGCGAGTCGACGTGATCAGGACCGTCCTGTGCATCATCCTCGAGCACGAAGACAACGGTGTTCTTCCAGTACGGACTCTTCGACAGTGCCTCGATGATTCTGCCGAGCGCGAGATCGTTGTCCGCCATGTAAGCCCGCGGTGTCGGCTTGCCGGCTTGCGCTCCCGAAGTATGATCGTTCGGAAGCGTCATTATCTCGAGCGCCGGCATCTTCCCGGTTCGAACAAATTCCTGAAACTCAGCGAGCCAAACGTCGGCGCGCTTCTGGTCGGGGACGTCCAGATTCCATCCGGAGTACGCGCTGTTGATATGGCCGATCAAGGCACGTTTGGTGGCCACGGTGGACACAGGTCCGTTCGCCGCGGGCATTTCGTCCGCTTCGCTGACGAACTCGCCGTAGTCTCTATAGGTAATCCCCGCCCGCTCCGCGAGATTCCACAGAAATCCATTCGCTGCTTCCGAAACGTCATCATCCGGAATGACGTTTCGGTTGGTTCCCTGATAGTCGTAGGTCCTTCCCCGCGACGAGTAGTGGGACGGTATCGTCTTTTCCGCGTAATCGGTCACGTAAGCCGCCGTCGACCAGTTGTGGCCATCCGGACTCACCTCGGCGTTCACGAAAAACCTGTCGAAGATTCCGAAACGCTCCGCCAGCGCGTGATGATTCGGTGACACCCCCCGCGGAAAGAAGACGAGCGATGGATCGCCATCCGCCTGCGTCAAGTCACCAAAAACCTGGTCGTATGTCCTGTTTTCCTTGATGATGTAGATGACGTGCTCGAATGGCGGATAACTCTTCGCCCGCTGTGCGGCATTCCATCCGTTCGCTGATGCAACACGGCTGGAAAAACCATCGAGATCGACGCCGCTCGTGGTGACCGCCGGGACGATCGTCAGCGTACCGTTGATCTGCCCGAGCGTATAGTCGGAACTATGGGCCGGCTGGTGCTGCCCCGTTTGCCAGTGCCCAGAGTTGGGCGCGGTGCCGCGCCCCTTCCCGTTGACGACGATGAGATCGTTCCCATCCGCGGCGAGCGCCGAAGGATACCAACCTACCGGAATTCTTCCGGCCACCTCGTCATTTCCCGCAGCCGCCGAAACTCCGGAGACTGACGCCGACAGATTGAATACGGCGACTGCATTGTTGTCGGCCTCGGCCACGAAGAGTCTCTTTCCATCGGGAGAAAGGGCCAGGGCATTGGGTGTGCTGCCCTCACCAGTCGCAGCTGGCGTAGCATCATTCAAAGTGGCGACGACACGCTGATTGCGGGTGTCGATGACACTCACCTTGTCCGTGCTTCCCGACGCAACAAAGAGCCGCGTTCCGTCCGCGTTGAGCAACAACGCCGACGGGTGCCTTCCCACCTTGATCTCTCGCCCATCACCCAACGTGCCATTCGCCCGCGACGGGAAAGCCGACACAGTCCAGCCATTCCACCCAGAGACATAAACGGTTCCGTCTGACCCGATGACGACGCCGTAGGGATACCTGCCTGTCGACCGTCGTTGCACCACGCGATGCGCGGCCAGATCCACGACCGCGAGCGAATCCCCAAGGTTCTCGGCGACGTACAATGTTCGTCCATCACGCGAGATCGCTAATCCCGCCGGGTAGCTAGTCCCGCCCTTTCCCTTCTGCTTTACCGCCAACGCGATCGAATCCGCTAGCGCTGCGCGCCCATCACGCCAATCAAATCGATAGATCACATCCTCGTTTCCGCCCGACACGTACAGCGATTTTCCATCCGGACTGAACGTGATGCCCAGAAACACCGCGGGAAGCGGAATTTTCTGTAGCTCGCGTCCGGACGATCTCTCGACGACCTGGATTCCCTGCTCCCTCCATCCATTGAGCAGGACTATCACTCGATTCCTGTCGGGCGAGAGCGTCATCGCCAACGGCATCGAGCCGAGGTCGTATGAGACACCAGCGGGATCGAGCCGCGCGCCAGTGGGCAGCCGCCGTGCTCCGGCCGGATCCTGCGCCGAGATGCCAGCTTTGACTTGCGGCGATGGCGAGCCGCACGCGCCCGCGACGAGCGCGAGCGCAAATAGACGGGTGAATGAATTCATCCGGGAAAAGATGGCATTGACACCCGATTCTGCCAGTCTGATACTCCGCAAATGGGTACCACCTCGGTAAAACTTCGAATCGTTTCCGGTACGAAGAAGGACGTTCCGCTCATTCGTGCGCTCATTCTGGAGCTGGCCGAATACGAACGCGCTCTTCCAGGTGAAGCGCCAGTTACTGAAAAGGATCTCGAGAAAACCTTGTTCGGAAAGCGGCCGGCTGCTGAAGTCCTGATCGCCTACCTTGGAAAGGAGCCCGCTGGCTTCGCCCTTTTCTTTCATAACTATTCCACCTGGCTCGGCAAGCGCGGGATCTACCTCGAGGATCTTTTCGTCAGACCGGCTGCGCGGAAAAACGGCGTCGGGTTTGCCTTGCTACAGGCAATCGCCCGCGTCGCCCTCGAGCGCGACTGCGGCCGTTTGGACTGGTCCGTGCTCACCTGGAACGAGCTTGCGATATCATTCTACAAACGGATCGGCGCAAAACACATGGACGATTGGACGACATTCCGGCTCACTGGCGACGCACTCGCCCATGTAGCCGGAGCGGAGAAATGATTTACGGCCGAAGACCTCGCCAACTGATAGTCGTCTGGGGCGTATCGCTCGTGTCGATCGCCCTGATCTATTGGCTCGAGTACAGCGCTCCTGCCTTGCACGAGCTGCTGTTACCGTTTTACTGGATCATCCTTGCGCTCGCGTTCTATCTCACCTGGCGATGGCTTCGTGCCCGGTCTCGCAAGGATCGGAGAGGTGGGGATCGCAGGCGCACCGACCGGCGCGATGAGACCGACGCTACTTCGTCCTGAGAATCGATAGCGCGAATCCCGCCGGGACTACCGCGCCGCGGCTCGTGACTCGGCCACCTCCAATTGCGTTAGCCGCCACTCCAAAGCGCAGGTAGGCAGCAGAGCCGTCGGCTATTGAAACCGAGGTCACGCTCGCGCTGTCGAGCGCCGGCGTCGCGAGTGGCCAGTTGCCCTGGTTCACGGCCGAGACCATTGAGCGGATATTCCAGCTCGAGTACATGTCCACTGGCTGCGCTCCCGTAGCAAAATCGTCCGCGTAGGTGGCAACAGTCCAATCGCGAACCCATGCGCTCAGGTCGGATGTCACGGACCGTGTCAGATTGGACAGGCCGTGAACTCCAGCCGGTGGATTCGCCAGCTGAAACCACATGTCGTTCTCCGAGCCGCCGCGTCGGTCGGCCGCATAGCGCAGGAAAGACCAGATTGCGCCCCGCGTCGTGATGGTGGCATTGCTCGCATAAGGCGAGTTGATCAGAGGACTGGTCAGGAATTCCCGAAACCGCCGGAAATTCGCGGCGCCAAAGTTGTCGAACGCAGACTGGGATGTCTGAGATGACTGTATTGCCTCGAAGTCGAGGTTCTGTCCCGGCGCAAATCCGCTCGCCCGATAGAATGTCAGCTCCTCAGCTATGTGCGCGAGACCTTCGTCGAGAAAACTGTCTTCGAAGTTCGGGTTGAGATTTACGTAAAGATGACGTGAGGCATTGATCAGGTGCTGGAACTCGTGCGCCAGCGTTCCGACCGTGGTCGACTTTACGAAATCGGTGGTGCGTACGTTCTGATTCACGATTCCGGCGGGGTCTGGCACCAGTAGGTAAAACATTTCCGCGAAGTTGCTTCCAGCACAGCCCGGAAGGGATCCGGCAGCTGCGATTGGGAAGAGATCCCTGCCGAAGAAGAACCCGCCGACGTAGAAATTCTGATTCGGAGGCGTCAGCTCGTTGACCGCGCGAGTGAAGAAGAGGATCACACGCTGATTATTGTCGATGTCAGTCGGATCGCCGAAGTTGAGCAGATCGACCGGATACACCAGCGTATCGAACGTTGAGCCGAAGGCTTGATAATCCTCCGTCGTAAAGCCGTTAGCTGGGTTCGCCGTATCACTCACGACGATCGCCCGGTTCGTGATGGCAACCACTCGGGCCGTTCTCAGATTGGGATTTGCGCAACCCGACGACGAATTGGTGTTGAGCTTGATCAGATCGCCGATCTGGGGAAGCGCCACCACCATATTGAACCGGCCAGCGCTCTCCTGCTTTGCGGCCCGAGCCCGGGAAATCAGCGGCGTCAATTCCGCTATCGAGCGTTGCCTGAGCGCTGTCTCGAATGCGTCGTCCTGCTTTGGCTGACGGGAACCGACTGACTGAAGCAAAGCGAACCGCGAAGGCGTAATTCTGTTCGGCGACACTCCGATCGTAGTCCTACCAGTAGATATCGACAGGCGAAGCACCGACGCGGAGAAATCCGAGTAGAACGGGACCGCGATGAACTCCGCGCCAGTCGGTGTTCCCTGCACGCAGAATTCCGAAGCCGCCGCGCCGGAGAGAACCGCAACCTCACCGACTCCCAGATTGAATGCGCTCGCGCCGGACTGACAGGGGGGCGCCAGAACGATCACGGTCGCTGCTTTCGCGATGGATCCTGCTGTTGCTCGTATCGTGGTCGTTTTGCCCGCAGCGCGAGCAATGAGGAGTGCTCCAGTGCCGAAGTTGTCGGCGGTTACGATCGACGTATCGGCTGACTCCACCGTCGTCTGGAGCAAGACCGTATTTCCGAATTGGTCCGCAGCGCGCGCATTGAACCGGAATGCGTCGCCGACTCCGAGGAGCTGAACGGTGTCGCGCGAAAGAACTATTTGGGTTGGAGGGCCGGGGATCGTAACCGCGGTGAATGTTATCGGCGTGAGTCCCGTGACAGTCGCCACCGCGGTTTGAGTTCCAACGAGAGTTCCGAGCGTCCAATCCGCCGTTGCCACGCCATCTGCATTAGTGGACGACGTTGACGCGCTAAGCACACCCGATGTCGTTGTCCACGCGACGACGACTCCGGATAGATGCTGGCCCTGAGAATCGGCTACTCTGACGCTGAGCGGTTGCCCAAGCTTGGTCCCCACTTCGATAGTGCCCTGGCCGTCGCCCGACACGAGAACGATGTTCGCGGGCGGCCCAAGCTTTGGGCCGGATGCATCCCCACACGCGATCATCAGAGCGACGATCGTGGTAGCAGTCAGTGCCACCATTCCAGAAGCGAACCGCATATCTGCCGTGAAGGACTCGGAGAAAAAGTACTAACAACTCGAGTTCTATCCCTACGGCATTAAGCTATCTGGCGGAATCACCCTCTGCTGGCCGCCAGCTTCTCCGCATCTGCGCTTCGGTCTTTCCACTCCGGCCGGTTGTTGCGTCGCTGGCGTCGGTGATGTCGGAGACCTTCTCGACGAAGATCTGCGTCAGCTCATCGACTCGGTCCCGGACCATTGTGTCCCCGGCACGCGAGAGGGTCGCGGCTCGACGTGTGACGTCGTCAATCGCTGCGCGCACGGTCGATGGGCTGTCCACCTCGAGCATACTCGAGATCGCCGCCGACGGAGCGAGCACTCCGATCAGGCATTGCACGAGAATTGCCCGAATCGCCGGCGGCTCCAGGCCGTCGGTGAGACGAGAGATGGCTTCCGCTTCCATACCAGTACGACTGCTCATGACTGTGCCATTGAGATGGGCGATCACAACTAGATCGACACGTTGATTCACTGGCACAACACGCGCCATCGGGCAGGAAATCGAGACCACCAAACCCGAAACGGAGGAGGAAAATGGCTGCACGCAAATCTTCAGGCCGCCGGAAATACGGCAAAGCCGCGTCGAAACGCGTCGAAAGCGCGATGCGACGGCGGAAAAAGGGGACGCTCAAATCCGGAAGGAGCGGAAAGACAGTAAAAAGCCGGAAGCAGGCGATCGCAATTGGCTTATCCGAGGCGCGGAAGAAAGGGGCGAAGGTTCCTCGGAAGCGCACTGGACGAAAGAGCTCCGGCGGAAGGAAGCGGAGCCGCTGACGCGGTTGTCGTTAGACAGGTAATTAACTCGGTCGTTACTTCCCGTCTCCTGCCACGCGTCCCGCGGGTGCGTTTCTGATTTTGAGCGCATGAATTAGCGTCGGGACGTCGTGGGTCCAGACGGGAAGCGCGACCGAGATCGCCAGACCTTCGAGCTGGGCGATCAGGCCGAGGATGACCGTGATGCCAACGAAGGGCTGGCTGATCCCGAAGCCCATTAGAAGCACCAGCGCCAACGCGAGTGAGAGGCCCCAGGCCTTGGAGCTCCACGCGTGGTACGCCACATCCCTTCCGAACTTCGCAAAGTCAAAGATGTGGCGGACGACATCGAGACCGATGACGATCAGCCCTGGAACCGCGACGGATCGGACAACATCCGGATGCAGGCGCCACACCGCCCAGGCCGCCGTCGCATAAAACACCAGGTCCGCTCGGCTGTCGAAGTGCCGTAACTCGGCGCTCGCGACTCCCAACCTGCGTGCGATCTCCCCGTCGAAATAGTCCGACACGAAGGCGACCAATACGACGCCCGCGAAAACCACCCCGGGCGCACCCGCGTAGACCAGCCAGACAAGTACGGGCGCCAGCAGCAGTCTCAGAACCGTGAGACCCATTGGCACGGATCTCAATAGTCGGCTCCGCGCCGGCGCCTCAGTACTTGGCGAGATAGTTATCCAGCTCCCACTGCGATACCTGCGTGATGTACTCCTGCCACTCGAGTCGCTTGGCCGCGAGAAACTGGGTCGTGATGTGCTCGCCCAGCGCCTCGGTAATCACTGCATCCTTCTCGAGCTCGTTGCAGGCTTCCTCGAGATTGTGCGGCAGGTCGTCGATGCGAAGCCGGCGCTTTTCCCGGTGCGACATCTCCCAGATGTTGGTGTTGACCGGCTCGCGCGCGTCAGCCTTGGTAGTGATGCCATCGAGCCCTGCAGCCAGCTGCACAGCCAGCGCGAGATAGGGATTCGCCGCGGGATCCGGAATACGCAGCTCGATTCTCGTTCCTGATCCGCGACGATCAGGAATCCGGATCATTGGCGATCGATTACGCATCGACCAGGCAACATTCACCGGCGCCTCAAATCCGGGCACCAGTCTCTTGTAAGAGTTTACCAGCGGGTTCGTAATAGCGGTGAAACCACGCGCGTGCCTGAGCAGCCCTCCTATGTAACTGAGTGCGGTGGGCGAGAGCTCCCATTCCGCTTTCTCGTCCCAGAACGCGTTTTCCTTCCCGCGGAAAAGCGATTGGTGCGTGTGCATGCCGCTGCCGTTCTGTCCGAAAATCGGTTTCGGCATGAAGGACGCGGTAAGCCCGAACGTCCCGGCGACATACTTCACCACGAATCTGAACGTCGCGATGTTGTCCGCTGTCTTGAGCGCCTCAGCATATCTGAAATCGATTTCGTGCTGGCCGTGCGCCACTTCGTGGTGCGCCGCTTCCACCTCGAATCCCATGCGCTCGAGGACATCGACGATCGCTCGGCGCGCGTCCTCGCCCAGGTCGGCTGGCGCGAGATCGAAGTACGATCCCACATCGTGCGTGACAGTCGATGGCTCTTCATCCGCTCGCGGCTTGAACATGAAGAACTCGGCTTCCATCCCCGCGTTCATCGTGTAGCCGAGCTTGGCAGCCCGCGCGATTATTTTTCTGAGAACTCCTCGCGGATCGCCAGCGAAAGGATTTCCGTCCGGAGTGTTGATGTCGCAGATCAACCTTGCTACGCGACTCTTCTCATCCCCCCACGGAAAAACCTGAAACGTGCTGAGGTCCGGAGCCAGCAACATGTCCGATTCCTCGATCCGCACGAACCCCTCGATCGACGAGCCATCGAACATGATGTCCCCCGCCAATGCCTTTTCGAATTGCGACGCGGGAATCTCGACGTTCTTGTTGACGCCGAGGATGTCTGTGAATTGCAGTCTCAGGAAGCGAACGTTGTTGGCGGCAGCGAGGTCCAGAATGTCTTTGGCCGTAGCGCCTGAGGTATCAGGAGTCTGGGAGCGGGGTCGGGGCATGGGCTGAACGTAGCGTTTCTGCCACAATTTTGCAAATCATGCACAGAAGGGAGCCTCTTGCTTGCGTTTTGCGGCTCAAATAGCCAATTTTGTCGATCAAATGTGCCGTCAGTGCACTTTTTCTTACATTCTCACCATCGCAGACAGCCATGACAGCCGCCGGAATCACCACGCGTAAAGACCTTTTGAGAGAGATCTCCACCCGCGAGCCCCGAATCGCGCGCGGCTTCAGCAAGGACGGAATACCCGGTCCGACTTCCCAATACTTCGGCGTCAATATCCTTGGCGTAAGACAGCTGCGCGACAAGCTTCCGAAAGAAGTCTTCGGCAGCCTCGCCGCTTCTATTCGACACGGCAAGAAGCTCGATCGCGCGATTGCGCCGGTCGTAGCGCAGGTCATCAAGGAGTGGGCGATCTCGCGCGGCGTGACTCACTTCACACACTGGTTCCAGCCGCAGACCGGACTTACCGCGGAAAAGCACGACGCGTTCTTCGCGTTCGACGACGACCGGCAGCCGATGGAATCATTCACCGGCGACCAGCTGATTCAGAGCGAGCCCGACGCCTCGAGCTTTCCCTCCGGTGGACTGCGTGCGACGTGGGAAGCGCGCGGCTATACGGCGTGGAACCCGGCGAGCCCTGTCTTCATCGTCGAATCGACAGGCGCACGGACGCTCTGCATTCCATCGGTCTTCATCGGCTACAACGGCGAAGCACTCGATGAAATGACGCCTTTGCTCCGAAGCTCCGACGTGCTTTCACAAAAGTCCATCGAGCTGCTGGAGCTGCTCGGCGACAAGGGAGTGCAGCGCGTCTTCACGACGCTCGGACCCGAGCAGGAATATTTCCTCATCGATCGCGCGCATTTCGCGATGCGCCCGGCCCTCGTGATGGGCGGCCGCACTCTCCTCGGCGCTCCCCCTCCACGCGGGCAGCAGCTCGAGGACCACTACTTCGGCGGAATCCCGGAGCGTATCCAGGGCTGCATTGCCGAAGCAGAGTTCGAGCTGTACAAGCTCGGAGTACCTATCACCACCCGGCACAACGAAGTCGCGCCCTGTCAGTTCGAGATGGCTCCGTATTTCGAGGAGACCGACCTCGCGGTAGATCACAACATGCTCGTGATGGCGACACTCCGGCGCGTAGCGCTCCGACACGGGCTCCAGGCGCTGCTGCACGAGAAACCGTTCGCGGGCATCAACGGCTCCGGAAAGCATTGCAACTGGTCGATGTCGGTGATTGCGGATTCCTCGGAGCTCGATGGCCTGAACCTCCTCAAGCCCGGGAAGACACCTCACCACAACATCCGCTTCCTCGTCTTCCTCGCCGCGGTTCTAAAAGGAGTGCACAAGCACTCGGGACTGCTGCGTGCCGGCATCGCGACCTCGGGTAACGAGCACCGACTCGGCGCCAACGAAGCGCCACCCGCAATCATCTCCGTCTTTATGGGCGAGATGCTCACCAAGGTCATCGAAGAAATTGCCGCCGGAAAAAGCTCCGGATCCGCCGAGCAGGAGATGATCAAGCTGGGAGTGGCGAAGCTGCCTGAGGTTGCGCGCGACAACACCGATCGCAACCGCACGTCTCCTTTCGCATTCACGGGACAGAAGTTCGAGTTTCGCGCCGTTGGATCTTCGGCGTCGATCGCGTTCCCGGTTGCTTTGCTCAACACCGTTGTCGCCGATTCCATCGGTGAGATCACAGCTTCGCTGCGCGAGGCTCTCAAGAAGACCAAGTCGGTGGATGACGCCGTGCTCAAGGTCGTTCGCGAAGTATTCAAGGACACTGCTGCTATTCGCTTCGAGGGAAACAACTACTCGGAAGACTGGGTGAAAGAGGCGAAGAAGCGCGGCCTTCCCAACCTCCGCCGGACCCCGGAAGCGCTCAAGGAGCTCGTCTCGAAGCAGTCGCGCGCTCTTCTCACCAAGCTGGGTGTTCTCACCAAGGAAGAGCTCGAGTCCCGCTATCACGTTCGCGTCGAGCGTTACGTGAAGGACATGCTGATCGAGCTGCACACCATGCGCGAGATGGTGGACACCATTGTGATTCCCGCGGCTTACGGCTACCTCGGCCTCCTTTCCAAGGCAGCCTCACAATCTAAGGCGG
>Ga0193728_1001542_pt1 | contig 11791 bp, 28 predicted proteins | sample U1c1metaG_FD_143037 | JGI IMG/M metagenome (GOLD analysis project Ga0193728, IMG submission 143037) | Soil microbial communities from a riparian zone of the East river system, Colorado, United States - U1c1 | ecosystem: Environmental > Terrestrial > Soil > Riparian zone | place: USA: East River...
TTTGCGTGTCTCTGGAGCCACGCCTCATTTGGTTTCGGCGTCTTGCTTTCGATATTCATCGACGGGCACGCCGCCAATGCCCCAATCGTCTTTTTCGACTTCGTCAATCACGACAAATGTCGTGGCTGGCCTCTTATCGAGCACGTGCATCAGTAGGTCGGTCACGCCCCGGATCAGCTCGGCCTTTTGGCTCGCGGTTGCACCCTCGCGCGTAATCTTGATGTTGACATAAGGCATGCTCTAAGAACCCTAGTTGTTAGCTTGGAGTAGAGTTTGGTCGTTCTTCGCGAATGTCGAAGTGAAAGACCTTGGAAATGATGCACCACTGCTGATCCATAAAAATCAACGTGAGGACGTCATTGAAGAACTTGACGCCAATCGCGCATTCCACGCGCGCAACAGCCGTTACGGGACCCGCAAATTCGATCGAGAGTATGCGGTCATGCCGAAGCTCGCCGCGCGACGCTGGAGACGGTCGGTTTTCAACAATGGGCAGGTACTCGTTCATGCGCAGATACTGCAGCGTTCCGTCGCTGACGCAGACATAGTGGGCCAGCGGATGAAAGACGCGCGATAGCTTTGCTGCGTCGCTTTCGTAGAGCGCATCGAAATAGTTCGACAGGACGACGGTGACCGCTTCGTAAGGGCGATTCAAATGTGTTGCTTTGGCCATGATGGTTCTCTCTGTGCTCGGGTTAGGCGAGGGCTGGTGAGTTCGACGCAGCAGCGCTGCGCATCACGCCCGCGACCGTGCCATAGGCGATGGTCCATGCGGATTTGACCGACGGCGTCCAGGCATCCTTCAGGCCCTGCTCGAGCGTCCACAGCAAGGCAGCGCCGACGGTGTCGTAATGCCGGTCGATGACGCCGTATCGAACGTGGTTTCTGCCGAGCGTTTCGAGCACCGGGATCAGCGATTCGAGATTGTCGAGGCCGTTGACGACGGCCGCCAGCGCCTGCATCAGCTTGCGGCGCTGCTCGGCCATGTCGGTGTTGCCGAACAGCGGCTGCAACGAGGCATCGAGCGTGAACAGCCGGTCATAGAACAGGGTGGCCGCGACATCGGCGATCGGAACCACCATCGCCCAGGTGGATTTCACGAGTGTCTTGTTTTCAGGTGACATTGCAATGCTCCAGTGATGCGGAATTCAGACTAATCCGGTTGAGTTGTGCGGCGGCAAGTCTCGATCCTAATTGGCTCAGCTTCGATGGGCGCACGTGCGATGCGCGGGGCAGCCTCCTCCCCGCTCATTCCAGGCTGCCGTCAACCTGACAGGCTGAACATAGAATTTTAGTTACCAATGTACATTACGTTTCTTGTGGTTACTGGCGTTTTGTGGTTACCTTACGGTAACCGGGAGGATCTCATGATGTCGCTGCGCCTACGGAAGAACCGAACCCCACCGCCTCCGCCGGTGTGTCCGCTTACCGAATGCATGTCGCTGCTGGGCGGCGCCTGGACGCCGAATGTGATCTGGTATTTGAGCAGCGGCCCGCGCCGCTTCGGCGAGCTCCGGGCAGACATTCCACCGATATCGGCCAAGGTCCTCAGCGCCCGTCTGCACGAACTGGTAAGTCAGGGTGTCATCCTGCGTCGTGTAATACCAAGCTCGCCGCCATCTGCTGAGTATGAGTTGGCTGATTTGGGCCGAGAACTATTGCCAGCCATCAACGCTATCGTCAGCGTTGGCATGAAGCTTAAACAAAAGGCTGGCAAAGGCTGATTGTCCGCGACGCGATCTTGCCCTCGTTGACTGGCCATAGGCCGTGGGCCGGGCTTACCGAGCTTCGGTCTGATTTTGTAACGCACCCGCCTGCGGAAAGTGGGCATCCCGTGGAAGATCGTTTCGCCGCCCGATACGACATAGATTCCGAAGAGCGCCCTCAGGCCGCAATATACCGGCCACCTTACAGCAATTCATGAACGGTATAGCTCACATCGGTCGGTCCGCGCTGGCCCACGCCGACCGGCACGATTCTGTTCAGCCAATCATATTTCGGCGAGGCGGTCTCGAAGAACGGCGCCACGCGGAAATAGTACTCGGCAGCATCGACCGGATCGCCAATCATCTGACCCGCATGGACTCGGCGCGATGATCTGTTTTGAACAGCGACAGCTTGGTTCTTACGGTAGCGTGGCCGACCTACAGCGACCTCCGCAGACTCAGGAAACGGCGTTATGCGATCCGCGCATGGAAAAGGCGCGGCAACAATGCGCGACAGGCACCCAATGATCGCGAGCAAGCTTGAGCTGTCGCCCTGCGCCGTCAGCGTCCTCGGTCAGCTGTTCGTCGAGGGCCCAACGTCGGACGACAACATCACGAGTAAGGCTGGCCGTTGCGACCTGGTAAGCGCCGGTCTCGCATTCCACGAAGCCGGCTTGTCATCGCTGACGCCCGATGGCGTGCGCCTGGCCAGGGAATGGGACCTGTGTTCGCTGTATGCGCGCCGCGATCGGCGCTGGTACTTGAAAGTACGAACAAACGCGCGTCCTGAGAGCGCAGCGGTCAGCCACTCGGAATCAGGCGCCGCCGTCCGGTAGGATCGATCGGCGCCGACGGCGGGGGTGTCGAGCACGGTGGGCCGATGCCAACGCACTACTAGCCGGATCTGGAAATACGACCCGCGAGAGTAGGTTTTCAGACTTGGAATGCCGCGCCAGCAACACCGGGTGACTCAAGGATTCGCTGGCACCGACATCCGCCCCCTCTGCAGTCCGCAACGGGAAGGCCATCCAGCGGTCTCCGCAGACTCAGCAAATGGCCTTCTGCGCTATGCTGTCAGCGCATACGCGAGATAAGCCGCGGCTTTCAATTAACCACTAGGTGCGGACAGACCGAATAATTGCTTCCGACCGAACGTAGGTCTGCTTAAGAAGTGGGCGCACTACTACGGGGGGATTCCTATGTCTGATACCAACTTCATTTTGACACCCGAGCAAGCCGAAAGTCTTCTTCCGCCCGGCGAACGGGTTCATAGCTTCGTCAACCCGCCATGGGGGTTCGTTGGGTGCGATAGCTCGCGCAAGGCCGTCGTTCGGCTTATCCGCGAGGCAAAGCTAATTGAGATCGGGGGCGAGCGCGCTAAGCGGATGAAGCATGCGCTCGTCGTCCATGCTCGCGAGGGCGGGTGCAAGTTTTTTGCAACCGACATGGAAAAGGTTGAGGCGATGGAGCGGCGATTGGCGGAATAGCCTCTCCACCAGTCTAGGACGGTCGCCGGTGCGGGTTCCGGCCGCGGGCTCCGGAGTGCGCCTGGGCTCGATTCCGGGCCGATAGTTCCGCCTGTCTGACCCGGTAACGCAATTTGTTCAATTCGTATAACTGACGTCGGAAATTTGCTGTCTCAAGGATGAGGATCGAAAGATACTGGTCGACAGCGGTCTTAGGCCGCTTTTGCCGCGCACGCATGAAAACCAACTCTCTGAAGGGTACCCCTAGCGCTCCGGACGGTCTGGAGCAGACCAGAAGCCAGAGTTGATTCCCGGGTCGCGGATTCGTTCCTATGACGCGCGCCCAGCATCACTAATTTTTCGGCAAAGAAGGCCCCCCGCCCGGTGACTCAGGGAAGCCCGCCGGCGAGTCCAATTTTTGCGGGCTGTCAGGTGCCGGTCGATCGGCGCGAACGCACGGGCGCGCGCCAGCGTGCAAGCGAGAAACGAGTCCGGGCGCCGAACGGTGACCGCTGGCGCCCGGGTGGTCTCAATCCTTCGCCGGCTTGATCTCAAAGCCGGCATCGAGCAGCCGCTGAATGACGACATCTGCCGCATGTGCAGTGTCGGGTAGAATTTCCGGAGGAAAATCTCCGGATCCGAACAAGTCGGCCAGAACGTCGCGGGCGGCCAACTCACTCATGACAGCCCCCCGATCCGCGCTTGAAGGCGCGATGCCGGGGCAAACTGGCGCGGCCCGTGCGATGGTGACGGCCTGGGGGACGTTCGGCGCCATCGCAGCGGCGGCAAAGCTGCCAGTACCGACGGCGCTTGCGACGGCGGCCACGGTGAGGAATCGCAGTCGTGTCGGGTCACGTGGCGGGAACATCATTGGGTGGTCGATTGCAGACGTGTTTGTGGGTGGCGTGCTAAGCACGCTGTCAGCCTGGGTCATCGGAGGGCTATCCTTGTGGCTCGGGTTAGAGCCGGGGCGGAAGTTCGCGCTTCCCCTCGGCTTGCTTCTGTGGTACCATGGTTTTATGGCAAAGACAAGTGTGGTACCAAAGAAAAGGCGGGGCCCCGCCCCAACCGGCAAAGGCACGCAGATCGGCATGCGCTGGCAAGGCCCGGAGCTGACCATGATCGATGATTGGGCGGCTGCGCAGTCGAAGCCCTACACCCGCTCCGAAGCCATCCGCCGCCTGGTCGAGCTCGGGCTGAAGGCGAAACGATAGGAGTTTCCATGGCCGAGAGCGCTCTCAAGGTTGGCGATCGAGTCAGGTTGATCGCTGAAACTCTCGCATGGAGAGCCGAGATAACGCTGCAAGGTCAAATCGGCGAAATAATCGAGCGCCGCGAAGATGGTCGGATCACGATCCGCTTTGACAATGGCAGACTTCTCATGGCCCGAGAGCCTGAGTCCTTTGAGCTGGTTGTCGAGTCTGGGGCTGAAGGTGAATAAATGACCGAGCAGGAAGAGTTGGTTCAGGATATCAGGGAACGTCTAGGCGAGATGCCAAAGAGAGCACTGCCGTTTAATCTGCTGGCGTTTACCACCACTATAGGACAGCGCTACTCGATGACGGAGGACAAAATCATGCCGCTTGTTGTGAACGAAGCCGAGGCCTTAGGCGTCAACTATCGCATCGGGTGAGCTCGGGCTCAAGGCAAAGAAATGACTCCGAGGCATGCGTGGACACCTGAAGAAGACGGGCTGCTACGATCGATGGGGGCGGCTGGCGAAAGCGCCACCGCGATTGCAACTCTGCTCAAGCACACCCCCGGAGGCAGTGCGCAGGCGGGCTCGCTTACTCAAGATCAAGTTGGCTCGTTCGCAGCCAGGGCTGAAGGCAAAGGGAAAATAGTAGTTACATGGCCAGCCGGTGGACGCCACAAGAGGATGCCCTCTTTCGAAAAATAGCGGAAGCGAACACCCGCCCCGAAGCAATTGCGGCAAAACTGAATCGATCGGTTCACGCCATCAAGGCACGCGCCTACATGATCGGACTGCCGTTGAAATGGTCTAAGCTGAAGGCGAAGGGGAAATCACAGTGAGAGTTTTGCTGCTTCTTACTGCGATCAGCTTTTCGGCAACCGCATTCGCTCAAAGCGCGCCGCCAAAGGTCGGCAACAAGCCGCTGGTTCAGGTAAAGCCGAAAGAACCGATGGGCTGCAAACTCGTCGGCATGGTCAAGGGCACCAGGCTATGGGCTGGTGACTGCGTAGCGTCAGAGCTTAGGGGCACGACACCCGCGCCGGAAACGCAACCCCTCTCTGAACGGGATATCGAGGCCATTCCACCCGGCCATAAACAGTAGAACTCGGGCTCAAGGCGAAGCCGAACGGCTGAGCCCGGCGTGTATCCGCGAGGATGACATCGGAAAATGTCCAAAGCTGACCATGACGAACCACTCCGATGGCATTGGCTGTACATTCCGCTCGTCGCTTATTTAGTTTTCGCCGTTGGGCCCTCAGTCCTCGCCCCGATCTTCTTTATACTGGGCTTATTTGTTGACATCAGCTCAATCATCGGTCCCGCGCAGCATGCACCCGGCATCGACTCGATTCTACTCGATCCGATTTTCCTGGGCCTTATATTTTGGCCCTTCCTGTGGCTGTATGGTTGTGCTCGAGACGAATTGATCAAGAACCCATCTTCTGAGGCCTCCATTCGACTGGCGACGATCATGTCGGCCATCGCAATGAGCGTGCCATGTTCGCTGTTCTTAATCGCAACGCCTGCAGAAATGATGTCATCGGCTCGCGACGCCGGCCAGGGAACAGGAATCGCCGGCTTCCTCGTCCTCATTATCTTGCCGTTTCTCGGAATCCTCGGATGGCTCACTGGCCGCGGGATCGCGTGGATGTTGCGGCCTTGATCCCTCAACCTGCAATTGGCGGTACGCTGCGAAACTCTTCGGCAAAGATCTTCTCGGGCTGAAGGCGAAGAAGTAGGACAAGGGGCAGGCATTCTCGCCTTTCTCTTCCTTATTTTGTTGCCGTTTCTCGGAATCCTGGGATGGCTCATCGGCCGGGGTATCGCGTGGATCTTGGGGCTCTGACCGCGGCTCGATGGCGCGCACCGGAAGCTGAAGAGGGACCAACAATGACAGTCCTCATCTACGTCAACACGAGCAAGCAGGTCGGCGACGTCGATCATCTCAAGGTGTTCGCGAACGTCGACGCTGCGGAAACATGGTTTGCGAAGCACGACCCCGAGGGCGTCGCATTTGAATATGACGTGATCGAAACGGAACCGCCGTAGGTCACGCGATCGGGACCACATCGCGCCCGACATTGGTTGTATCGTCGCCCCCAGCCGAACCGTTCACGCCCCCCAGCGGTCAGTTCGGCCGGCCCGGCGCGCGCGACTCCTCGGTTGATTGCGCGTCGGGCTGCCCCTTAAAATGGAAGCGCTCTCTGCTGCGGCGCTTCTCGAAAATCCATCACTTGCAATATCTTGAACTCAGGGCGCGTCGCGCCGCCCTTTGTTAGATGTTGGGTGATTTGTAGTTTGACCTTGTACAGTTCATTGATGAGAGCGCCGCCGCGAGCGATTGCATCCCGCGCGATCGTTGTGTCGCTGATATCAGCGTAAATCTGATGATCGCCATACCAGAACCGCCACTTGTCGGCCTTCTCGTCATAGACCGGAGAGTAGACTCTTAGCCAAGCAGTGACAGTATCCGGCTCACCTTCTTCCTCCGTCTCCGCCGCGGTCGAGATATCAAACGACGATAGAATATCCTTCGCTTGAAGTTCGTTCGCGGATTCTAACTCCACATCGCCTTCTTTGAAGGATACCCGCTTTATTCCATCCGTGCCAATGGGCGCGAGCACTGCCTCTATGGCGGAGCGAACTCTAGGATTTCTTGAAAGTTTAATCGCATCTCGGCTCACCGTGGCGCTGTTTCCATCGCCGAATTGAACAATAACAACCCCCTTCTGGTCAGTATCTCGAACCTCACTGACAGATCGACCCTTCTCAATTTTAGATAGCCAAACAATCCAAGTCCACCGCCGCCTCCGATGACCCCAAGGTCAACGAGAATTTGCCTCGCCGTTTTGACTTCCTCGCTCCCGAGGAAGCCGACGATCGCGTCTAAAATACTTTGGATTACTTCGAAATTGATATTGAAGCATTTATGTTCGAAGTCGGACTGGACCAAACTTTCACGGTCGCCCGCTTGCCCGTTCAGTTCTGCGTTTGCATCACGGACCAATCTCCCAAATCCCAATAGGGCGGGCGCCAGCTCCTGCACATCCATTGAATGGGTATCGATCTCGCCATCATAGGCAACCTGAAACGATTGGCGGCTCATCTCGTCGCCCTTACTGTCTGCCATGACCAAAGCCCGCCCTTGTTCGTGGGGCAGACTATACAACCTGCCGATGCGGTGGCCAGTATCAAATCCACGAGTTGGGCGTTATCGTCGGAAGTCAAAATCAGCATTGATTGGCTGCCCTCAGAATGTCCGCGAATCGGGAAGACCGGGAACTATGACAAGCGCCGTGAACGAAGACGCCATCGCTTTCCTCAACCAGATAGATTCAATCAAGAGTACCGACGTAAGCCCTGAGCGCCTCCGTGCATTCGCATCAGAGGAAGACTTTAACGGCGTCACAGTTGAGCTGCTTATTGAGGTGGGTTCATATGTCAGCGTTGCCGCGAGCCTATTCCCTGGAACAGCGCCCCGCTGGAATCGCAACCAAGCGATTCTTGGCGGTCATCTTGTGCGACTCTACAAACTAATATCGGCCCTGCTTGATCAAATTTGCCAGCATCGCAGGGAAATTACCTTCATCATCGCGCGCCTCGCCTTCGAGTGCATCGTAAATCTGCGATACCTGATCAAGTTCGCGGATGATCCTGCGGTGTTTGATTCCTATATCGCGTACTCATTGCGGCAGGAAAAGCGCTTGCACGACAAGATCGGTAACGACATTAACGCGAGCGGGGGCAAGGAGCTGCCCGTTCACACACGAATGCTCAACTCGATTGCAAAAGCCGTGAAGGCGTCAGGCGCTCGAATAGAGGACTTGTCATCATCGCGCCCGAAAAATTGGGCCGACAAAAATATTTTTGAACGGGCGCAAGCCGTCGGCTTGGATCATACCTACTTGGGTACGTTCGGCGGACCATCATCATCGGTTCACGGCAATTGGGGCGATCTGCTCGAATTTCAACTAGAGACGAACCATGAGGACGGCACTTTTCAACCTAGCTTTGATTGGCGCAATCCCCGGCCTCAAATCGCGATTGGCGTTGCATTCCTTGCGCACGGTAGAAGCGGCACGCGACTATTTCAATCTCATGGGTGACGTACCGTTGGTTTTCTTGGATGAGAAATTTGATGCGTTGTCGGATCGAATACGCCAAGCTGCACAAGCTCACGAGTCATTCCTTATCAAGTCCCGCGCGCTATAGTCGCAACATCTCCTTGGATATTAGCGGTTGGCGCCGACTCGGCGCGCTCGAACAGCTTCGCAATTTCTTGGAAATTCTTGTTGTTCATATTTTAATTGGGGTTGAAAAAAACTGGAGCGGGAGTGTGTCAGTTCCCGCTCCAGCGTTCATCAAGCCGCGGCGTACATCCGGCCGCGACCTAATTCCAAAGTGGTGTTAGTGGTTTTTGCCCTGCACGAATCTCGGCAACTCGATTGACCATGCGCTCGACCAGAAGCATTCGACGCAACGCGTCCGATGGCACGTTGCGCAGCGTCCGTGGCCCGAAGTATTCATGGAAGTATGTCGTCAGCTCGTCGCGGACCTTGTCGAGCGTCCACGGCTTGCGCGCTATTCCGTGAATGGTGATGCACATCCGCATGACAATGTCGCTGGCGAACGGACCTTTGCTTCCCTCAGAAATACTTCACGGTGCGCTTCTTCTAGAACGTGCGGTTTGCGTGAAGGTTTACGTTTCATGGCGTTGGTCTTTCGTGTCAGGCATGCGAATGATGCCGGGCCGTTTGCAGCGATTGGGGGGATAGCGGACATGACCCGCACGCCGCAGAATCGACGTGAATGACCCAGCCCGGACATAGAGCCCGTTGTGAGATGTTCGACAGTCATCAAGATACCGTCGCATAGATTCCAAAAGATACCGTCGCATAGAGTCCAAACTCAGCGCTGACTTGACGAGTAGAGCGTATCGCAATATGCAACCCATTTCGCCTAGTTTCGTTATCCCAAAAATCCATTTTTGACAAAGGAGGTTGGCATGGCGCGCCGAGGCAAAACCGTGTTTGACGCTCAGGTCTTTGTTGCCAACGTTGGAGCCGGAAAGACCAAATTGGAATTTCAAAAGAATCAGAATGTGTTCGCGCAAGGCGATGTCGCGGACGCGGTGTTTTACATTCAAAAAGGCAACGTCAAGACGACTGTCCTGTCCGATCAGGGCAAGGAAGCGGTAGTCGGGATATTGGGACCCGGACAGTTCTTTGGTGAAGACTGCATGAATGGCCAAGAGCTACGCATTTCGACGGCAACGGCGATGGTCGATTGTGTGATCACGGCTATCACGAAAGACGCGATGCTGGCCGCCCTTCATGACGAGCCGAAATTTTCCGAGATGTTTATGGCGCATCTCCTGACCCGCAACAGCCGGATCGAGGAGGACCTGATCGATCATCTATTCAATTCGAGCGAGAGGCGGCTTGCGCGCATGCTGCTGTTGCTCGCGAATTTCGGGAAGGCAGGCGGCCCGCACCCGATCAGTCCGAACATCAGTCAGGAAACACTTGCGGAAATGATCGGCACCACGCGATCCCGCGTCAGCCATTTCATGAACAAGTTTCGCAAGCTGGGCCTCATCGACTACAACAACGGGCACATTGAGGTTCACAATTCGCTGTTGAGTGCGGTGTTGCACGAAAAGCCCGAGCTACACGAGGATCGTTAGGGAGCAACGCCGATCTAAAGAAGGGGCACCGGCGCCGAGCGAGGCGTTGTTCGCCAAACTGTCTGTTATTGACCAGACAGTTCGTCGCCCATCGCTAGATTGGATGCGCGTGGTTTAGTGAACTCCCAGCCTTCTCTGCATTGGAAACTCTAGCCCGTTCCCGTGCGGGGATTTTTTGCGACAGCTCTTTCAAAATTTTCAGCCGCGATCCGTCAAGGCGCGCTGCCCTATTCGATGGTGATTCATTTAGCGGGGGGAAAGCTCGCTCGATAAGCGCTAGGGCTAGCTTGTCAACGCGATCCGCTGTAATGGTGCCGCAAGACCCGGGGACCATTGTCATGGAACATCAAAACCTAGCGCATTGTCGACGGCTACTAGTCGAGGCTGCACTTGTCACATCGAGCGACGAAATACGTCACAGCATGCTGATGAGGCTATTAGCCGAAGAAGAGGCCAACGTGTTGGTGATACCAGTCACGATGACGGTCGTCCGGCGCGCTGCCGGTTGATGGTCATCATCGCCTCGAACGCCTACGTGATGCTCATTGATGGTTTCGAATAAACGGGCACGCTGAAAATTTGTTCTCGTGATTCATTTAGAACAGCAATGCGCCGCTCCGGATCGACTGCGGCCTTATCGAGAGAAACTCCGATGGCGATCACCTTCGCTTTCGCGATGGCGGCCTCATCGTTCTTGAAATCTTGTCCTAACGGGTCAACGAGCCTATGACCGTCTTTGATATCGAATAATAATGTGGCATTGGCCACCTCCGCTTGGGTCAATGTCAAATACCCGCAAGAGTTCCGCCCTGAAGGCCAATGCAATATTTCTGAAAGTGAGCAATATTGAGCGGAGTCTGAGTAACCCCGAAGCGCATGACGTTCCGATCCCCTCAATGACCCATTGAGCGGGTTTTTTCGTATGTGCACACCCCAGGTTTCAAACGTATTTCCCTTCATGGCACCAAACGGACATGCCGAGGCAGGCTGACGATGTCGGCTCATCGAGATAAAGCGGACCTGGCATTGCGGCCCGCGCGCACGTCCGGCAATGACCTATATGCGAGTGGGGCGACGGCTTCGCAGTCATCAATATGCCAAGGAGCCAAAGCAAAGTTGATCGGCGATAACCTGTTGCGAGAACGCCCATGCAGAAGCCGCCGCTTAATCCCGACGTCGCCGATACTGCGCCCTCCGATTCCGTACTGACCGTTTACGACGAGAAACACGTCATCACATATCTGCGCCTGCTCGACGCGGATGCGCAAGGTGCCGACTGGCGCGACGTAGCACGCATCGTGCTGCATCTGGATCCCGACCAGGAATCCGATCGCGCCCGGAGGGCGTTCGACAGCCATTTGTCACGGGCCAAATGGATGACGGGGCAAGGTTACCGGCACCTGCTACGTGGTGGCGCGTCGGCTTAAAGCGACGCTGCCAATTCGCCACGAAATCGGCTACCGGCCCGTTTTGATCCGCAGCCTTGGTTTAAAGTCCGGCACCGGACTGACAAAAGCGCGGGGGATTCCCTTACCTTACTCCCGCGCGGATACCCAATATGTATTCCGCATCCGCCACGGCTCTTACTCAAACGATCTGCTCGTCGATTCGCAGAATGATGACGCGGCTTGGAACGAGGCCGCAGCGACATGCTCTGACATGATCCGCGACACTATCACAAGGCTTGGCGACAGCCCCGAATGGCGATTAGAAGTCGCGGACAAGTCGGGCACCCGTC
>Ga0193728_1001543_pt1 | contig 11786 bp, 8 predicted proteins | sample U1c1metaG_FD_143037 | JGI IMG/M metagenome (GOLD analysis project Ga0193728, IMG submission 143037) | Soil microbial communities from a riparian zone of the East river system, Colorado, United States - U1c1 | ecosystem: Environmental > Terrestrial > Soil > Riparian zone | place: USA: East River...
CTGTTTACCATTTTCGTGAAGGAGAATTTCGAGGGCATAAAGGTGCATGCGTTTGAGCCGAGCCGGGCGATCTTCCGGGTGCTGAAGCAGAATGCGGCCAGGTACGGTGATTCGGTGGCGGCATACGCGTGCGGCATCGCCGAGCGGAGTGGCGAGGCGAAATTCACGTTTTACCCGCACTATTCGATTATGAGCGGCTTTCACGCGGAGAGCGACCAGGACCGGGAAACCCTGCGGGCGGGGATCCGGAGCCGCTTGAGGGAACAGGACCTTGATCCGGCGGATATTCAGGAGCCTTCTTTGGACAGGATGGTCAGGATCGCATTGGGCGAGAAGCAGGAGCAGGCATGCCCATTGCGGACCGTCTCGGACATGATCGAGGAAGCGGGAGTGGCGGCGATTGGGCTGCTGAAGATCGATGCCGAAGGCAGCGAACTGGGCATCCTCGCGGGGATTCGAGACGAGCATTGGGGGCGGGTCCGGCAGATTGTCATGGAAATACACGATGCGAAGGGGACGGGTTGCCCGGAGGCGAGGAGACTTCTGGAGGGGCGGGGGTACATCTGCGTTCTTGAGGAAGAGAAGCGCCTGTCGGGATCGGGCATTGTCAATTGCTACGCGCGACGAGGCTAGCGTGGTTATGTGGTTCAAGCGGCGTTACGGGCTGGAGGCGAGGGATTGCCAGCGGAGCACCAGGAAAGCAGGCTACGCTTGCGATCGCTTATGAAACGGACGCCCGTCCACCCAATAAACCCGCACATACGGAATGGATTCGTTGCGGATTTTTATTTGCAGCTCGCGCGGCGGGGAAGGTTTCGGGGGCTGCGGAGAGTTCTGGAGCACATTTTGTGCACACAAATACTAGGCTCGCTGCCCGAGAGGCTGCATGTGCCGCATCCGTTCGGAATCCTTACGGGAGCCACTTGCAAGATAGGGGAAGATGTGACCCTGATGCACTTTTGCAGCCTGGGCCCGAAGGATCCATGGTACCAAGGGGATACGAGCGAGAAGATACATCCAACGCTGGAAGAGGGTGTTTATGTTTCGATGGGCGCGATGGTGCTGGGTCCGGTGACGGTCGGAGCCTGGAGTGTGATCGGGGCGAACGCCGTGGTGACGGACGACATACCGCCGTTCTCGACGGTTTTTGGAAATAATCGAGTCCTGCGGGCAACCGAAGGAGGGCCGCCACAAGTGAAAAGGTATTTGGAGGCGCGAAAAAAGGGGGCCGGACCGTGAGCCTGGCCCGGGCCTGGCGCCGACGAGTCCACTTCCGAAAGGGCCGAGGATTAGTTGCATGGGAACAGAGTTAACGATGCAGTTTATCCGGAACTACACGGCTGAACCCATTGGAATGGCCGTGCAGGAAGCAGCCAAACAGGTGGGGCTGACGGTGAAAGCGCATTTTGGGGCCTATGACAACCTGGGAGCAGAGATTGCCACGCTCTCGTCGCGCCAGGAGACTCCGACAGTAGTCGTGGTTACAATCGATCTTGATTATTTTTCCGGAGGGATTTTTTCTCCCAAGTGGCAGCTCAGCGGAGTGATTGACGATTTCAAAGCTCTCCTGGCGGCCATTGATGCCATCCCCGCAACGTCTTTGGTTCTGATTTCGACCTTCGTACCCGCTTTCAGAACGGCAATGCCGTGGAGCCCGGGACACCCTATCCTCGGAAGAGATTCCGCCGCGTTCGAGTTGAACACGATTTTGAGGGACTTTGTGGCGCAACGGCCGAGCCGCCGCGGACTGATCGATTTCGAACGGATTGCGGCCCGATTGGGTGAATCCGCAACACTGGACAAGCGTTTTGGGTTAATGACGAAAGCGCCGTTTAAACAGGAATTCATCGGTGCGGCGGCGGAGGAGATTATGCGGCACGTGAGGTGCCAGTTTTTGCCGCCCAAAAAAGTTCTGGTGCTGGATTGTGACAACACCCTTTGGGGCGGCGTGGCTGGCGAGTGCGGGCCGGAGAAGATCCAGCTTGATCCTTACGATTATCCGGGAATTGCCTATTACCGCTTTCAGTCCGAGGTGGTGGCAATCGCTGAAAAGGGTTTCCTGGTTTGCCTGTGCAGCAAGAACGACGAGCCGTTAGTGTGGCAGATCGTGGACCACCATCCTCACTGTTTGCTGCGGCGCGACAAAATTGCCGGGTATCGCATTAACTGGGCGGACAAGGCGACGAACATGAAAGAGCTGGCGCTGGAGCTTAACCTGTCGCTGGACTCGATGGTGTTCGTGGATGACGATGCGGCGGAATGTGAATTGATCCGTTCCCAATTCCCCGAGGTGTCCGTGATACAAGTTCCGGCGAAGATATACGAATATCCGGGTGTTCTGAAGACGAGCACCCTGTTTGACAAGCTCTCGGTCAATAAGGAGGACAAGGAACGAGTTCATTATTACCAAGCCGAGACGGGCCGCCGTGAACTCCTGAAACGACACGTGGACGCAGAGAGTTTTTTGAGGGACCTTGAAATGAAGGCGGTGATTCGAGGCGTGGAGAAGGGCGACATCCCACGCGCGGCGCAACTTTGCCAGAGAACCAATCAATTCAACCTGACATCCAAACGCTACACGGAGGCGGAGCTGGCTTTGTTGCTGGAGAATCCCGAGGTTAAGATGTTCCTGCTGCAGGCGGAGGACCGCTTTGGAGCCAATGGAGATTCCGGACTGATAATCCTCAGGAGGTCGGGACAGGAGGTTGAGGTTGACACTTTTCTGACGAGCTGCCGGATCATCGGACGATTGCTTGATCGGGCGCTGTTCTGTGAGAGCCTGAGGAGGCTCGGCAAGGCATGGTCTTTTAAGGAACTCCGCGCCAGTTTCAAACCGACGCCAAGAAACGGCATCGTGTCGGGTCTGTGGAGGGATTATGGGTTTTCCAGGATTTCGTCGGATGATGGAGAAACCTATTCGTGTTTGCTGACCGAGCTCAAAATATCATTTCCCGAGATAATTCAGTTAGCAGAACACCTATGACGAAAGACGAGATTAAGGGCCGGGCTCGCGCAGTTCTGGCAAAGGCCTTGAAGGTAGATCCGCAAACGATCAGTGACGGCGCGTCACAGATGGATCTTTCCGAATGGGATTCAGTCCGGCACATGAACGTGGTGATTGCATTGGAGAACGATTTCGGAATCGAGTTTGAGGACGCTGAATTGGCGACGCTGACCTCGCTTTCGCTGCTGGTTGCCGCGATTGAAAAGCATACGGGCTGAAGGTTGCGTGAAGGTCATCCTGAATACGCCCAATCCCTTTATGCTGGCACATGGAGGCGCCCAAATCCAGCTCGAACAGGCCTGGGCGGCGCTGGAAAAGCTCGGAGTGCAGGTGGAACCGTTGCGCTGGTGGGACGACAAACAAACGGGAGACATCTTCCATTATCTAGGGCGGATTCCGATCCAGATGTGCCGGCTCGCACAGGCCAAAGGAATGAAGGTCGTGATGGCGGATTTGCTTACCGGCCAAGGATCGCGTTCCGACCTGCGGCTCGGTTTGGAGCGAGTGATCAGGCGGGTGGTCACGCCGGTGGTGCCGCGCGCAGTGGCGGCGCACTTCCATTGGGAGTCTTATCGGATCGCGGATGCCTGCGTAGCGGGGACGCCGCGCGAGGCGCAAATCATGAAGGACGCGTTCCGGGCGCCACCGGAGCGGGTTCATGTGGTGCCCAACGGGGTCGAGGAGGTCTTTTTTGAAAGTCCCGCCGTTCCGCGGGGCCGCTGGCTGGTCTGCACCGCCACAATCACTGAGCGGAAAAAGGTGCTGGAGCTCGCCAAGGCGGCGATGGAAGCAGAAAGTCCTCTTTGGATCATCGGCAAGCCTTACTCGGAACAGGACCCATACTTTCGCGCTTTCACGGAGTTGGCTGCCGCCCATCCGGGGCGGTTGCGTTATGAAGGGCCAATGGCCGACCGCAAGCGGCTCGCGCAGGCCTACCGCGAGGCGCGCGGGTTCGTGCTCTTGAGCACGATGGAGACTCTTAGCTTGTCGGCGCTGGAGGCGAGTGCTTGCCAATGCCCGCTGCTGCTGAGCGATCTGCCCTGGGCGACAAGCTTCTTTGGCGAACACGCCTCCTACTGCCCTGTTCCTCCCGGGCGGCAGGCGGTTAAGGTTTTAAGGAGTTTCTACGAAACGGCCCCCGCGCTCAGGCCGCCGCCGAAACCGCTCACCTGGCTGGATATTGGGAGGCAGTTCAAGGCGATTTATGAATCGCTGTTAAACGCGGAGGGCGGCAGAGCCGCAACCAGCAGGAAATCCGCACAAACTTCGTAAACTTTGAGGGACCAAGAAGGGTCCCGAAGCCAAAACGACGTTGCAAAGTAAGTAGTCCATTTTTGCTAACTACAAACCGGGAAAATAATTCCTAGTTTCATTGCATTTTGTTTCCGTCGGTTTCTCCTGTTGCCCTGGGTTTCATGGGAGCGGGGTTTGTGGGTTTGGCAAGGATTTTTGGGTGGTGTGATGGAGTCCTGGGTGGTGGAGTAGTGGCGAGAACAAGGACATTTTGGGACCATGGAACGGACGAGGTGCTCACGAAAGTATGTCCGGCGTTGAGCGGAAAGGAGGGGCGGCGGTTCGCTCGACCGATTTCGTTAAGCGTCACCATACCTTTTTTTGGTCGAACTCCCGGATTAATGCACACCACTTCTGCTCCTCACTTTTCGGCGCCGTCACCCTCACGACGGAACTCGTGCAAACAGAAGAAGCGGATAAAGGCTGTCCGTTGGTAAGCACACAAAGGGTAGCCATCCGCGTGGAGAAACGCGACTGGGCATTGGTCATCAATTGCATGGCATTCAAGGTCCGATTTGTGAACGAAAACTCCTGTCGTGACAAATAACCTAAGCGGAGCAATGCTTCCTCGTGATGATCGCAAGCCTTTGAACAATCCTCCCACCGAGGCCTCAACATCTCAGAAAGTTCGCCGAAAAAAGTCGTTGGTGATTTGCGTGGCGTGAACATCATTTGTGCATTCGCTCGAAAGGCCCAGAGATGGTAGCGCATGCGCAAGGCGTCCCTATTGGCATAAAGGACACCTACGAGAACGACTGTGACCGCAAAAGCAATTGCCGCCGTTTGCTTGAGAGTCGTGCGCATGCTTAACAACCGCGGTGAGTGGCGCCGGGCCAACACTGCAACGTGTTCAAACAGACCGGACGCCCGGCGTCCACTCCACTGCGCTCGTTAGGCCAGGAGCGAATAGATCCCGAGGACGGCCAGCGGACTGAGGTGCAGCATGCTCTGCGCGAGCGTGGCTGGCGGGAACGAAGGAGCTGGGACCAAGTAAGCGTACACCGCGAGTGCGAAAGCACCAAGAGCGCTGGCGGCAATATGCGCCCAGCGCCACCGGCGGAGAAGGCCCACCCCCAAGATCGCCGATCCCAGAAAGAATGAACACTCGACCGAGTTACCGATGACCTCTTCCCACCATGCCCTGGAGGATACAATCACTCCGTGGGGCTGCTGGGGCGTAATCGAGGCGCCCATCAGAAATGCCCAGGCGACTAGGAGAGACCAGAACCCGCCGAACAACAGCCACAAGCAACCCAAAATCTTGAAGTGCCTCATACTCTATGTTGGCCTAACCATTGATTAACAGGGCGCTTTGCCCTGCGATCTTGATATTGGGGTGGCTCTCGGGCGGGGTGGCGGAGCGAGATGTTTGGTCAACGTCCATGGAAAAACAGGGTATGGCGATGGGGTGGGGAGTCAAGATAAGAGCGGGGTTGGGCGGGGTTGGGCGAGGAGGAGGGCGAAGGCAAATTCCCCTCACCCCTCCCTCTCCCCATCCGATGGGGAGAGGAGATGTTTTTCTGGCGTGACGGTACTATAAACGTGGCGCTCCGCTGGAGCTTTGGGGTGGCGCATGGGAATTATGGGATGGCATGGGACGGACGGAGGACGGGGACGAGGAGAATTCCCCTCACCCTTCCCAGTGACTCGCGAGCGCCCGCTCGCTCGGCCCGTAGCGGGCCTTTGCCATTGGCAAATTCCTATCGCCGCCACCCTGGCGGCGATAGTCCCCATCCGATGGGGAAAGGAGATTTTATTTTTGCGGTTTTTCCCAGGGCGGCCCTCCCTCCTTCGTCAAAAGCACTATGGAGGGCAGGCGGTTGCCCTGGCTGGTATGATTCGCCCCTTTGGGGCTTTGGGAGAAAAGTTTTTCATGGGTGGCGGTTTGGATTCGTGAATTTAATCGCGGTTCGCGCCCGATCGGAGGTCCGAGCCGGACTGGCCAGCGCTCCTACTGCCGTTCGAATTCGCCAGGTGGAGAAGTTCCGCGGCAGAGCCGCCACCAGCAAGAAATCCGCTCAAACTTCGTAAACTTTGAGGGACCATAGTACTGGAGAGGGGACAGGTCACAAAAGTGGACACTGGACACCTTTTCCCAGCGGATGGTGGCAGGGCCGCCGGCTGGCGCGGTACCTGCTTAAAGGAAGGGGACGCGGTCTTGGCTGCCGCAGGTTTACGCAGGTTCAAATTTGGTTGTCCCTGGCTTTACTCAACAGAATTATGTTTTTGGCGACCGCCCGGAGGATTCCCCTGGTGCTATTGGGGATTTTGCTCCTGGCCCCCGCGGCTTCGCGAGGGGAGTTTCAGGTGTTATGGCAGATCGGCGGAGAGGACAATCCGATTCAGTTCGGCTATTATCCCAGGTACGGCTTTGCCCCAGCCAACCGGGTGAACGACCCTCCGCCCGGAGCAGCTACGCGATGGCCGGGTGATCCACTTTATAACCCGACGAATAACCCGGCCGCAGACGACGATTTCTACGAGGCGGGCTTTTATCCATCCGGTTTCAACGGCCTGACCAACGACCTGACGGTGCCGAATACGGAACCGAACAACGCCTTCAAGTGCCAGCTCATGACGCTGGATCAAACCAACCGGATTCATTTCAATCTGGATGCAACACAGGCCGGGAACTTGTCGCGATTGAGGGTAGGCTTCGAACTGGACCTGGGCGGATTCGTGAGCGGAACGCCAAGCGTCCTGGGCGAGAGCTTCGGGGCGCATGATATCGTGGTGCGGCTGAAAAACAGCGCCACCAATTGCACCCTGATGGCGCGCCGCGTGGACCGCCGCAGCCGGATCGTTCTGGATTTCAACGCGCGGGACGCGCAAGCGCAAGCCGGGCCGAACACGCTGGAGTTCGTCCGCGCCGGGCCGGACGCGGCAAACAGCCTATCCTGGGTCATGTTCAATTACGTGAAAGTGGAGGTGTACACCAACGCGCTGGAGGATGCCGACGGCGACGGCCTGCCGCGCTGGTGGGAGGAGGCTAACCATCTGGACGACCACGACCCGCTGGATGCGTCCAGCGATAATGACTTTGACGGACTAACGGCTTTGCAGGAATACAACGGCGGGATCAACTCGACCGATCCCAACATGGCCGACACCGATGGGGATGGCTTGACCGATGGCGAGGAGCGGGCGTCCCGACCGTCTGGCGCGGAGGCATCGGCATTCATTTCGTCTCCGCGGCCGACGCGGATGGCTGGCTGGGAACGAACGAAACGACCGGGATCGTTCCGCAGACACGATGGAACGACACCGTTCCGCTGCGGGAATGGAGCAATCCGAGCGGGAGCCAGGGAACGATCGGGTCGCCGGTAGCCGGCAAATTAGTGCGCAGCGACGGATTGCTCCTGACCAATCTTACCCTGCACTGGACCAGCGATGCGAATGACGCTACGCATAACAGAGGCTCCTCCGATCTCAAACTGATGGACGGGTTTATCCGGGCGCAGCGCGGCTCCGCGCTTTCGCTCACAGTGAGCAACATTCCATTCAAAACTTATGACCTGTATGTGATCCTGGGCGGCTCATATGACGACCAGCACGGGCGCATCCGGCTGGGGACCAGGGCCACCACGGATCGCTGGTTCGAAACCTATACCAGCGGGATGAAGACGAATTTCGTGGAGATTAAAGCCGGGGTAACGAATTTTCAGCGGGGGAATTATGTGCGGTACGCCGGGCTGAGCGGAGCGGTGGCCAAACTGATGGTGACGAACTACGACGGCCAGGGACTCGGCATTCACGCGCTCCAAATCGTAGATAATCGGCTCGATGCGGACCACTCCGGCATTCCTGACTGGTGGGAAATGAAGAATGCGCTCGAGCCGGGTTCAAGGGCCCTGGCGGCGGCCGATTCGGATCACGATGGATTGAGCAATTTGCAGGAATACCGACTGGGCACCGACCCGCACAATCCAGACACCGATGGGGACGGGTTGATCGACGGCCAGGAAGTCGCATTGCATACCAATCCCTTGAAACCGGACACGGATGGCGATGGCCTATCGGATGTGACGGAAGTCCGCGGGGTTCTCCGCAGCAACCCGAAGGTGGCGGATACGGATCACGACGGGGTGAACGATTACAGCGAATTCCTCAACGGGACCAGCCCCGTGGAGAATCCGGGCAAAACCCCGGCGGCTCGCGGCATTCCATTTTTCCGCGCCTCGCCTTCGCGCTGGGAATGGACTTTCGACAACGCGCAGTTTGTCTGGAACCACTTTACCGGCAGCCTGGCGCCCGATGAATGGAACGAGGATCGACTAGCGGCTTTTTCGGTGAGTGAAGCTGCCGAAACCGGGGAACGGACCTTTGGAATGGATTTGCGGTACTTCCATGGTTCGCTTGGGTACATGTTTCTTTCGACCGCCACCGCCGGTTTGAGTTATCCCGGCCAGCCCGGGGGAATCATTGTCGAAGAGCAGAACGGTTGGGGATCGCCCGACCTCACCCGGGCGCTGGGTTTTAGCGGTTACGGACCGAAGGATCTTTCCCACCGGCTGCGGTTTCAACTTCTGGCACAACGCCAGAAGACGAGCAATTCATGGACGCTGACCTTTCAGATTCGGGATTTGACGAGCAACAAAGTTGTCGTTGCCAAGTCCTACACCAATTGCATCGCTGCGGCCGCGTTTGACCAGGGCCGCGGGACGTGGGTCGGTTATGGGGGAGCGACCAATCACTCCAAAATTGTCCTGCACCAGGGCGTGCAACTGTTTTTCTCCAAAGTTCCATTGGAAAATCTTCCGGCGTTCGCTGACGCGAAAGATTCGGACAAGGACGGCATGCCGGATGTCTGGGAGGACGCGCACGGATTTAACAAGTACTCGGCCGCCGATGCGACCCAGGATGCGGACGGGGATGGCTTGAGCAACCGGGACGAGTTCCTGCTGGGCACGGACCCGCACAACCCGGACACGGATGGGGACGGGATTCCCGACGGGGTGGAAGTTGCGAACGGATCGGATCCCTTGGATCCGAACAGCAAGCCGGATTTTGCGGGCCAGACCTGGCCAAGCGGCCAGGATCTCGATGGCAACGGTTTGCCCGATCCCTGGGAAGTGCGCTATCGGGCATTCAATCTGTCGCCGGACGGGGATCCCGACGGGGATGGAGTCTCCAACGCGATCGAGGCGCAATGGGGGACCGATCCATTTGATCCGAACTCGAAACCCACCGTGAGCCTGTCTCCTCAAGGCGGCGACGCGGTGGTGAACTATTCCTGGCAGCCGGCCAAGGCGCAGCGGGTGTACGCCAGCTCCAATCTTTTTCACTGGCAGCCGCATTCGGGAGCGCCTTTAGTCAGAGCGGGGGTGGCGAGCGTATCCTTCACGAACGACATAAAAAATAAGCCCGCTCAATTTTATACGGTCGTCACGACGGACGTGGATACGGATGGAGACGGCGTGCCGGATTGGGCGGAGGCCGTGCTGGGAAGCGATCCGACACGTCCCAACAGCGTCCACTCGGCCGTGCCGATTATCAACAGCAATGGGATGGTGGTCGGCAGCATACCGGGGGATTATGCGGCGTTTGTCGAAATGATGAACGGAGGACCAGGTGGAGGCACCGGAACCGTCACTCGCGCGCAGGCGGCCCGTTTTCTGCAACAGGCTTCTTTCGGACCCACGCCGCACGAGCTGGACCGTGTGCGACAACTGGGCTTTGCCGGGTGGATTGATGACCAGATGACCAACCGGCCCGCGAGCTTGCATCGGCCGTACATCGAACAGATTTACGCGGATTTCAAAGCTGGACGCACCGATCACAGCTATTATTGCGGATTCCAGGAGAATGGGGAGTCAGTTGTCAGCGGGATCAATTACACGACGCCGTTCGCTCGATCGGCCATTGGAGGTCCCGATCAGTTGCGCCAGCGCGTCGCTTTTGCCTTGAGCCAAATCCTGGTGGCTTCGCGCCGCGATCCCGGGCTAGGGGGCAAGGCGCGGGCGATGACCGATTATTATGACATCTTTGTGCGGAACGCGTTCGGCAATTATCATGACGTCTTGCGCGAAGTAACCTTCCACCCCGTCATGGGCCGATATCTCAGTCATATTGGCAACCAGAAGGCGGATCCCGCGATCAACCGGTATCCGGACGAAAACTACGCGCGGGAGGTTATGCAATTGTTCTCGATTGGGCTGTGGCAACTGAACAGTGATGGCACGCGCACACTCGACGCTTCCGGCCAGCCCATCCCCACTTACCACAATCGCGATATCACCGAACTGGCGCGAGTGTTCACCGGCTTTTGGTTCGGCGGGCAAGCGTGGGGATCGGGCAGCACAGCGGACGCAGATAACCCAGTGCCGATGCAGATGTGGCCTGACCGGCATGATTTCGGCTCAAAATCGCTCTTGCGCGGTTTTGTGATCGCGGAGCGAGCGCCCAGCGCGGAGAACGGTGTTCACGACGTGGAAGACGCAGTCCGGAATTTGTTCGAGCATCCGAATACGGCGCCTTTTATCAGCCGCCAATTGATCCAGTTCCTGGTCACCAGCAATCCTTCGACGAATTATGTGAAGCGCGTTGCGGCGAAGTTCCTCGACAACGGCGCGGGGCGCCGGGGAGACCTGGCCGCGGTCGTGCGCGCGATCCTGCTGGATACCGAAGCTCGGGATGTCCGCTGGCTCCTGGGCGCGCCGGAATTTGGACGCCTGAAGGATCCTTTACAGCGAGCGATGGCTGTAGCGCGAGCAGAACGTCTGGACAGCTATACCAATCTGGTTTGGTGGGATTTCGATCAGTTCTACCAGGCGGCTTTGCAGGCGCCAACCTATTCGCCCTCCGTTTTTAATTTCTACCGGCCCGACTATCAACCGCCGGGCCTCCTGACCCAACAGGGATTGGCCGCTCCCGCCTTTCAGATCGCCGACGGTTTCTGTTCGATTGCGTTTCCGAACAAACTCTGGGAAATCACGGGGCAGGGACTATCATTCGGGGAGGCTTACGCTTTTCCACCTGATTATGCTGGCCTGTTGCGGCTGGCCGCCGACCCGGGCCTTTTGGCCGACGAAGTCAATCTGCTCTTCTGCGCCGGTTCCATGGTTTATCAAACGCGAGACCAAATAATCGCCGCCCTCCAACAAGTCCCCCCGTACGACGCGCTCACGCGCGTGCGGATTGCCATGTACCTCGCCGCCGCCTGCCCGGAAGGAGCAGTGCAACGGTAAAATATTTTATGCAAAAGCCCATTAACCGCCGCACCTTTCTTCGCCAGTTCAACTGCGCCGCCGTCGGCTCGTCTGCGCTGCTCAACACGCTGCTCAATCTGAGGCTGGCCAACAATTTGTCGGCGCAAACTGCGCCGGACAACAAAGCCCTGGTCTGCCTGTTCCTGAGCGGTGGCTGCGATTCCTTCAATCTGCTCGCGCCTTCCGAGTCCTCGCGTTACGCCAGTTACTCGAACAGTCGTGGCGCTTTTGGCTCTCAGGGTGGCCTGGCGCTCGATCGTAACGCGCTGCTCCCTCTCGCC
>Ga0193728_1001544_pt1 | contig 11784 bp, 15 predicted proteins | sample U1c1metaG_FD_143037 | JGI IMG/M metagenome (GOLD analysis project Ga0193728, IMG submission 143037) | Soil microbial communities from a riparian zone of the East river system, Colorado, United States - U1c1 | ecosystem: Environmental > Terrestrial > Soil > Riparian zone | place: USA: East River...
CAGCATTCTTTTTGCTTCTTCTGCATTTCTTCCGAGCGGTTTGGTAGTGATCACGGCCTTTTTGTGTTTGCAGCAAAGTTCCACTGCCGCCTCGTGCAAATTATTCGGAAGGGCAATACAGACCACATCCACATCGGCCTGAGCAATGGATTCCTCCATCGTCGTCGTCCAATGTTTGCAATCATAATCTGATGCGAATTTTTTTGCACTTTCCTCGCGGCGGGAATAGACACTTATGATTTTATCCTTGCTTCGCTGACCTTGTAAGGATTCTGCATAAAACCGGCCGATAAAGCCAGAACCGAGCATTGCGATACGTTTCATTTTTTTTGTTTATAGTTTTAATTAGTGGTTGGCGTAATCTCTTTCTTTTCCCTGAAAAATAAAATAAAATAGATCAGCACGGCGATGGCGATGTAGGCGGGCACCGACCATATTTTAAGCCAGTCATGCCCGTCCCCGACCTTATATTTATCCACGATGCTGCCCGAGAACCAGGTACCGATAAACATCCCGACGCCATAGGTGGCGAAGGTAAACAGACCCTGTGCGGCATTCTTGATCTTCTCTCCTGCTTTTTTCTCCGTGTACATATAACCGGTAATAAAAAAGAAATCATAACAAACGCCATGGAGGATGATCCCTGCGTATAACATCCACAGATTACCATCGGCATTGCCATATCCCAAAAAGGCATAACGCAGGATCCAGGCAACCATTCCCATGAGCAACATCTTCTTCACTCCGATACTGTTGAACAGGAAGGGGATAGCCAGTATGAAGACGGCTTCCGATACCTGGCCGAGGATCATTTTGCTGGCGGCATTTTTAATTCCGATCTCATTTAGAAATGGATTGGCAAATCCGTAATAGAAGGAGAGGGGAATGCACACTAAAATGGCCGCGATGAAAAAAACGATATAGGGTTTGTATTTAAAAAGTACAAAGGCTTCGGTTCCCAATGCCTTGGACGCGGAAGCGCTTGCTTCCTTTCCTTTTGGCGGCGTGTTAGGGAGTGCGAAACTGATCAATCCCAGCAATGCGGATACGCCTGCGGCAAGATAAAAACTCGAAGAGGTTTTTTCCCACTCCAGGTTTCCGATCGTGAGGCCCGCCCCGATCCATCCCAGTGTGCCGAAAACCCTAATCCAGGGAAACTGACGGCCGGGGTCCGACATCTGGTGAAAGGCCACGCTGTTGGACAGCGCGATGGTGGGCATATACAATAATGAATACAACAGGATGATCCAGTAGAAAGCAGTGTTGTCGGTAATGCGGGTGGAAAAGAAAAGCAATACTGCTCCCACGAGGTGCAGCACGCCCATGATGCGCTGGGCCGCGAAAAAACGGTCAGCGATCATGCCAATAAAAAAAGGAGAGATCATAGTGGCGATGGCCAGGGCCCCGTAGGCGGCACCTACCTGAAAGCCCGTTGAATGAAGGTTTTGACCCATATAAGTTCCCATGGTCACATACCAGGAACCCCAGATAAAATATTCGAGGAACATCATGAGGGACAGAAGAAAACTCGTTCTTGATTTCATGCGCTTGTTGAGTTGGTTTTGGTTTTTATTAAAAAACTTACCGATGAAATAATTTTCTGGATTTTTTCATCTGAAGACGATCTGGTTGATTGCATCATATTATGTGGTGGCCACTTCTTTCTCCCAACCCGTTTCTTTGAGTGCAGGATCTTTTTCCTTATCCAGGAAATCCCCGGCTTCGGATGCGCCGACCGAAGCCGCAGCCATTAATGCCTCATCCGGAACAACCTGTACAGGCGTTTTCCAGGAGGTTGATTCGTCGTTATATGCCGGGTTCGACAGAGAATTATAACAGGAGATCAGGGACCACCTTGGTTTGTCGGATGTATTGGCTTCTGACCTGTGCAGGATATTGCTGTGAAAGAACAGGGCATCGCCGGCTTTGATTTCAACATACACATGGTCCAGCGTCGCCAGGGCATGATTAACCATTGTCATATCGGCTCCAACCTGCTCGCCCGCAAACCCATGATTGAGTCTGCCCAGTTTATGAGAACCCCTGATCACCTGCAGACATCCGTTGGACTTATTGGCATCGGTCAGGGCAATCATTACACTCACCAGCTGATCGGGATAAAGGAACTGGTTCTTGTACCAGTAGCCATAATCCTGGTGCCATTCCCAGGCGCCGCCAACCCGCGGTTCCTTTTGCATGAGCTTGGTGTGAAAATGACAAACCGGAGCATCGCTGTCGAGTAGGCGGGCCACGGAATTCACCATTCTGCTGCTCCGCAGCACGAGGCTGTACACATCGTCTCCGGGATTGAACCATAAGGTGAGCCTGGTCTTCTTGCCGGCCTGGTCGTTGAGGTCAACGGCGTGTTCGCGCATCACGGAATCATCTACAGCAATCCCATATAATTTGGATATCTCAGTTTCACTGAAAAACCGGGGAACAATCACGTAACCGTCCTGATGAAAATCTTTTACTTCATTGTCAGAGAGCAGCTTTGCCATACACAATCGTTTTAAAAAGAAGAATCCTATTGCGCTGAAAAGTTACAAATGAAAAATGTACCGCGTAAATATTTCTTCAATTATCTTGCAGCGTTATGAGAACATTCGAGGATACCTACAAACACAAGGGATTACGCAGACAATTGGTCGATTTGATCCGGAGTAAAGGTATCACGGATGAAAAAGTGCTGGATGTGCTCCTGCACCTCCCCAGACATTTCTTTATGGATTCTGCTTTCGAAAAGATCGCCTATGAAGACAGGGCTTTTCCGATTGCGGAAGGACAAACGATCTCTCAACCCTACACGGTGGCCTATCAAACCCAATTGCTGGATGTAAAACCGCGTGAAAAAATTTTGGAAGTAGGAACGGGCAGCGCCTACCAGGCATCTGTACTGGCTGAACTGGGTGCCCAGGTGTATACCATTGAACGCCAGAAAAAACTTTTTGAGACCAATAAGCTCTTTACCTACCTGAAGAAATACCCCGGCATGAGGTTTTTTTATGGAGATGGGTACGAAGGCCTTCCTACCTTCGCCCCGTTTGACAAGATACTGGTCACCGCCGCGGCGCCCTCCGTGCCCGCGAAATTGATTGCCCAGTTGAAACCCGGCGGTAAAATGGTGATCCCGGTGGGGGAGGGGAAAGTGCAGCGCATGCTCCGCATCACCAGGGGACAGGGGGACATATTGGAAGAAGAGGTGTTCGATACCTTTTCTTTTGTCCCGATGGTGGAAGGGAAGAAGAATTAAATAAAAAACCCTACCTTTGCGCTCCATTTTACTTTACCCACAAGGCTCCATAAGTGGTCTCCGGTGAGATCCGCCAGCAGGGTGTAATCCATAAACAGGATAAGTCATGCCGAAGGTTAAGACCAATTCCAGTGCAAAAAAGCGGTTTAAAGTCACCGGCACTGGGAAAATCAGCTTCCAAAAAGCGTTCAAACGCCATATTTTAACCAAGAAATCGAAAAAACGCAAACGCAACATGGGCAAGAAGGGCTTTGTAAGTGCTGCCAATACCGATTTCGTCAAACGCTTATTGCGCTTGAGGTAAAGGGTCTGTACATTCATTATTCATTTTCAAAACTTATTATATGCCACGTTCAGTAAATGCAGTTGCCTCCAAAGCACGCAGAAAACGCATCTTAAAACAAGCCAAAGGTTTTTACGGTAAACGCAAAAATGTATACACCGTTGCCAAAAACGTACTGGAAAAGGGATTGACCTATCGTTTTTCCGGCCGTAAATTGAAAAAGAGAGAATACCGCACTTTGTGGATTGCCCGTATCAATGCGGCAGTCCGGGCAGAGGGCATTACTTACTCGGAATTCATTCACAAACTCAATACCAAGAGCATTACGCTCGACCGCAAAGTGCTCGCTGACCTGGCCATGAATGAACCGGAAACGTTCAAACAACTGGTTGATTCAGTTAAATAAGCAGGATGGAAGTTATCTTTACATATCCGGGTGTCGCCTACGACCACCCGGTTTTTTATTTTGCTGATCTGTGCAAAAAATTACTTTTGTACCTGTTTTAAACGATTGCGACCATTTCCTAACCATTAAATTCTTACTACGCTGGAACAGCATCCGATGAACAATACGTACACCGACCTGGTGAAACAGACCTTCAATTTCCCCCAGGAAGGGTTTGATTTAAAAGATAATTATCTTCAGTACAATGGGGTGGACCTTAAATCCCTGATCGATAAATATGGCACCCCGCTGAAGCTGTCGTACCTGCCCAAAATCGGGATGCAGATCCGCAAAGCGAAGAAAATGTTTGCTAGTGCGATCAAGCGTCACCGGTATGAAGGCAAATATTTTTATTGTTATTGCACCAAGAGTTCCCATTTTTCTTTCATCGTTGAAGAGGCGCTCAACCACGACATTCACCTGGAAACCTCTTATGCCTACGATATTGAGATCATCAAAAAATTGTACGCAAGGAAGAAGATCAGCAAGGATACGTATATCATCTGCAATGGATTTAAACAGAAACCTTATACGAGCCGCATCGCCTCACTCCTCAATTCGGGTTTTAAGAATGTGATCCCCATCCTGGACAATAAGGATGAATTGCAACAGTATAAGAAATCCGTAAAAGTGCCTTTCAAACTGGGCATCCGGGTGGCGGCGGAAGAAGAGCCGACCTTCCCTTTTTATACGTCCAGACTGGGTTTCAGGCCGAGGGATGTATTGGAATTTTACGTAGATAAAATTGAAGGCAATGAAGACCGTTTCCAGTTGAAGATGCTGCATATTTTCCTGAACAAAGGGATCAAGGATGATATTTATTACTGGAGTGAGCTGAATAAAGTGATCAACCTGTATTGCCAGTTGAAAAAGATCTGTCCCGAACTCGACTCCATCAATATCGGCGGCGGATTTCCAATAAAACATTCTCTGGGTTTTGAATACGATTATCAATTCATGATCAATGAAATCGTAGGCAATATCAAAAAAGCCTGCAAACGCAACCATGTGCCCATGCCGCATATCTTCACAGAATTTGGCAGTTACACAGTAGGGGAGAGCATGGCGCATATTTACAGTGTGATCGGACAGAAAATGCAGAATGACCGTGAGATCTGGTATATGATCGATTCCTCATTTATTACCACGCTTCCCGACACCTGGGGTATCGGCGAAAGATTTTTGATGATGCCGATCAACAAATGGGATGTGGAATACCAGCGTGTGGTGCTGGGTGGAATTACCTGCGACAGTCATGACTATTATGATTCCGAGGAGCACATCAATGAAGTCTTTTTGCCCAAACTCAATAACGGGGAACCCCTGTACCTGGGATTTTTTCATACCGGCGCTTACCAGGACCAGATCAGCGGCTATGGCGGAATCAAACATTGCCTTATTCCGTCTCCCAAACACATCATCGTTGGTTACGACAAAAATGGCAAACTAACGGATTGGGTATATGCGAAGGAGCAAACCGCGCAGAGCATGATGAAAATACTGGGATATACTTAGCGGGCAGATGCAGCACGCCTACTTGCCAGGCTTGGTTCCTTTTTTCAACCTGTATTTCTTATTAACCTTGGGACTGTTGAAATATTCATTCAGCTCCTGCTCCGTCATATTGTTTGTTTCGTCGATCGGGATGTCGATCAGCTGAAGCTGCGTTTGCTTCAGTTCATCTTTTAATTTATTGGTCTTTCTGACAATCTCGAGATCCCTTTCGCTGACTATGCTATTGTCTGTCAGCGTGTATTGCATTCTCTTAATGGCGCCCCTGACAAGCGAAGCCGCGTTCTGCTCATAGCTTTTGGGTGGCGCTACCGTTTCCTTTACGGGTACGAGGGCAACGCCGACGCCGGGCAGCACTTTACCCACGTTTTGTGTGCCCACGGCGCTGGAAGTGGCCAGAACTGTTCCACCAAGCGCAGTCGATGCCGTGGTCAGGTCAAACCCCGAACGCGTGTTCCGGGAATGTTTAACGGACTTATCCAGCTGAACAAAAGAATATTTCAATTGCAGGACGTATTTTGAATAGACCTGCACCACCCGGTCATATTCTCTCCGCGCCGCGGGATAATCCAGTGCATCCCGCACATAGATCCTTACTACCGCAGTGTCTTTTGTAAAAAATTTAGTGGTGCCGACAAAACTCAGGAAGACGGGTTTCATGTGGCTCGAATCACTCTCTTTGACAAAGTCGAAGGAGGGTGACCACACAAAATCATCGTCGCATTGCCTCACCAGTTTCGCATTCTTGACGGGCTGGCTCGAAAAAAACGCTATACTTTCTATCGGGAAACTCCCTGTCTCGCATTGCACCCTGAAGCTGACGGTGTCGCCCTCATCAATATAGAGCGTGCTGTTGACCGTTGGCTTAACGCGGGAAGGAATGATCTCGGTGGTGAAAAAAACAAGGGTAAAAGAAGTGTCGACCCTTTCCTGAGGATTAGCCAGGTTTTGCACGCCAAGATTAACCCGGTAAGGGAAATCATATTTCAGTTTGCCCGAAAGAAAATAAGACTTATCAGCCTTGAACGTGAGCAAACCATTGTCCTTATTGATCTTCAGGCCGACAGGAGAATTTTTAAGAAACCAGAAATAGTGCGCCGGGTCCTTGTTGATCTCAAGCGCGTAAGATAAGGTGGAGTCGACATGCAGGGTAAAATACGGATTCAGATTGCGAATCCTGAGGCTCGTATCTTCTGCTTTTTTTGCTGTATCCAGCGACATCGGGATACGGAAAACAGGGTCCTGTGAAAAACAAAGGATGCCAGTGGCCATCCCAAACAATGTCAACACGATTTTCCTTGCTTTTTTTATCAAACCGGATCGTTTTATCATGGCTGCGCGAAATTAAAAAAATATGCCTGTATTTGACCAGGTTATCCAAACAAAAAATCCCCGCTAAGAATAGCGGGGATTTAAACCAAAACCAACTGCTTACCCCATCTGAATGAGATTCAGGGGGCTTAAGAACAGATTTTAGCGAAAAGCAGCTTAGTCAATATTGATATTGATCTGCTTGTTGGCTTCCTTCGCTTCTGCTTTTTTGGGCAGCAATAATTTCAACAGACCATTTTCGTATTTAGCCTGTATTTTAGCGGCATCCACTGTTTCATCTAGATTAAAACTGCGCGAAAAGCTCTTGTAAGAAAACTCCCTGCGAACGGTTTTGTAGTCGTCTGATTTGGTTTCTTCCTTCTTTTCAAAAGAAACGGTCAGCAAACCCTGTTCAGCACTTACCTTGAAGTCTTCCTTATTTCTTCCGGGAACACTTAATTCCACATGGAAGGCATCGGGCGTTTCATGGATATTAACAGGGGGAAAACCAGCATAGAGTTCATTCCAGGTTTTTCCTAAAGGCAATTCCTGAAAGAATTCATCAAACAGGTTGGCAAATGGCCTGCGTACGGCGTTGTTGTTAACTTTTACGAGTGTCATAAGAATTCTTATTTTGATTAATAAATTTGTTTGCTGGGAGTAAAATGTCAAATGACGTACCACGCCCTCAATACCGCAATTCCGACATTTTTCAAGTGATTGGCACGACATAATAGCATTATAATAGCCCGTTTTCTGCCATAAATTCAGCAAGAGTCCTTAGAATCTTGTTGAACTTTTTAACTAGTTTTGCGTTCTAATTAAAACCCATTTAAACAATATGTACCCAGCACAGCTTATACTACCGATGAAAGAAGAGCTTACGGAAAGCGGATTTGCCGAACTACTCACAGCCGACGAAGTCAATACCCAGCTTAAACAGGAGGGAACGACCCTGGTGATGGTCAATTCTGTCTGTGGATGTTCAGCGGGAACGGCCAGGCCGGGCGTTTTAATGGCGGTAGCCAATACGCCCAAACGGCCGGATCACCTGACGACCAGTTTTGCGGGCTTCGATATTGAGGCCGTAAATAAGATCCGGGAGCACCTGCTGCCTTATCCGCCCTCTTCTCCGGCTATTGCCTTGTTTAAGGACGGACAACTGGTCCACATGATCGAAAGGCACCAGATAGAAGGACGTTCAGCCCAGATGATCGCCCATAACCTGATCGCCGCTTTCGATCAGTACTGTTAAGTTTTTTCTGAGATTTGTTCATAGTTTAGCCCCTCTTGCCGGAGGGGCTTTTATATTAAATGGAGCATGCCTGGGTATTCAATTACAACTCAATTACTTAACAATTAGTTTCATTTTACACAAATATTTTGTCTTGCTTTTCGTTTTATAGGAGCACCCGATGAAATAAAATCCATTCGTATGAAATCCAAATCTACCTCTGCTATTATACGCAGCATCAAGTCAGGCTACAAAAAAGTAGGTTATGCTCAGGCAGCCAATGCCATTGAGCAAAAACTCCAGGAAATCAAGAAAAATTCCAAAGACCGGGAAGGTAAGGAGATCAGCATGGCACTGTTCGGACATCTCGCCTAAAGATGGATTTACATGTGATTCGTTGGATTAGCCATGACCAATAAAGCTCCAGATGATGACTCCAAGAATAAGCAGGCCAATAAGCCATTGAATGGTTCTCAAAACTTTGTCGGCTTTCATAGATAGGATGTTTTAAGGACCCAATAGAATGCAAAAAAAATGCCATTCCATGCCAAATCCTGGCAAAAGTTTATCACAATTCATATGGAAATCTTCAAATGCGTGTGAGGGAAACCGGCTAAGCAACCGTTTCAATTTCCGATTGCTCTCCAAATAATTCCTTGAATCTTTCCCTGACGATTCGCTGGATGTAGGGATCCAGGTTAGAGGAGGAGAAATAGAGCAGTTTTCCCGAGCGAAAAACGCCAAAGCATTGGATGATGGAATGGATATGATCCTGCCTGTTCTTAAAATATTCGCAATAGATGGAGTCGATCTCGACTAAGTATTCAAAAAACTGGTAGTGCGAAGATGCAGACATGAAGGGAGGGGAATTTTCTTCTGAAGTAATCCGATCTTTAAATTATCCTGCAAGTAAATGAAAAAACATGACGGTGAAAAAAATTGTCCCGCTTGACTTCCTACGCATCCTCACGCTGGTGCTGCTGTTGGTGGGGGCCGGGGGCTCGCTCGGTCTGATGCTTCGTAACGGTCGTAACAACAGTTCTATTCTACTGATTGCACTTTTTGGAATTTGGGTACTATCCCCATTTACGGCCCTTATACTGGCCACCGTAATTTCTAAACGTTGGTCTGTTCTTACTCGCGCGACCCTTTATAGCCTGATCTTGATTGTCACAGTGGGTTCCTTGGTTGGTTATAGCGGAGCATGGAGTCCGCCAGGAACGAAACCCGCATTTGTATTCCTGATTATTCCGTTAATTTCCTGGTTTCTTATGGCCATAGTCATGCTGATAGCCAGGTCAAAGTCACGAAGGCTCTCGCGTGGGCGTGACCAGGCCTGAGCTTGAATCTTTGGGCTGCTCCTCATCTTGATTCAATTCTGTTGCAGTGTAATTTTTCTTCTTAGAGCGGGAAATAGCAACAAAGACCCCAGCTGTTATTATTGCTGCTACGCAAAATAAGGCCATCGGTAAGATAAAAAGTGTGATGTTATGTGTCTCGCTATTCTCAATCATTTGCGGCAAGCTAATATGAATTTTTTAATAACGGTATATTACCTCATTTAAGCTCGGTCGTTTCGTAAATTTATCCTTACGAAACTGTAGCAGAGCGGTAGGGTGGTAAAAAAGAAAAAACAAGGGAGGACGCCGTAAGGCGTGAAATTGTATTCCCTATTAAAGAGTAGAGGTATTGATTGTAAGATGACAAAAATATCAGTCAAGATAAGGCTGCACTTCCCTGTGAAGATGCGGCTAAAGGTATTTATAGTAAGAAGAAAAAGGCCCTCAAGTTACTCTCTTCAATTTTGACCTTGACTGCCTAGAAGATTATTTGGATTCATTAAAGAATGATCAGCAGCAACTTTTTCAATAGACCTGATTATTGTTGCGCCATTAAAATTAGCCTCCGCATATACTCGAAACTTACCCGATCCCATATCTTCTATTGTGATTGTTTTTATCGCAGCATTAGTACTGGATACAATAGACTCTCCAATTAACAATGGGGCATAAAATGCCACCAATTTATCTGCGTCTGACTTAGAATATGCTTCAGCCATGACATTATGGATTTCCATAGTAATCTACAAAGAAAATACGCTTTATAGACGAAGTACGCAAAATGTTAGAAACTAATATTAAGTTGGTATCTTTAGGAAATAAAAAAGCCGCTAGGGTGCCAGCCCGTAACGGCAAATACGTTTGATACCTCATAGGTGACGGTATAAAATTAATCATTTAAAACCGTTTTACCATGAGGTTTTTCCCCCTTAATACTATTGATCTACACAGCGTGTTCTAAGTTGCCGAACTCCAAATTAAAAATGACAAAGGATTCGACTATCATAATTAAAATTAATTCAAAAACTACTTGGACATTTAGCACTCAAAAATTCCGCACTATACCAAATTTCTCTAATTCTTATTCAGCAAGGTAATTAACTGCTCTCGTATATATTTTGGTCTAATTATATATCCCCATCGATTAGATGTATCACCGCCAAAACATATCCCACCAAAAGTGATTTTATTTCCGTGACGGAAAAATCCAGGCGCACCGGAATAACCTTTACCAAATTGCCCTATATTATCATAGGAGATAGTGTAATTAATCAAATCCGTATGTTTTGTTTGATCTTGGCCTGGATTTACCCATTTGATGGTATTATTAAAATCACCAAAAAAAGTAACACTACTTTTTACAGATGGTTTTCTAATATATTGCTCCCAATCTGGGGTTGTATCGTTAGACGGATAACCATAAATTATGACTTCATCTGGTACTATTGAAGGCGAATTGGGTAATACCATCTTTTCCAAGGAGTGCAGGTCATATTTAGATTCGATTTTGATTTCATAAAAATATAAATCGCCTCTGTCGTAGCAATGGAACTTAATAATATGAGTTTTTAATGGTAAGACATTTAACGGTTTAAAATCCATATACCGATCATGATCCCGATATAATTTCACATAGAATGTATCAGGATATGATATTTTTTGATTGTAAAGAATAGGATCCCATCCAATGAGAACATGGCATGCGGTGACAAGAAAAATTTTTTTCTTTATTCTTACGAAAAATCCTGTTCCTTGCTCTACTGTTTTGCTGCCTGGATAGGTGGGAGCTACTAAATAATAACAATATTTTCGGAGTGAATCTATGCCAATAAGCTGTTCTGTCGGCTGACAATCAACAGAACTGCATATGAAATAAACGAGTATTAAAGCAATAGGGTTCTTAAAACTCATAAGAAAGTTCATTTTCAAAAGTTACGAACCCTATACCACATAGGGTCTAAGTGTTATTTGTATTCTGTATTCAAATAGAAGCGTGGGCTTTTTTTCTTTTTTCCTCATGCGCCCGAAGGGGCTAGTTAACATAAAATTAAGTTATCAGAAAATCTTCCTTTGTGTCCACTGCGATTTTTATAGGATTTTTTTGAATCATATTATTTCAAACCAAAAAAATCCTATAAAACTCGTAGGGGACAATCTATTTAAGTATTTTTTGATAACTCTATATTATGTTTAAGCTAGCTTGGCCGTTTCGTAAATTTTGTTGTACGAAACGAAGCAGAGCGGTAGGGTGGCAAAAAAGAAAAAAACAAGGGAGGACGCCTGACCTCCCCCCACAAAACCGAAGCAATGTAAATTAGAAAATCGGGGTAATTATTCATAAATTAAATCATGAAAATTGCCCATGAAGAAGTCAAAATTCACCGAAGCGCAAATTGTATTTGCGAT
>Ga0193728_1001545_pt1 | contig 11779 bp, 16 predicted proteins | sample U1c1metaG_FD_143037 | JGI IMG/M metagenome (GOLD analysis project Ga0193728, IMG submission 143037) | Soil microbial communities from a riparian zone of the East river system, Colorado, United States - U1c1 | ecosystem: Environmental > Terrestrial > Soil > Riparian zone | place: USA: East River...
TCGCTGCTCTACGAATTTCTGTTCATGCGCCGCGGGCGCGAGCCCGTGGATCACGGCGAGCTGCAGCCGTAGCGCTCACGCGGAGCTGCGTCCGTTGGCTCGCGGGCGCAGCTGGTCAGTAACGAATAAATACAAGAGCGCCAGGAGAGCCTGGACGAGCATCAATAAGCCAGCAAGCACGGGCGCCATCTCCATGTCGGCGTTGTTGATGTTGTGGACGATGCCCTGAATCAGACCGCCGGCACCGACGCACGCCGCAAGTCCTTCTCCGGCGAATAACGCGCCGGTCGCCAGACCGCCCCAGCTATCGAGATCGCCGCGCAGATAAAGGATCGTGTATCCGCCCTGAATGAGGAGCGACACGCCGATGAACAGCACGATCGTCGGAACGCGCTCCGACATCGTGGCCCAGGTGAAGATCAACACCAGGCCGCCGGCACAGTTCGCGATCGATGCGAGGATCACGAGCATTTTCAGCATCGAGTCTCTCCGTAGAGGGTTGCGACTTCAAGATACCCTTCTACTTTGCGTTGTCAAGTACTTTGTAGCGAAGCCTACCGCTCGAATTATTCCTCCGTCGGCGCGCCCTCTGCCTGCCACGCGCGCCAGCCGCCCGACATCGACGCGACGTTTCTGTATCCCATTTTCTGCAGATTGTCGGCTGCCAACGCGGAGCGAAAGCCACCGCCGCAATAGAGAATCAGCGGCGCGCTCTTATCGGGAAAGCGCTCTTCAATGTCACGCTCGATCACACCCTTCCCCATGTGCGCCGCACCGCGCGCGTGCCCGGCAGTCCACTCGCTCTGCTCGCGAACGTCGATGAGCTTCGCCTTGCCGCTTTCAAGCTGGCGACGGGTTTCACCCACGTCGATCTCACGCACCCTCGACTTCGCGTCGTCGACGATCTTCAGGAATCCGGGAGAATGTTTCACAGGCCGGCAGGAGCCCGCTTGCCCGTCATCTGCCTGAGACCCAGGTGCGCACTGCGCCGCGCGAAGAGCTCCGCTGCCCCCACCGCCGCTGCGGACAACGCCGTCCACGCCAGCGCCCTCGACCAGCTGTCGCCGCGCTCGAATGTGGGCGGGTCCTCTCCTTTCCAGGCGCGCCATCCGGAGTCCAGTCCACGCTCCACCAGCTGCCCCGCCACCATCGCGGCCCCGGCACCGACCAGCAGCCAGGTCGTTCGCCGCGAATCCTTTTTGCGTCTCACCGTCATCGTCCTTGTCATGCTGTGAGATGAGGCAAGCGCGGTGCCGCCAATTCGGTCACCAACCCTCCCGCTTTCTCAATGAAGTGATGTGCGCGACGTGATGGCGTCCATGCCACGCGTACAATCCGAGCATCTGCTTCAGTGTGAGCACCCGGCCGTGTTCCGGATGGCGCAATCCGCGGTCGAAGTCAGACGGATCCATTGATCGCATGAGTGCCACCCACCGCGAGTGCAGCGCGTCGAGAAGATCGAGCGAGACTTCGATCGGCACCTTCCGCGAGTCAGCTAGCTCGGCCCACGCGGCCTCATCGTACGGCTTGATCGTTGGCTCATTCTCGGTTAGCGCGAGCTTGAACCGCGTGTACGCATTGAGATGACTGTCCGGTACATGATGAGCCACCTGCTTGAGCGTCCACCCGCCGGGACGGTATGGCGTCTCGAGCTGATCGCTGGACAGCCCGGCGAGCGCGGCTCGAAGCGTGCCGGGAGTTTCGGCGATCGCAGTGATCAATTTCGGATAGTCGGACTCGTTGATCGGTGTATCGAAGTCGAATTTGCCGATGGGGTAACGCAGGTCGTTTTGCTGATTGGCGGCTGTCATGGCGATGATTGCAAAATGGTCACGCGATTCGCTCCGGCATGTGCACTGACACCCTGGAACCGTCCGCGACGAATGCGGAGACGCAAGGACCTCTCAGTATACTGGCAAATGGTTGGTCGTAAAACTCCTCGAGCGGTCCATGGAGCTCGTAGCGCACGTGGGGCCATACGCGCCAGCGCGGGTGGTCCACCGCATACTCGATTGTGCCGCCATCGCGCTGCCGCGTGTACCCCCAGCTTCGTTGGGAGAGGAACTCCTCTTCCGAACCGCGCTCGATCTCTCTGGGGGATCCATCGACGTGCACCGTGAGCCGGCACCGATCCGGCAGTGCACCGAATAGATACTCGACGCTCTGGAGCTCGCCGTCGGTATCCACGATCGTGTGCTCCATCGGAACGGTTCGATATGGCTCGTTGTAAGTGAGCTTGGCCACCGCCGCTACGAGCGGAAGGGGAACCATCTCGCGGATGAACACCACACCCTGTCGAGACTCTCTCCCGATCATCCGTCTGACATAGAAGCGGAGGTTCACTTCCTCGAAGTTCTGATGGAAGAACGCGGGCGCGGTCAGCAGGTGCGTGTCGAGAAAGAGAAAGGCGACCAGACTCACCAAGTGACGGCCGCTTTGCTCGTCGAGGGTTGTTCCCCTTGGAACGTGGGATCTGAGGACGCTCGGATCCACCTCGAAATTGATCATCGCGAGGTATCTCCAGTTTGCCATCAGAAACGTTCGGCTCAAACTTTCATTCCGTCTCTAGTTCGTTCGCGGCGCCATCTCCGCCGCGGAGGCGGATTCCAACAGCGTGCGGATCACTAGCTACAGCCTGCTACCCACTTGACCTCTGGAAGGCGGCCCGCGCGAAACCTCGCCACGTGCTGACCCTCTGTCTCGAAGACGAGCGCTTTCCCGGCGCTGGCGCTGTCACCCAGGACGGTCATGTAATGACCGCCGTCGATCAACTTGTGCGGCTCGACCGTCACATCGTTGCCGTAAATCGACTTGATCCGGTCCTCGGTGTCCCCGATCCTCGCGCCGTCCTCCGTGGTGACCGTTCCGGTATCGACATCGATACGCGCGATCTTTCCTCTCACCACCATCGCGCTGACGCCTTCTGGGATTCCCGCGCCAACCGCCGGATATACGAACTCACACCTTGGGTTCATAGTGGGGTTCTCGTTGAGAAGCCCCATGTTGACGGCATCATCGAGGTTCATCCCGATCTGGATCTGGCCGAGTCCGTCCTCGTTGAGCGAGAGATCGCTGACGGTGTCGTGGGCGGCTCCATTCGGGCCGTTTCGACCTTTCACCGCCTTTTCATCGCCCTTGCTGCACGCGGATCCAATCGATCCGATAAGCGCGATGACCGCGAGTAAACCTATCGTCCGCTGCTTGTTCATTTATCGTCCTCCGCCACCGGCCGCGTGCCCGGAGCGCCGAATGATTAAGTACCCACCTGATGGAATTTTTCCTGATAGCGCGTGATCGATTCATTGATGACCGCCGCAGCAACTTCGCTCTTCTCCCAGCCGACGATCTCTACGCGCCTTCCCTCGAGGTCTTTGTAGATATGGAAGAAATGCTCCACTTCCTTCAAATAGTGCTGAGAAAGATCGGCGATGTCGAAATACTCGTGGTAATACGGGTCGTGACAGGGCACCGCGAGGATCTTGTCGTCCGGCTCGCCTCGGTCTCGCATCCTGAGTACGCCCAGCGGCCGGCAGTCGATCTGGCAACCGGGAAAGGTGGGCTCATTGATGTGGACCAGGACATCGAGCGGATCTCCGTCCTCGTGAAGCGTTCGGGGAATGAATCCATAATCGCCTGGATAGTGGACGGCGGAATAAAGAACCCGGTCCAGCCGAATCATCCCGGTAGCCTTGTCCAGCTCGTATTTGTTCCTGCTGCCGCGTGGAATCTCGATCACCGCTGTGACATCGTCCGGCGGATGAACCCCGGCCGGCAGATCGTGCCATGGATTGATCAAGCGGTTACGCGCTCCATCGTGCCCTTGTAGTTCATAGGCGGCTCATCAACGCCAAAATTGTGCTCGGCGAGCTCGGCCACGCGCTGCATCTGGTCGGTCGAGAGTTCAGGCTTGTCGGATGCCTCGGCGAATTCGCGAAGCTGCTCCATGTCGTAGATGTTGGGCAGCGTCGTCACGACCAGAGGCTCGGCGAGCAGCCACTTGAGCGATGCCTGTCCGAGCGTCATCTCCGAAGTCAGAAAATCGAGCGTCCTAACTTTTTTCAGACCGTTGGTGAGCCATGATCGCGGCCGGTGCCGACGGTGGTCGTTGGCGGGGAACACGGTGTCTTCCGCGTACTTCCCTTCCAGCATTCCCGACGCGTGCGTGACGCGGATGTTGAAGCAGCAGCTCGGGGCGAATTCACGGGCAGCCTCGATCATCGCCGTACCCGGGTGCTGCTCGAGCACGTTCCAGATCATCTGAATGGTGCCGATATCGCTTTCGCGCTCGCACAGCTCCACCGCTTCGTAGAGCCATCCGATCGCGGGCCCGAACGCGGCGCCCCAGACGCCGATCAGCCCTTCGTCTTTCATTTCGCGCAGCGTCTGCCAGATCGCGGCGTCGCGAACGTGCTCCATCTTGATGTTGTGAAGCTGGAGCACGTCGATGTGGTCCGTCTCCAGCCGCTCCAGGCATTTATCGAGGGCGAACCGCATGTAATCGCGATCGAATTTCTGCGGCAGCTCGCTTTGTCCACGTCGCGCGGTTTGCGCATCAGGATCGTAGATGTCGTATCCGATCTTTGTCGAATACAGGACTTGACCGCGCTTTCCGCGGAACGCCTCCGCCAATTGGCGCTCGCCGCGGCCATTCCCGTAAGTATCGGCTGTGTCGAAGAAGTTGATTCCGAAATTCGAGTGGGCAGCGCGCAGCATCTCCACCGCTTCCTCATCGGTCTTCTCGCCCCACCAGCCGGTGGAGAGGGTCCAGGTGCCGAAACCGATTTCGCTCGCCTTGATATCGGTTCCGGGGAAGAGCCTGTAGCGCATTTATCGTCGTTCGTGAGGGAGATTACAAATTAACCGCACGAAGGGGGATGCGCCCCGCTCACTTCAGGCCTTTGATCCAATCAGCAATTGCGGGCGTCAGCTCGGGAACGATGGGAAGCGTGGGATCGACGTAGAGCTTCATCTGCGCGATTCGATCATCCGTGGTCGCAGCTCTGAAGACGTGATTGGCGGCCGGGATCACCACGAGCTTCGCCGCTGGCTGCGCCGCTTTGAGAGCGCGTGCGTCGGCCTCGCTGATCTGAATGTCACGGCCGCCCTGTATGATCAGCACTGGAACCTTGACCTTCGCGATCTCGGCGGCCGGATCGTTATTTCGCCCAGGTTTGCATGAACTTGCGATTCGCCGGTTGCAACAGCGACTTGAGGCCGGGATGAACATCTCCCGGATCTACGCCGCGCAGATAACGGGCCGACGCCGAGTCCCACTTTGCTATCTCCGCCGGCGGCAGCTGCTTCGAGATTTGCTCCCGTAACACCGGCATGATCGGCCTGCCCGCTCCGGACATCATCACGATTCCCGACGCCGGTGCGCCGCGATTCACAGCCTGGAGCACCAGCTCCGCGCCCTCGCTGTGCCCGATCAGAATGACTTTCGAGAATCGCGGGTCGGCGACAAGCGTCCTCGCGCCGGCGATAGCATCGGCGATGAAATCGTCGATCGACGTCGAAGGGATGTCTACTTTTTGGAGATTCTCGCCGATCACTCGCTTGTCGTAGCGAACCGACGCGATCCCGACGTCAGCCAGCTGCCAGGCGAGAATTGCGTAGAGGTTCGAATTGTTCTGCGCGCGGAGCGCACCGGCAGAGTTGCCATTGCGGTCGGTGGGACCTGAGCCCGCGACAATGAGCGCAACGGGAAGCTTTTTGCTCACCGCAGCCTGAACTTTCTTGCTCTTCGCGGAACGCTTGGCGCTCGCGTTCGCGGGAAGAGTAAGCGTGCCCGGCAGCGTCAGCGTGCCACTCGTGATTGTGAATGGCGTCTCGACCACCGTCTTTGGTGCAACAGTATCGATCATACGCTGAGAGACTGGTACCGGTCCGCCCGCGGCACCTGGCTTCTGAGCGGTGGCCATCGCCACGGGGATGGAACCCAGCGAGAGAACCGCAAAAGAAACGCGCGAAATAAAGGCAAGCGATGTCATGAGTGGACGTCTTCGGCGGCGTTCGGCCGCCTCGGTGATGAGGTCTACGATCAATCTACGTCGCCAGCGGGCAAGTTTTCTTGCGGCTCAGAGCTGCCGAGCGGCCTCGGTGGCGAAATACGTGACGATGAAATCCGCTCCCGCGCGGCGAATGCCGAGGAGCGACTCCATCATCACCCGATCTCTCTCGATCCAGCCGCGATCGGCGGCAGCGCAAATCATCGCGTACTCGCCGCTCACCTGATAGGCGGCGATCGGATAGCCGGTCTCCGACTTCACACGCGAGACTATGTCGAGGTAAGGCCCCGCTGGCTTCACCATGATCGCGTCGGCGCCCTCATCGATGTCGGCGAAGACCTCACGCATTGCCTCCTCCGCATTGCCTGGATCCATCTGATAGCCGCGCCGGTCACCCACCTGCGGCGCCGACTCGGCGGCCTCTCGAAAAGGACCGTAGTAGGCGGAGGCGTATTTCGCCGCGTAGCTGAGAATGGACACGTCGGTGAACTTCGCATCGTCGAGAGAGGTGCGAATTGCCTGCACCCGGCCATCCATCATGTCGCTCGGCGCGACGATGTCCGCACCCGCGCGCGCGTGCGAGAGCGCGGCGCGGGAAAGCAGCTCCAGCGTCGCGTCGTTGTCGACCTCGCCATTCTTCAGAACGCCGCAATGGCCGTGATCCGTATACTCACACATGCAGACGTCCGTGATCACGACGAGTTCGGGAATCTCCCTCTTGAGCGCGCTCACTCCCATCTGAACGGCGCCCTTCTCATCCCACGCCGACGAACCCGTCGGGTCTTTCGTCTCCGGGACGCCAAAGAGAATGATTCCGCCGACCTTTGCTTTTGCCGCTGCCTCTGCGTCGCGCAGCATCTCATCGACCGAGGTCTGATTCACGCCGGGCATGGAGCCAACCGGACGCCGGATCTTTTTTCCATCGCGGACGAACACCGGCAAAACCAGCTGGGACGGCGCGAGATGAGTCTCGCGGACCAAATTTCGAAGGGCGGCGGTTCGGCGCAAGCGCCGCGGGCGATACTGCGGAAAGCTGGCCACGCTTACTCTGGTTGCGGTGCGGGAATCTCGGAAAGCTGACGGAGTTCCACCAGAAGGCTGGTGCCTCCCCGCGACCGGATCTCGGCAGCAAGCGCCTCGCCCGTCGACTCCGGCGAGCCAGGGTCGAGCACGCGAGAACCGCGCACTATGTGGCGGCCGCTCAGATCGGCGAGCATACCATATAGTGTAGCCGTGCCGTCGACGTCGCTTACGAGAGCACCGATCGGAACCTGACAGCCACCGTCGAGCGCCGCCAGGAAGGCGCGCTCGGCACGAGTGGCCGTAGACGTGGGCTTATGATCCAGCGGACCCAGCAGATCTCTCATCCGGCTGTCGTCGATCCGGATCTGGATTGCGATCGCCCCCTGTCCTGCGGCCGGCAGCCAGTCGGGCGGCTCGAGAAACATGGTGATACGGCGCTCGACCTCGAGGCGAATCAGTCCCGCCGCGGCGAGAATCGCGGCGTGGACGCTGCCACTCTCGACCTTGCTCAGGCGGGTGGGAACGTTGCCCCGCAGCTCGGCGACTTCCAGATCCGGACGCCGAGCGAGGAGCTGGGAGCGGCGGCGTAAGCTCGATGTGCCGACGCGCGACCCCGCCGGTAGATCGTCGAGATTCTCGGCACCCGTCTGTCGATTCACGACGAGCACGTCGCGCGGATCCTCGCGCTCGAGCTGCGCGATAATCTCGAGACCATCTACGGAGTCGGTCGGCAGATCCTTCAGCGAGTGCACGGCGCAATCGATCTTGTTTTTCGAGAGCGCGACTTCGAGCTCGTGCGTGAAGAGACCCTTCGCCCCTATCTCGGTGAGGGGCTGATCGAGCTTCTTGTCGCCGGTGGTCTTGAAGGTCACGAGCTCGGACGTAATTCCGCGTCGGAGCAACGCGCTCTCGACGAGCCGAGCCTGACGAAGAGCGAGCTCCGAAGCCCGCGTCCCGATTCTGACGACCGCGGGATCGACCTTAGGCTTAGAAGGCACTGAAGACCGCGGACACCAGGCTATCGAGCGTGGATTCCTTCGCTTCGACTTTTACCTCGAGGCCGGCATCTCGCAACGCCTCGGATGTCTGAGGGCCAATGGATGCAGCCGGTACCTGCAACGCCGGTTCTTCGCCGACGGCGTCGATGTATCCTCTGACCGCTGACGCCGAAGTAAATGTGACGAGGTCCACTTTGCCGGCCTCGATTGCCCGCGCCAGTTTTTCAGCCCCCTCGCCGTCCACGACGGAGCGGTACGCTTCAATCACTGTGACGTCGGCGCCGATTTCCCGCAGACCCTCCTGCAGCACATCGCGCGCACCTTCCGCCGTTACGTACAAGACTGTCTTTCCCGCGACATCGTCCCGCTCGCGCATGATGTCCAGCAGTCCCTCGGCGACGAACCGTTTCGGAATCACGTCGACGGCGATCCCGTGCTCGAGCAGTGCGCCAGCAGTCGCGGGACCGACCGCGGCAATCTTGAGACGGGCGAGGGCGCGCGCATCCTTGCCTTCTCCGAGCAACTGCTCCCAGAAGATGGATATCGCGTTCTGGCTGGTGAATATCAGCCAGTCGTAGTCAGAGATGGCGGCGATCGCGACGCGCAACGGGGCCGGATCCAGGCGCGCGATTTGTGTTGCAGGCATTTCGATCACATCGGCGCCCAGCTCGCTGAGCTTCTCGCTCAGCGCTGGAGCCTGCTGCGTTGCGCGCGTCACGACGATTCGCTTTCCGAATAGTGGCCGACTCTCGAACCAATTCAGCTCGTCACGCAGCACGACCGACCACCCGATAACGGTAATTACCGGGGATGTGATTTCCTCCTCTTCTGCTTTTGCCGCGAGTGTCTCGAGCGTCGCCACGACCGTACGCTGCCTGGGATGCGTTCCCCACTGGATCGCGGCGGCCGGAATTTTCGCGGGCATTCCGCCCTTGATCAGCAAGTCGGCGATCGTGGCGAGAGTTTTCACACCCATGTACAAAACGATTGTCCCACCCGCCTGGGCGAGAGCCGTCCAGTTCGTTTGGGTGCCCGCTTTGGCCGGGTCTTCGTGTCCGGTTACGAAGGTCACCGATGTCGCCAAAGAACGGTGTGTGACCGGAATTCCCGCGTACGCAGGCGCGGCGATGCCTGCGGTGATTCCCGGCACGATCTCGAAAGGAATCGAGGCGTCGTTCATCGCCTGCGCTTCCTCGCTGCCGCGCCCGAATACAAAGGGATCGCCGCCCTTGAGGCGCACGACGCGCTTTCCCTCGCGCGCAAGTTTGACGAGAAGCGCGTTGATTTCCTCCTGCGTCACCGAATCCTTGGCTCCGCCACGCTTACCGACGTAATAGAGCTCCGGCCGTCCGGTCGCTCGCGCACCGGGAGGAAGCAGCGCCGAATTCGCCAGCGCGTCATAAACGACTGCGTCGGCGGAGTCGATGAGGTGCCTTCCCCTTACCGTGATGAGACCCGGATCACCGGGGCCAGCGCCCACGAGAAAGACCTTACCTTCGTTCACCGTTGCCCCATTTCGATATCAGTCGACAGCCCGACATGGTTCGCCCACGCCTGGTACTCGACTGGGGAGATTTCCGATGGCTTGATCTCACTGCGCCCGCCCCAGAACACGTTCGTGTAGGAAATCGGGATGCCTGCATCATCGAGATGCTTGTCGATGGCTGCCTTGTGCTCCAGCACGAGCTGCTTGTCGGTGCCGTGAGCAACCGCCATCACATTCACGTTCGCAAACTCGGGTCCGCCTTCGCGCCAATATGCGTGAGTCAGAATGTGATGCCGGCCAATCTCCTTCCCAGCTTCGATTTCTCTACCGGGCGGAACGCGCCAGTGGAAAAGTGCGTTATAACGCGTCACCCGCTCCCCGGTCGAGGATGGCTTTACGTGCTCGAGAAAGGTAGAGAATCGTCCAATCACCTCGCGTTCGCTCAACGAGCGGGCGATGCGAATGAATTCATCCAACGGCAGACCCGCATCGTCGGCGCGTCCGCGCCATGGATTCGGTGTTATCTCGTCGAGCATGAACTCGCGCTTGAGCGAGGTGAGCACGCGCCACTCGAGGGGTGACAGCTCGACGATGTTGGTGTCGAGGACGCGTCCCGCCTCTTCGCTTCTCGAGCCGGGCTCCATGCCGCGGCGACGCACGTGTCCCACGCCGAGCGCGAACAGGCGCTTCGCCGGCATGATTCGGAATGTCTCCGCCCCAACCGCGCCTGCCAGGAACTCGCAGTGACGCTGCATCGAGAATCCCTGCGGCACCTTGAGCGTCGTCCACAACCTGTAGACCGAGCCGGGAGTGTCCGCGTCAGTCGACCGAATCACGACGTGGCCGGAAAACGGATCGTCCTTCACCATATAGTTGAAGGCGGAGTCGAGCTTGTCGGCTGCGACGCGCCACGCAACGAGGGCGCCAGGCGCCAGATTCGTCGCCATCAGCGTCTGCCTGATGCGTCTAACGACTCCGGCGGAGAGCATCGCCTGGAGTCGCTCGATAACTACTCCCTCCTCGAGCTGGGCCGCGACCGCAATCGTCGCGAACGGCTCTTCGACGAATCCCGCGATGCGATCCTCCGACACCGCGAGGATGCGCGCGTTGATGGGGTCGGAGATCTCCGCCGGGATCGCTGGAGCGGCAAACAAATTCGCCGACACTATTTCGCTCGCACCCGCTTACGCCGCACGTAGAGGCTCAACGCGTAGGCCGCGTAGATCCCGAGGGCGACGGTATAGGCGACGTGAAAGTATGCGGACGTCTCAGGCATCGGAGTGGTTCCTCGCCGCGGCCGCATCACGCTCTTCTCCGTAACTGTATCGCGATCGCATGAATGCGACGTACAGAAGCGTGAACGACGCCAGTGAAATCATCAGCGTCAACAGCATCTCATTCGGAAGCGAGGGCGCGCTCGGCTTTCCGACGATTGGCATGGGATGCATTGTGGCGAACAAGTAGACACTCAAATGAATGAATGGAATGAGCAATGCGCCCAGGATGCCGAGGACGGCGGAGTAGCGGGCGCGAAGCGATGGTGATTCGATCGCGCCGCGGAGAACGATGTACGACACGTAAACGAACCAGAGGAAGAGCGTCGACACGAGTCTAACATCCCACCACGCCCAGTACGTCCCCCAGATCGGCTTTGCCCACAAGGGTCCCGTAATGAGCACCACTGTCGTAAAGACAACGCCGACTTCCGCCGAGCTCTCGGCGAACCGGTCGAGGCGCTGGTCCTGAATCCAGAGGTAGACGCCACTCGCGACTGCCACGAGGAAGAAGGCGAGAAAGGCAACCCACGCGGCCGGAACGTGAATGTAGAAGATCTTTTGCGCGGCTCCCTGCTTGGCCTCGAGCGGGGTAAAGAACGCCGCGCGGATGACTGTGCCCACGACCGCCGCGCCGGCGACAGCGGGAAGCCAGGAGATTTTCATGTCGTTGAGGGGGGCATTCCGGGTCAATTTAAGCGGGGACGCGACTGTATGCCTGAGTTGCACTGAATGGCAGTTGGCGTCCGATCGCGCGACTGACATCTGCAACTGATTAGGCGAGAGGTCTCAGTAGCAGAGTTGCCAGTTGATTAGTTCACTACGCCCCGACCTATCCCGGTGGCGTTCGTAGCGAGTGCTGGTCCCAGCATGCCACGGAGGCACGTCCCGGTGTAGTGAACTAAATCACTCGCAACTTACCTACTGAGACCTCTCGCCTATTCAGTTGTGTTTCAATCTTCCACAGTAAACGGATAAGCCATGGTACAC
>Ga0193728_1001546_pt1 | contig 11778 bp, 12 predicted proteins | sample U1c1metaG_FD_143037 | JGI IMG/M metagenome (GOLD analysis project Ga0193728, IMG submission 143037) | Soil microbial communities from a riparian zone of the East river system, Colorado, United States - U1c1 | ecosystem: Environmental > Terrestrial > Soil > Riparian zone | place: USA: East River...
AAAATACATGGATTAATTATTCGATCCAAGGACTCGACGATCCAAATAGACCATTTCCATATCATAAGTATCAGACGTGGAACGCTTTAATAGATTACAATCAGGAGGTTACTTCGAAAACTAAGAGATATTTATCCAATATTCAGAAAGAAGATTTACTAAAGCCGGTTTTTAGAGTAAATAATGATGGTGTAAAAAGAACATCTCTTGTAAAAGATGTGCTAATCCATGTTTTTACCGAAGAACTGCATCACAGAGGTGAAATAATAGCCATACTCTGGCAAATGGATATTCAGCCACCGGATATGGGTTGGCTATCCATGATGAAAAAGACAAATCCTCTATGGAATCTGTAAATGTGGGGTTTCAGTTTGTCTTGAAATTATCTCCTATTTTCATGTACTAGAAGTGTAACCCCCTATGTCTGTGAGATCTAATATTGAGATGCAGTCATAGACTTTGGAATAGATAGTCGAAAGGTCTTGAGTTGGATTAGCCAATTTTATAACTAATCTCAACTAATAGACATATAATATACCGCACTACATTATGCTTTTAAGAATCCAAGTGCATGTCAAATATCTGAGGAGGAGGATAGACATCGACTAAAATAACAAAAGAATTGTCTGAACCGAGTCGTGGTTTGAAATTGCCTTCTGTACCCATTTTGGTTCTTGTCGCGGCATTGTTGGTTGATTCATTGCTTAGCGATGTATCCTCGATCGTCAATAAGGCCCTACCTGAAGCAGCACGAATAGTATTATTTTCTTCTATTGCTCTAATCGCGATTGTCTCAGGAAGTAGCGCAGTTTTGCACAATGTTAGGAAAGTAAAGGCTGAAGTTGCTTCCAATAATAAAGCGCTCCTTTTCATCTCACGAATAATACCATTTATTCAGTATACAATTATCGGGTTACTGATATTACTAACGCTTCAGATAATTTTTACACAACAATTTCTTAATTTCTTTTTGGTTGCTTCGCTAGCACTAAGTTGGTCTACTGGCGTTATACTGATGGGTATGATGTCTTTTAAATTGATTCAATGGTATAAAGCAAAAAGGAACTTCCTAGTTTTACTCTACGCTGCCGCCTCTGTGATGTTCTGCGCCACCCTGGGATTAACGATCGTACCGCAGATTTTGATAACAATCCAATCCGCCTCCTTTTATGTTAATTCCCATTCTACTGAAGTCAAACCTTTTCAGGCTAATCCAGAAGTGCTTAGTACTCTGTTTGCCATTATTTCCATCGCAAATTGGATGGTTCTACCATTATGGTTTATTGTATGGGCCGCAACAGCCTTAATGTTAAGCCATTATTCAAAGAAATTTGGACGCGCAAAATATTGGACGATGTTATCAGTTCCTTTGGCAAGCGTTATTATAGCAACCATCTCATGGATAGTCTTTCTTCCATCATTGAGTTCGATCTTCGATCAGAGAGTAATTTTTTATACAATGATGGCCTTTGGTAGCATACTGGCGTTTGGGCTATTACTGAGTTTTGCATTTATGACTATTTCAAAAGGTATTGAAAAAAGGATGCACGCCAAGATAAATGAGTATCTTGGTATTTCTGCACTAGGAGTAGCGTTAGTCTTTGTTTCGTTCTTCGCCAATCCGTCTGCAGGATCTTATCTACCATTTGGAGTTTTATCTGCATCGTTTTTTGCCTTTGGGGCTTACCTATTTTTCTCCGGAATCTACTCCTCAGCAGTTTCTATTGCTTCTGACTCAGGATTACGTGAATCTATTCGAAAATCTGCCATGCAACAATCAAAACTATTCGACAGTATAGGGACTGCTCATATGGAACAAGAGATACAAGAGAGAGTTCTGAAGGTTGCAAAAGAACAAGAAGATGCCCTAAGAGAACAAACTGGAATTGAACCGTCATTTAGTGAAGAAGATATGAGACAGTATTTAATACAAGTTATCGAGGAAGTCAAGAAATCAAGGAACAGTACCAGCAATCCCACTAAATAATATGCAGTAGGACATCGCAAATTAATTATTCCTTCTGTGCTAAATTTGAAGAGCAAATTAAGATGATTACAGAAGTGAGACAGAAAACTACGGGAATTCGAGAGATACGAAATAACCAGGGAAAAAGACGTATTGACATTTTGAATCAGTTGTCAACATTAAAATAGATTAATTTGAAAATACATTTCATCATGTTTTATCTGTTTAGATAGCCTCATGAGTTTTTTATAATGATGAAATATGATGGACATAATGATTGGCCGTATTCTTATAGGATTAGCAGCATAGGGAGCATGCTGAATACATTCACGGTTTGTTCAGCATCGACTAGACATTTTAAGGGGTCGTTTTGACGTATCATCAATAGAAATATGACAATAGCAGGTCTTGAAAACAAGGACATCCTTCAAATCAATGCGACTATAATTGCCGGCGCCCTGATTTTTCTTACATTTCTATCTGTTTCAACGGCTTCCGAAGCCGAAAACAGAGTGGCAGGAATCATAGTGGGATCTGGAACCGTATTGATCTTCTCAACCAGTAGCATACAAGTAATTTCAGGAAAAAAAGACAGCGCAATCACTATTATGCGTGCAGATTTTATATTGCTAATAGCCGTAGATATTATCTTCGTGATTTTTACACTTATACTGACAAGTCATATCTCTAAATTGATCCCTGATATCTATCATCCCGCTGGATCTAGAGTGGCATCATCACATGCTGTTGCTAACTCTTCTTAGCATGAGAATGATGAACTTAATATTACACCTTTTAAACCGATCTAAAAGGAATAGTGATCTTACGAGGTCTGTAGGAATGGAAGTAAGCAAGTCTTTCTAGTAGATAGGGAAGTTGATTCAATTGAATAAGAATCGATTAAAGAAATACCTCTTATTTAACAGAAATATTCTTATCGGCTTTACTGGTGCATTTCTTACTGGCGCCGGAACTAGCCAAGCGATAACTAGGTTCACGTCGCCGGTTGTGAATTCTTTAATCTCGTTAGTTGTTGAAACGAGTGTCTTTCTCGCAATATTCGGTATTCTGTTCTATTTCGACAACAAAGACGAGTTTGTTGGCGAACAAGGATCTAAGAGAGTAAAGTGGGTACTAATAAAACTGGCATCAACCCTTTCAGTTGCTGAGATTGAATACAATACTGTAAAACCCGCTATTCACTTTTGGCTGCTGACTTTGCATTATCAACCATTTGTTGCTTCAACCATTGCAAGTTTTATTACTATAATAGGATATCTTGCTGTTGCTGACTCGATGGCATATCTCACTCGCTTATTTAAAAAATCTTAGTATGGACTTGAGATAGGTTGAAAATGATAATGAAGATAAATAAAAATAATTGAGTTAGTTGCGGATATGGTAATCACGTTTTTTGCAAATCTCAATTTTTCTCTAAACTTTCACTTCTTGCGACTTTTCGAAATTGCTGAGTAGATCAAAAATATGATTGTACGTTCGTAAGAAGTGCATTCCCTTGTAAGTTGTTCTATAAACTCCATCTATTTTGTGATATGCTATCAATCCACTATTTTCCAAAATTAACAGGTACTGTTTCATCTTCTCTGGGTATTCAGTTAGTCGCGATTTGTCTATTAATTTTCTGATATTGGCTCCGTTGTTGAAAAAAGCAGTCTCAAGTATCTTGACGACTGTAGTAGGCCTGTGTTCGCTATCACAAGTCAAAACACAAAAAATGGAATTTTGCTATCTGGGCCGTTTTACTTGATCACTTCTTTGCGAAGTCGGTCACGCCTTCTATCCCTACTGCTACAACAGTTTCATTCCCAACCACCCATGCGTTATGACCTGGTGGGATATGGTTTACATCTCCTGGGCCAAACTCTTCTTCACTTCCATCATCCATTTTGATTCTCATTCGTCCAGATATCATATAGGACGTATGTGAGATTTGGCAACTTTCAGTCTTGGCTATAGGTTTTATACATTTTTCCCAACTCGATCCTGGTTCAAGGTATGCTCTTCCAATTGTGACTCCGTTAGCCAGAGTAGTTATTTCGGCCTTGCCTTTATCAAACGAGCGTGTTTCATCAGGAGAGTTCATACTCTTTTTGTGCATTTTTGTTGTACTTCCCAAATTCTATTTACAGTAGTTACCATCGTCTGCTAGTCCTTATTTTTTACTCCCTTATAAGACTCTCTTGAAGTGAGCATTTCTTGGGAACATATGGTTCGTCCAAATCTCGAAGCACTTTCAAAAATGGCAGACGACAAAAAGATGGGTGGAGTTTTCGCTGTCTACTGATAGGAAAGAATAACATATACTCCTCCTACTAGATTGACGAAGGTCGAATAGTAAGATGCATCTGAATGAATTTATTGCATTAGGTGTATTTGTAATTGTATTCTTTCTCATCATAGAAAGAAGGAGATTTAATAATATTCCAATCTGGACTTCAATGCTAATTGGGGCTGCACTTATGGTCGGGCTTCGAGTCATAAGCCTAGAAGATGCTTTTAGAGCAATCAATCTTGAAGTGATAGTGTTTCTTTTTGGAATGTTCAGCATAGTTTCTGCTCTTGATAGGTCAGGAGTTCTTAGGTTTGTAGCGGTAAAGATGTTATCTAAAGCAGGCAACGATGTAAATTCAATACTTCTAGTGTTCGTTATTGGGTTTGGTATAATTTCTGCGTTTTTGGTAAATGATACTATTGCTTTACTTGGCATTCCACTTGTAATACACATTTCAAGACAAATAGGTGTTAGACCTACTGTTCTCTTTATTGCGCTTGCGTTTGGGATTAGCATAGGAAGTGTTATGACTCCAATAGGGAATCCTCAGAATTTGTTGATTGCTATCAAAAGTAATATTCCCCTACCATTTTTAACATTTGTTAGATGGCTGTTTATTCCAACTATAATAAACCTATTTTTAACTTACTTTATTTTGAAAGTATATTTTAAAGGAGAGTTATCAAAAGTACCTTACAATCAAAGTGGCAATAGTGAGAAGGTTGTGGATAATGGAACTAACGATGAACGACTACTATTAACAAATGCTATTACTAATCCACGTCTTGCCAAAATATCAGTCATTATTCTTTTATTTACTATTGCTGGATTTGTAATCTCAGAGGTTCTTCAATTTCTTTTTCATGTAGTATATTTTAGCATAAGCGTAATCGCTGTTCTTGGGGCTACAGCACTATACGCATTCATTAGGGAGCGCCGAGAATTATTGTATAAGGTAAATTATTCTGTTTTAATATTTTTTGCTGCGATGTTTGTATTTACTTCCGCGCTGTGGACTTCCGGTTTGATTCCTGAGATCCTAATGCATATTCCAAACCCTGTTGCCAATAATAACAACAGCGATAATGTAATTAGGAATAATGCTATTATTTCTGTAGTTAGCGTAACACTTAGTCAAATACTAAGCAACGTTCCTTTTGTTGCTCTTTATAATAATGTAATGATAAACAATGGCCTTAATGCCAATGACGTTTCTGAATGGATGATGCTTGCTGCGGCAAGCACTATCGCTGGTAATCTTACAATATTTGGAGCAGCAAGTAACATCATCATTATAGAGGCTGCAGAATCTAGAGGTGTCAAAACATTCTCATTTTTTGAATTTTTTAAAATTGGCTCTGTAGTGACAGCAAGTAATATTATCATTTACTATGTTTTTACTACTTTCCTATTTGGTAGAACATGAAATACATCATACATGCTGCTTCTTCAATTGGGCTTCGAATAGTTTATTTGTTGCATACTTTTAGTTATCAACGAACCTCTCTCGAAAAATAAATGCTGTAATTGAAGTTCCAACAAAAGTGGCAGACCAGTAGAGCCACAAGTTACTTAATATGCCAGTCAGTAAAGCAGGCGCTAAAGAACGCGCTGGATTCATAGAAGCGCCTGAGATAAAGGACAAAAAGAAAATATCCGAACCAACGATGCCACCTATGGCAAGTCCGCTCAAACCTCTTAATCCGCCGGTATATACTACAACTAGAATAACAGCCATAAGAAGGGCTGATGCTAAAACCTCTGTACCAAAAATTATGGGTATAGGGAACACATAGTTTGGAGTATTAGCACCAAGGTGAGCATTATTTCTAATCACATATCTTACAAACAGACTTCCTAGTAAAGCACCGATTATCTCAGCGACAAAGTAATATGCTAACTGAATCTTTGTGATATGTTTTGTAATTAAATATCCGAGTGTAACTGCAGGATTAAAATGTGCCATTGAGATTTTTCCAAACAAATACACACCAATAGCAACTCCAACAAATGGAGCAAATGCTATGAATGGAATACCCAATATTCCATTCATTTTAGCATCTATTACTATGGAACCAGTTGCAAATGCAACTACTATAAATGTACCAATAATTTCAGAGATAAACTTCCTTTGATTAGGTGTTAACTTGTTGGTTAGTTTGAATAAGATTTGTGACAAGTTCTTTTATTCTTACTTCTATGAGATCTCTGATCTCCCTTACCTTCTCTACGGACTTGCCTTTTGGATCTTCAATATCCCAATCTATTACGTTGTGTAAGAATAAAGTGGGACAGGAATTATTATCCATGCATCCCATATTTACTCTATGAGTGGATTGTCTAATCATATCTTCACTTATTATCTTGGGCCTCTGTTTGCTAATATCTATACCAACTTCTTTCATTGCTTCTATTGCAAGAGGATTGAGATTTCCAACTGGTTCGGTTCCAGCGCTTAATACTTGATAATTGTTGGGAGCATACTTTCTGAAGAAAGCCTCAGCAATCTGACTTCTTCCAGCATTTTGTACGCATACAAATAATACGATCTTCTTGTTCTTCTCGTCTTTTGAGATGCCAAAGAATTTCAAATTTTCATCACTTTACTGCTTTTATAACTAGACTAGTAATTTTTCTACCATCCCCCTCAATGTAAGGCGTTTCTTGTGAAATCTCTATATTATTGAATCCCGCTTTCCTGATACTGTCGATATAATTTTCCTTTGTTAACGCTCCATCTATGCAACTACACCAATCCTCAGAGTTCACAGACTCTAAGCCAACTTCTTTACTTGTAACCAGATCAGAAATTAGCATTCTACCATTGCTTCTTAAAATTCTGTAGATCTCCCTGAAGGCTGCGACTTTGTCAAGGGTCAAATTAATAACGCAATTACTGATGGCTACGTCTGCAGAGCCATCCTCAATTGAAGGAATTCCTCTTTCTATATCTCCTTTTTTGAATTCCACATTTGTATATCCGCTTTGTTTTGCGTTATCTCGTGCCTTTTCTAGCATTTCATCCGTCATATCAATACCGAATACTTTTCCAGAATCTTTGACTTTGTTTGCCGACAAAAATACATCAATTCCTCCGCCTGAGCCTATGTCAACGACCACTTCGCCTTCCTTGATATCTGCGAAGTTTACTGGTGCACCGCATCCCACTCCGAGAATAGAGGCATCAGGCACAGATTCCAATTCCTTAGCATCATAACCAATGTTTTTTGCAATTTGCATAAGTGAGGTCTCTGAACCAGAACCGCAGCATTCGCTAGGAGCGCAGCAACCTTCTGAGGATTTTCCTGCTAATGCTATCTTACTGTATCTTTCTTTTACTTCTTCTTTAATCTGCTGACCTTCCATATCTTACGTTTACAAAGGAAACTATTTAAGTTGTCCAGAGAAGCCGGGTAAAGTAAGTGTAATTATGGAAATTAAAAGGAGAAGAGTGGAATTACCCATAGTCCCTGAAGAGAGTTGCAGTTTTGAAGGATATGATGCAGCATCACTTATGGCTGAGACTGCAAAACTCCGAAAATTGATTACAAAAAGAGGGACACTTGAAATTCTGATCCCATTATGCTGCACTACAGATCCGGTAAGATATATGAAATTTAGACAGACATTGAAAGGCTTTAGCAGCAAAACACTTGCCGTACGGCTCAAAGAACTTCAGAACAGCGGTATCCTGGAAAGGCAAGCATACCACGAGATTCCACCAAGGGTAGAATATCGACTAACTACTAAAGGTCAGGAACTTGTTGAATCTGTGATCAGTCTGTTAGAATGGATGAGAAAATGGTCAAAGCGAAAATAATTTCCTGGAAGTAACCACACACGTGTTAATTCGAGAATAAAACACAGTTTTCTAGGTTGTAATTTAGTACCCTCAAGTATTCTCATCTTTGGGTTTCAGAGTAGAGTATTGATCCATTTAAATGGCAATCAACCAGAGACATTCCCCTCGCTAAATAGATCAAAGTTATGTAGAAGATAATTCCTATTGGTTGATCATATCTGTAGGACTAGTTGGGCGCTTAATCCAATTCCTGTTAAGATATAAGCAAATGACCCTACTGATTAATTATTCTCAACATGCTTACATCATAGGAACTAATCTTGCTGGTACGTCAAGGATTGACGGATCTTTGAAATTACTGTCAGATTCTTCTGCAATGTTTGCTAGACAAGATTGAAGAAAAATTCATTTACCAGGTATAGGTGATATTAGGTCATACCGCTTGTCCGCAACAGGGAGAAATGAACTTATTGAAGCTGCAAACTCAGCATTAAAAAATGCATATAGTCCATATTCAAAGTTTAGAGTAGGTGCTGCTATTAGATCTAATGAAGGAAAGATATTCACTGGTTGCAATATAGAAAACGCCTCTTATAGTCTAGCCGTGTGCGCTGAAAGAGTTGCGTTATTTAAGGCAGTATCAGAAGGCTATAAGACATTTGACTCTATAGCTATCTCTTCTTCCGGTGTTAAACCAGCTTTTCCATGCGGAGCGTGTAGACAAGTATTAATGGAATTTAATCCTGATTTGAGAATCTATTTAGATCAAGTACCAACGAATTACCAATTATCAGACTTGATCTCTCATCCGTTCTCACGAGATCAAATGATATTAAGTGAATCGGACAAGAAAGTCATAGGAACGAGGTATCTTGAATTACTTTGTGAGAAAACACAAGAAAACCAAGGCAAACGATTTAGATTCTCCAAAATTGAAGTTTATGGGATAGACAGACTTGATGGATATAACAGAGATATAGTGATTCCTCCAATAATACGGAAACTAAAGCAACTAGGTTATATAGAAGAATATGAAAACGATGAAATCAGTCTTACTCCGTTGGGTAAAAAAAATTGTGGTAAGCAAGTAGTAGTCGATCAAATCATATGATTGTATATGCATCATAACTGAAATATTATCTATCTTGCATCAATGGAGTATTGATGCAATACAAATTACGACGAGCAGCTGTGCCCAACATTGAAAGTATCTGCTACAAACACATCATCCGTACGAGAATCTCCCGAAAGCCAAATGGTTGATTAAACTGTCCATTCCCCAGAGCCCTACGGCGACAACAACATGCGGGGAGAATGACAAGACTACGAAAAAGATTGAAGAGATCAAACGTTCTACGATGTTATACTTATCTATATTTAAGCTCAAACGAGTATTTCATAAAGATATTGGAATGAAAAATAACATCTTTGTACAACACCCCTAGTTAGACGAAATGGTTACTGATTGAGATAGTAACAAGACAAAGAAATTATGGTAGTAGTCCAAGGGAACTTCTACTTACTAGCTCCGTTCCACTTTCTTAATCATCTCTTCGCATAGTTCTCCAAGCTCGCGAATTCTATTCCAGTATAGGCTTCATTCCCAACTACCCATGTATTGTGCCCTGGTGGAATATAAGCAACGTCTCCAGGTCCGTATTCTTCTTCACTTCCATCATTCATCTTGACTCTCACTCTTCCTGATACGACATATTGTGTATGAGAAGCTTGACAGCTTTCGGTTTTAGCGATAGGCTTTATACATTTTTCCCAGCTCCATCCTGGTTCAAGATACATTTTGCCTATACTAGTATCGCCAATTTTTGTAAGATCAATTTTTCCTTTATCAAAGGTCCTCGTTTCGTCTGGTGAATTCATGCTCTTTTTTTGCATTTTTCCCATCTGTATCAAAAATACTAAATGTGATTCACATTTATATGAATTCCTACATTAGCGCCAAAGTAACGTCATCCATTACTTAGGCAATGGTTTACTTTCTTTTGCCATACTTGGATGCCAACTTTCAGTCCATATATTACCTCAATTTTTGCATCTGAGTTTGACATTATTTCCAGCAGCTTCAACAGCATCATTATCTACGGATTCACATCTCCGACACTTTGCAAGAGATAATACGTCTTTCCTTTCCCTATCCTTACTACAATCAATACACACCCATCCTAATGCAATCGTAAGACTTTCAACCTTTGCGTAGAACGTCCTTCTGCATCTAGCACAGTGCTTGACGGTCATTTGAAAGTGTTTTATAGATACTTCTAATGTCTAAATTGTGCTGCGGCTATTATCTGCAAGTTTGCTAGGATATTGTTTAGATAGATGGTCATTAAGTTGAGGTGTTGATTCGTTGAATTCAATTCGATAGTCATATTGAACAGTTTATTTGCCTCATTTTCATCGTTTTCCTGTGTTAATTGCTGGGTTAAGTTCTCTATTCTTACAAGTTGCTTCAGTAGCTTGATATTGTTGCAACGGAGTTTACGGATAGAGGTATTAATAAAAGAGTAGGTAATGCAAAAATGAATAAGAATGCATTCATTTTAAGCACATGTCCCGTTTATCTTCTTACATGGTGGTGGAGTTGGTTTAGGTATTGGAGTTGGTCCCTTTGTGCAATTACCGTCATGGCATCCTCCTCCTCTATGGTTCTCACGAATTATTGTTGTGGTATGTGTACTTGTTGGGAGATGAGAAAACCACTGGTCAAGGTATCCAGAAATGTAGCCTTCGCAGTATTGGTTACTATTATTTGAACAAATAGAACCTAAGTGAAAACCATTATTTCTGTCTGCTTGTGCTTGTGCTTGTCCATCCTTATAACCAGTACTGAAGTCAGACGATGTTTGTGCGAACACCAAAGGGGAGGCTATTAATAAAATCGGAAGTAATGCAGCCAGAAGGAGAAGTTTGTTATTATTACTCATTTGTTATTTTTCACCTCCCATATGACTACCTGAATTCTTCAGAACGCTGGCCAAGATAAGGATTGCCTTCGTTAATTCCTGATCTTCCATCGATTGCCTTGCTGGTGGATGTTCACTTTCTACCTACCAATTTTTCAAAAACATGTTAACTCATAAGTCATACAATCTAGTGATATTATTTAATGGATACCAAAGACATCATTAATCGTTTATCTGTATTAGGTGCTAAATACCATGCAGTACAGAATGACCTTAGTAAGAAATATCAATTCGACCAATTGCGAGACGTCAGAATTAACGTATTCAGACACTGTTCGATAGTCGTTGACAGCACTTACATCATCTTTTTGGTTCGAAAACAACACTTATTTGATGATCCTTGGTGGACTAACCTGATGGATAATAATCTAGTTAGCAGAAAGATGACCCAAGAACAACGAAACATATTTCTTTATGGGTTTGATACTTTTGTCGATTCATCTTACATCACTATGTTATTTGTTGCTGTAGAAAGTGCATTTAGATCATTTTACTTATCGGCTTTCTCTAAGGATGTACCTATTAAGATTTACGATGTCTTTAAAGAATTGCTGGAAGAATTTAATCTTGACCGATATAGTAAATTGCTCAAACTTTTTAGGCTTATCAGGAATAGCTATCATAGCAATGGTAAACATACATCAAATGATGCTGATGTTCCTTGGCGAGACAAAACATATCACTTCAAGAAAGGTCAACAGGTAGAATTAGGGGGTGTGTGGCAGACATTCATTAT
>Ga0193728_1001547_pt1 | contig 11775 bp, 9 predicted proteins | sample U1c1metaG_FD_143037 | JGI IMG/M metagenome (GOLD analysis project Ga0193728, IMG submission 143037) | Soil microbial communities from a riparian zone of the East river system, Colorado, United States - U1c1 | ecosystem: Environmental > Terrestrial > Soil > Riparian zone | place: USA: East River...
TGGAGCACCGGCGTCGGCGGGAGCGGCGGCGCGAGCCGGAGCACCGGCGTCGGCGGGAGCGGCGGTCCGGGCCGCAGCACCGGCGTCGGCGGGAGCGGCGGTCCGGGCCGCAGCACCGGCGTCGGCGTGCTGGACCGCTCGGTCGCGCTGCTGGACCTGCTGGCCGACGGCCCCCGCACGCTGCGCTGGCTGTCCGGCGCCAGCGGGCTGCCCCGCCCGACGGCCTACCGGCTGCTGGTCGCCCTCGAGGCGCACCGCCTGGTCGCGCGCGACTCCTCCGGCGCGTTCGGCCTCGGCCCGCGGCTGACCGAGCTCGCCGTCCTGGCCGGCCCGGCCGTCGACCTGGCCGCCCTGGCCGGCCCGCTCCTGTCCCGGCTGCACGAGGCCACCGGCGAGAGCGTCCAGCTCTACGTGCGCTCCGGGGACCGCCGCCTGTGCATCGCCGCCCGGGATGCTGGCACCGGCCTGCGCGACAGCGTCCCGGTCGGCGCCCTGCTCCCCCTCGACGCCGGCTCCGGCGGCAAGGTCCTCCTAGCCTGGTCCCAGCCCGCCGGGGCCCAGTCAGCAGGGCCCGTGCCCGGCGGCACCCAGCCCGGCCGCACCCAGCCAGCCGGCACCCAGCCAGCCGGCACCCAGCCCGGCGGGGCCCTGCCCGGCGGGATCCAGCCAGCCGAGGCCCTGCCCGGCGGGATCCAGCCCGCTGAGCTGGCCGCCGTCCGCAAGCGCGGCTGGGCCGCCAGCGTCGCGGAACGCGAGCCCGGCGTGGCCAGCGTCAGCGCTCCCGTCCTGGCCGACGGCGTCCTGCTCGGCGCCCTGTGCATCTCCGGCCCGGCCAGCCGCATCGGCACCGCCCCCGGCAAGCGCCTCGCCCCCATGATCGTCGAAGCCGCCGCCGACCTCGCCGACCTCGCCACCAAGCCGTAGCCCGCCCGCGCGGGTCCCGCGCCAGGATCCCGGCTCAGCGCCCGAGTTTTACCCCGGGTCCCCGAAATGGCATAAAAGCCGAACGCTGAGCGTCCGCCTGCCCCTCCGGGACCGGGCCGGGCAACGCCAGTCATCCGCCCTCCCGGCTGACGGCCACGCGGCAAGGCCGGCCGGCCTCGCCGACTGCTTCATCGACGGGGGTCAGTCACACGTCCGTGACGAATGGGGCGGCCAGGCCCCGCCGAGGCCGCTGAGGCCCCGCCCAGCCACCCCGGAATCACCCGAAGCGGCCGCCCAGCGGGGCGACACCCTTAGCGGTTCGGATCGCACCCCGAAAACGGCACACGATGCGAACCGCTAAGGGCCATCCACCCTAAACTCCCCCGCCACGGGGCTGTCCGCCGCCCTGCGACCCGCCAGCCCCCGCAACTGACTGCCGGTCAGTCACATTGCGGAGGCTGCTGCGGGAACCGGGGCTGCCGGGGCGGCCAAGCCCGGCCGGCTGGCACCCGATGGGCTGGCCGGGCCCGGCCGACTGGCACCCGATGGGCTGGCCAAGCCCGGCCGGCTGGCGCCCAGGAGAAGCTCAGCTGCGGACGCCCCCGGAAGCCGTCCAGCTCCTCGTGCCCGCGAGTTAGCGAGCCGGGCCCTCCGGGCTCACCGGCCCGCCCGCCGCCGGCCCGCCCGCCGCCGGCGGCCCCCCCGCCGCCGGCCCCCCCGCCGCCGACGCAGCCGCCGCGGCGAGGCGGAGGTGCTGGCCGAGGGCGGCGGCGTGCTCGGGGAAGGCCCGGTGCAGGATCCGGTGGGTCTCCTCGGCCAGGGCCTTGGCCTCCAGGGCCGCGTCGTGGGCGGCCACGGTGAGCTTGTGGGTCCGGTTCTGCCGCTTCAGCAGGGTCAGGCCCGCACCCGCCGCGATGCCGGCGCCGACCGACGACGAGACGTTGGTGTAGTTGCCCAGGATGAGCTGGGTGTTGGCGCTCACCGCCCCGGCATGCCCCAGCAGCGACGCGATCCCGGCGTAGAGGAACAGGTAGCAGAACAGGATGATGCCGAAGATGATCACCGGCTTGCTGCTCAGCACATTGGGCAGCTTGCCCAGGAACCGGTCCATCCCGGACTTGGCTACCTCGCCGCGCTGGTCCATCGGCGGAGCCGGCGGACCGCCGTCGTCGGCGTAAAGGTCGGTGCCCGGTTGGGCGGCCTGCGAGGTCGCGGTGCCTGCCATGGTCTTCTCCTCGGTCAGCTAGCGCGCTGTTGTCCGGCTAGAACTGTGACTCGGCATGACCATGCTGCTAGCACAGCGAATATGAAAGCGCCGGGCCGGGCGGGCTCAGCTGAGCCCGCCCGGCCCGGCGAAGGTTACTTGCTGCCCGCTAGGAGCAGAGCGTGTGGATCCACCCGTACGGGTCGGGCCGGGTGCCGTTCTGGATGCCGACCAGTTCCTCGCGCAGCCGGGTGGCGACCGGGCCCGGCGCCCCGTCCCCGATGACCCAGTCCGCGCCCGCGCTGCGCACCGCGCCGACCGGCGTGATGACTGCGGCCGTGCCGCACGCGAAGACCTCGGTGATCTCCCCGGACGCGCAGCCGGCCTGCCAGTCCGACACCGAGATCCGGCCCTCGTGGGTCGGGATGCCCAGGTCCGGGCCGAGCTTGAGCAGGGAGTCGCGGGTGATGCCGTGCAGCAGCGAGCCGGTCGGCGCCGGGGTCATCATCCGCGCCTCGGCGCCGGAGCCGTAGACGAAGAACAGGTTCATCCCGCCCATTTCCTCGACGTACTCCCGCGCGGCCGCGTCCAGCCACACGACCTGGTCGCAGCCGTGCTCCAGGGCCTGGTTCTGCCCGGCGAAGGCGGCCGCGTAGTTGCCGCCGCACTTGGCCTCGCCGGTGCCGCCGGGCGCGGCCCGGCTGTAGTCGGTGGACAGCCACACGGTGACCGCGTCGGCCGCGCCGAAGTAGCCCGCCACCGGGGAGGCGATCACCGTGAACAGGTAGCTCGACGACGGCTTGTTGACGCCGAGGCCGCGCTGCGTGGCGATCATGAACGGCCGCAGGTAGAGGCTACGGCCCGGCTGGGTCGGCACCCAGGCGCGGTCCTGGCTGACCAGGACCTCCAGCGCCCTGACGAACGCGTCCTCGGGCAGCCGGGGCATCGCCAGCCGGTCCGCCGACCGGTTGAACCGGGCCGCGTTGGCCTGCGGCCGGAACGCGCCGATGCTGCCGTCGGCCTGGGTGTACGCCTTCAGGCCCTCGAAGATCTCCTGCCCGTAGTGGAACACCGCCGCCGCCGGGTCCAGGGTGACCTGGCCGTAGGGCTCCAGCCGGGCGTCGTGCCAGCCGCGGTCCTCGGTCCAGCGGATGGTGGCCATGTGATCGGTGAATACCGCGCCGAACCCAGGCTCTGCCATGACCTGCTCGCGCTCGATGTCGGCGAGCGGGGCGTCGCTGGCATGTATCTCGAAGGAGATCTCCTGGTGGGGGCTGTCGGTCATCACACAATCCTTTGCTGACGAGAGGTGCTCACTTCATCTTCTCGCTACTCCGCTGACCTCGCACGCAGCCGGGTGGCCGCAGGTCATTCGCAGGGGGGGTAAGAGGCGCCGCCGAGGGCATGAAACCGCGGCGCAGCTTGACACGGGAGCGATCGGCCAGCATCGAGCCACCGTAGCGGGTCGCTGGCGTGAGAAGATCAGACCCCGCTACGGCTGCTACGGATGACTACGAAGCGCCGCATGATAGAGGCATGGTAACACCGCGGGCATACCCCGGCACGGCGGTGCTGGAGCAGATCCAGCAGCGCGTCCTGTGGCTGGCCACCAGGATCGTGGACGCGGCCAACCACGACCGCGACACCGGCGACGGCGTCAAGGTCGGCGGGCACCAGGCGTCCAGCGCCAGCTTGGTCACCGCGATGACGGCGCTGTACTTCGCGCACCTGGACGCCCCCGACCGGGTCAGCGTGAAGCCGCACGCCTCGCCGGTGTTCCACGCCATCCAGTACCTGCTGGGCAACCTGGACCGCTCGTACCTGCCGACGCTGCGCGCCTTCGGCGGCCTGCAGTCCTACCCGAGCCGCACCAAGGACCCCGACGGAGTCGACTTCTCCACCGGGTCGGTCGGCCTCGGCGCGGCCGCGCCCCTGTTCGCCGCGGCCACCCGGCGGTACGTCAACGCGCACTTCGGCGACCGGCCGCGGAGCCGGTACGTCGCGCTGGTCGGCGACGCGGAGCTGGACGAGGGCAACATCTGGGAGGCGGTCGCCGACCCGGCGACCGAGGGCCTGGGCGACGTGCTGTGGATCGTGGACGTCAACCGGCAGTCCCTGGACCGGGTGGTGCCCGGCGTCCGCATCGCCCAGTGGGAGCAGCAGTTCGCCGCGGCGGGCTGGCACGTCGTGACGGCCAAGTACGGGCGGCGGCTGCGGTCCGCGTTCGGGCGGCCGGGCGGGGCGGCGCTGCGCGACTGGATCGACGCCATGCCCAACGAGCAGTACCAGTCGCTGTTCGGCCTGCCGCCGGCGCAGGTGGCGGGCCGGTTCTGCGACGGCGCGCCCGGCGCGGTGACCCGGTTCTGCGCGGGCCTGCCCGACGGCGAGCTGGCCGGGCTGGTCACGGACCTGGCCGGCCACGACCTCGAGACGCTGCTGGACGCCTTCGCCGCGTGCGACGCGGAGAAGGACCGGCCGAGCGTGGTCTTCGCCTACACCGTCAAGGGCTGGGGCCTGCCCATCGCCGGCCATCCGCGCAACCACTCGGCGCTGCTGACGCCGGAGCAGGTCGACCTGCTGCGCGACCGGTCCGGGCTGACCCCGGCCACCGAGTGGGACCGGCTCGACCCGATGACCGCCGCCGGGCAGTGGGCCGCGGCCCGGCGCGAGCACCTGGCCGCCGCGCCGCCCGCCGCCGCCCCGCCGGTCCCCGTGCCCGGCTCGTCGGGCCTGCGGCCCGGGAAGCACGCCTCCACCCAGGAGTCGTTCGGGCGGATCCTGGTCCAGCTGTCGCGGCTGGAGGAGGTGGCGCCGTACCTGGTCACCGCGGCGCCGGACGTGGCGACGTCCACGAACCTGGCCGGCTTCATCAACCGGATGGGGGTATTCAGCCCCCGCGCCCGCCGGTCGTGGAGCGAGGACCCGGTGCTGAAGTGGGCCGAGGGACCCGATGGGCAGCACATCGAGCTGGGCATCAGCGAGATGAACCTGTTCCTCCTGCTCGGGCAGCTCGGGCTGGCCGGGGACCTGTCCGGCCAGTCCCTGCTGCCGGTCGGCACGGTCTACGACCCGTTCGTGCTGCGCGGGCTGGACGCCTTCATCTACTCGGTCTACTCCGGCGCGCGGTTCATCATCGCGGGCACCCCGTCGGGCGTCACGCTGGCCCCGGAGGGCGGCGCGCACCAGTCGACGATCACCGCCTCGGTCGGCCTGGAGCTGCCGAACGTGACGTTCATCGAGCCGGCCTACGCGGCCGCGCTGGACTGGCTGCTGTGCGGCGCCCTGCAGTCGGTCGCCGCCGCGAACGCCGGCCCGGCCGCGGGCGCCGGCCCGGCCGCGGGCGCCGCCCCGGCGAGCGTCCCGGCCGAGGCCGGCTCGTACTACTTCCGGCTGACCACCCGCGGCATCGACCAGCAGCCGTTCCAGGCGGCGCGGGACCGGCTCGGCGACGCGATCCTGCGCCGCCAGGTCCTGGCCGGCGCCTACCGGCTCGTCGACCCGCCGGCGCCGGCCGCGGGCGCGCCGGAGGTGTGCCTGGCCGCGTCCGGCGCGGTCCTGCCCGAGGTGCTGGCCGCGGCGGCGGAACTGGCCGACGAGGGCATCACCGCCACGGTCGTGGACGTAACCTCGGCGGACCGGCTCTACCGGGCCTGGCAGCGGACCCTGCGCCAGGGCGTGCGCACCGCGACGGCGCCGTCCGCGCCGGGCGCGCTGCGCGCCGTCTTCCCCGGCGGGAACGGCCGCCGCGTCCCGGTCGTGACCGCCCACGACGCCGCCTCGCACACGCTCAGCTGGCTGGGCTCGGCGCTCGGCGTCCCGGCGGTCAGCCTCGGCGTGGACGGCTTCGGCCAGTCCGGGGCCGTGGCCGACCTGTACCGGGCCAACGACCTGGACTCCGGTTCCATTCTGAACGCGGCCCTCGCCGCACTGTCGCTCCTGTAGCCCGCCGCCCGCCGGGGCGAGTCACGAGAAAACCCGTACCACCCAGCTCAATCCCGGACGGCGCCGCGGACACGCGGCCAACCCCGCCACATACCATTCGCCCGCATTTCCGCAGGTGAGATGGCTAGCCTTTGGTCCCGGCGATCCCTTTCGGGCGCCGGCACGCAGCGCGAGCCCCCGGCGGAAGGGAGCGCGAGTTTCCAGGGGGCAGCACACCAATCCGGCCCGGGGCCGGCACCGAAAGCACCTACGTGACGGCCGGGCCGGGCGCATCCGCCGGCGCCATTGACGCCAGGGAGGGCGGGCGCCGGACCGGCGGCCGGCCAGCCGTCACGGGATGGCCCAGGATTCCGCGTACCGGCACACCGGTGCTGGTGCTCTCACTCAGGGGGGACGCCGACCGGCGGTTCCCGGAAAGGACCACCATGTCTGGTCACGAGGACCCGGCGGCGGCGCCGCCCGAGCAGCCGTCGCTGATTTCACGGCGCTCGGCCCTGCGCGCCGGCGCGGCCACCGGAGTTGCCGGGGCGGCGCTCTTTGCCGCCGGCGGGCCGGCGCTGGCCGCCGCGCTGCCGTCCCGCAGCGCCGCGCGCGACGCCGCCCGGGGCGGCGCGGCCGAGCCGTCGGCGCACCCCGCGGAGCCGATCATCGCGCACGTGCGCAACGCCCGGACCGGCGAGATTGACGTCTTCCGGGGCACCAGCCAGACGCGGCTGCACGACCCGGCCCTGGCCGCGCTGCTGATCCGCGCGAGCCATTAGCCGCGGCCCGGCCTCATCCCCCTGATCCAGCACCAGCCCTGAGAGGTAATGGATGTCATCACATCGCGAGGCGCCGGAGATATCGAAGGACCCGGTGGCCGACAGTACCGATGTCTATGCGTTCGTCAGCCCGGACGACAAGTCCACCGTCACCCTGATCGCGAACTACATTCCGCTGGAGGGCCCGGCGGCCGGCCCGAACTTCTACGAGTTCGGCGACGACGTCCTGTACGAGATCCACGTGGATAACAACGGCGACGGCATTGCCGACGTCACCTACCAGTTCCGGTTCGCGACCAGGCTCACGACGCCGGGCAGCTTCCTGTACAACACCGGGCCGATCACGTCGCTGGGCAGCCCGAACTGGAACAGCAAGCAGTTCTACTCGGTGACCCGGGTCAGCGGGCGGTCCTCCACCGCGCTGGGCGCCAACCTGGCCTGCCCGCCGTGCAACATCGGCCCGCTGTCGACCCCGAACTACGAGGCGGCGCTCGGCCAGCCGGCCGTGCACGCCCTGAAGGGCGGCATCAGCGTCTTCGCCGGGCAGCGCGCCGAGCAGTTCTACGTCGACCTGGGCTCGATCTTCGACCTGCTTGACCTGCGCCCGCTGCAGTCGGCCAACGTGTTCGCGCACTCCCTCGGGCTGCCGAACCAGCCGGGCGTCAACGCCACCAACCACCTGAACGTGCACACCATCGCGATCAAGGTGCCGATCTCATCGGTGACCTCCCACGGCCACCCGACCATCGGCGTCTGGACCAGCGCCAGCCGGCAGAGCGCCTCGGTCTTCGGCGACGAGGGCGGCAAGGTGTCAAGCGGCCCCTGGAAGCAGGTCTCCCGGCTGGCCAACCCGCTGTTCAACGAGCTGATCGTGCCGCTGGGCAAGAAGGACTACTGGAATACCCAGCAGCCCGCCCACGACAAGCAGTTCGCCCAGTTCGTAGCCAACCCGGAACTGGCCGGCCTGTTCCCGGTCGTCTACCCGGCCATCGGCGGGGGCGCGGCGCCGTTCGCCAACCTGGCCGCGTTCAACAAGTCGGGCAAGCCCCGCGCCGACCTGGAGGCCATCCTGCTGACCGGGATCCCGACGGGCATCATCAAGGGCTTCACCAACTTCACCGGCGCGGTCCAGGCCGACCTGCTGCGGCTGAACACCTCGATCCCGCCGACCCCGGCGTCCGCGCCGACCTTCAGCACCCTCGGCCTGGTCGGCGGCGACCTGGCCGGGTTCCCCAACGGCCGCCGCATCACCGACGACGTGGTGACCATCGAGCTGCGGGCCGTGGCCGGCGCCACCCTGCCGCTGGTCGACCCGACGTACAAGGTCGACGCCGTGGTCGGCTCGGTAGACGACGGCCTGACCGGCTCGAGCGTGGCCAACGGGCCGCTGGCCCGCTTCCCGTACATGGGCGTCCCCTACGACGGCTACCACAACCCGCCGTCCTGACCCCGGAGAGTCCCTGACCGGGGCGCCGGCTGCCTGGCCCGAGGCAGCCGGCGCCCTTTTGCCATGCCGGGGCGGCGAGCTCGCTCTGGCCTGCCGGGGCGGCGAGCTCGGCTCTGGCCCGCCGGGGCGGCGAGCTCGGCTCTGGCCCGCCGGGGCGGCGAGCTCGGCTCTGGCCCGCCGGGGCGCCCGGCCCGGCCGAAAATGTAACAGCACTTATACAAGTGCTGTTACAGTTGCCTGGTGACCGACGACATCAGTTTCGACCCGACTGAGGTCAGCCACTGGCGGCCGTGGCGGCTGCTGCAGGCCGCGATGGACAAGGACATAGCCCGGCTCTACGACGAGGCGAAGATCGACGGGGTCAAGACGAGCTTCGTGATGGAGCTGATCCGGCTGCACGCGCGCGGGCCGATGACCATCACCGAGCTGGCCGAGTCCGTGGAGCGCACCCACTCGGGGACGAGCCAGAAGGTGGCCGAGATGCGCGCCGCGGGCCTGGTCCGGACCACCACGGGCGCCGACGCCCGCAGCAAGCAGGTCGTGCTCACGGCCAAGGCGCGGCGCCTGGTCGGCCGACTGGCCGCCGAATGGCGGGCCACCGAGGCCGCGGTCGCCGAGATCGAGGCCGAGATCCCCTATCCCCTCACCCAGGTCACCCGCGATATCGAGGCCGCGCTGCAGCGCAAGAGCTTCCACGACCGGATCGCCGAGAAGCTGGCCGCCAACCCCGCCTGGAGTGAGCCGCACCCGTCACCGCCCCCGCGCACGGCCAGGTAACGCCCGCCCCCCAACCGCACAACCCACCCCCGGCCGCCAACGAGCCCCCGGACCGCCAACGCGCCCCGACCGACGGCGCGCGTGCCCGACCGCCAACATGCGCTGCTCTGCGCCCATCTGAGGGAGGAATCTGCCATGCCGGCCGCAACGAGGCTGCTCATGGACATCCAGCCGCTGCGAGAGGTTCCGGCCTTCCGGCGCCTGTGGGCGGGCTCGGTCGTGTCCAGCCTGGGCGCCACGATGACGGACTTTGCCGTCCAGCTGCAGGTCTGGCGCCTTACTCACGCGGCCATCGCCGTCGGGGCGCTGGGCCTGGCCCGCATGATCCCGACGCTGACCGTCGCGATGGTGGGCGGCTCGCTGGCCGATGCCACCGACCGGCGCAAGCTGGTGCTCATCACCAGCGGCTGCTCCATGGCAGTGTCCGCCCTGCTCGCCGCCCAGGCCATCGCCGGCCTGCGGCAGCTGTGGCTGCTGTACGTCCTGGTCGTGCTCGGCGCCTCGATCAGCTCGATCAACGCCCCGGCCCGGCGGACGTTCGCGCCGCGGCTGCTGCCCGCCCGCCTGCTGCCCGCCGGCCTGGCCCTGAACCAGCTCATGCTCCCCGTCTCGCTGATCGCCGGGTACACCCTGGCCGGCCTGATCTCGGCGGCGGGCGGCCTGCAGCTGTGCTACATCATCGATGTCGTCACCTTCACCGCGGCGCTGTACGGGGTGGCCCGGCTGCCGGCCATGCCCCCGCAGGGCGCCGGCCCGGACCGGGGCCTGCGAGCCGTGGCCGCGGGCGTCCGCTTCATCTTCGCCAGCCGGCCGCTGGCCGGCGCGTTCCTGGCCGACCTGAACGCGACCGTGTTCGGGCTCCCTGTCGCCCTGTTCCCGGCCATCAGCGCCGAGCGCTTCGGCAACCACCCGCAGACCCTGGGCCTGCTGTACGCGTCCATCGGGGTGGGCGGCCTGCTCGGGATAATGTTCTCCGGGCCGGTCGGCCGGATGACCCGGCCCGGCCGCGGCATGCTGGTCACGGTGTCGGTTTGGGGAGCGGGCATGGCCTGCTTCGGCGTGACCCACCTCCTGTGGCTGGCGCTGGGCGCCCTGGCCGTCGCCGGGGGCGCGGACACGATCACCGTCGTGTTCCGTGGCATCATCGTGCAGACGGCGATCCCCGAGGAACTGCGCGGCCGGATCACCGCAGCCGACTACGTGGTCGGCTACGGCGGCGGGCAGCTCGGCAACCTCGAGTCGGGCGCGGTCGGATCGCTGTTCACGCCCACGGTCAGCGCCGTCAGCGGCGGCCTGGCCACCATCGTCGGCGCCGCGCTGATCGGGCTCCTGCTGCCCGCCTTCGCCCGCTACCGCCCGCCCCGGCCGGCTGCCGAGCCCGGCCGGGCGGACCCGGGGCGGGATGAACCGGGGCGGGATGAACCGGAGCAGGCCGCCGCGACCGCCTGACGCGGTGTCCGCTAGCAACGTCGCGGGTGCGACGCCGGGCGGCCGCGCGGGTAGCATCGCCCGGTACGCCGACGAGCAGGAGGTCTTCGATGGACGAGAACCGGGCACGCGAGCTGCTGCGCGCCGAGCGGGCCGAGGCCGAGGGGCTGCTGCAGGCCACCCGGTCGGCCGGCCGGCAGGACCGCGAGGCGGAGGACGACGAGGGCGTGGACGCCTCCGACCCGGCCGAGCCGCTGACCGCGGAGGGCATCGACGACGCGATCGCCGAGTCGCTGCGCGAGCGGCTGGCCGCGATCGAGCGGGCCGAGCGGCGCCTGGCCCAGGGCACTTACGGCAAGTCCGTGCGCAGCGGCGTCCCCATCCCCGACGCACGGCTGGAGGCCAACCCGCTGGCCGAGCTCACCATCGAGGAAGCCTCCGCCGGCCGCTGACGCCCGACCTCTGAGGCCCGGCAGCTGAGGCCCGGCAGCTGAGGCCCGGCGGTTGGGGCCCGGGCCGCTGAGGCCGGGCCGCTGAGGCCCGGCCGCTGAGGCCGGGCAGCTGAGGCCCGGCCGCTGAGGCCGGGCCGCTGAGACCGGGCCGCTGAGGCCGGGGGCCGTGCAGCGAATGGCGCGGCTTCCCGGCGGGCCGGGTCCCCGGGGAGCGCCGCGACCGGTATTGTGCGCGGCGTGACTGCGCAGGTTGAGGTACTCAGTGAGGTAACCGACGAGGTCGTCGAGGCGTTCGGCCGGCTGCTGCCCCAGCTGTCCCGGTCGGCGCGGCCGCTGGACCGGGCGGCCATCGCCGCGGTCGCGGACTCGCCGGGCAGCACCGTGCTCGTAGCCCGCGGCGACGACGGCCTGATCACCGGGATGCTCACGCTGGTGATGTTCCGCATCCCGACCGGGCTGCGGGCCATCATCGAGGACGTGGTCACCGATGACGCGGCCCGCGGCCAGGGCGTGGGGACGGCGCTGACCAACGAGGCAATCCGGATCGCCCGGGCCGCCGGGGTCAAGACGATCGACCTGACGTCGCGACCGTCCCGCGTCGCGGCCGGGCGGCTCTACGAGAAGCTCGGCTTCGAGCTGCGCGACACCCGCGTCTACCGCTACCTCATCGACGACGGCTCCGCCCCCGCCTGAACCCACCGCCCGAGCACCTCATGATCGCGACCGATATTCCGGGATCTTGAGGCTGTCGCATTACTGGTGGTCTTGGTCTGTCAAGGGTCCCGGCGTGCCCTGGCGGCGGCCGCCAGCCCCGGCGGCAGCGCCAGAAGGCCGTCGTAC
>Ga0193728_1001548_pt1 | contig 11770 bp, 11 predicted proteins | sample U1c1metaG_FD_143037 | JGI IMG/M metagenome (GOLD analysis project Ga0193728, IMG submission 143037) | Soil microbial communities from a riparian zone of the East river system, Colorado, United States - U1c1 | ecosystem: Environmental > Terrestrial > Soil > Riparian zone | place: USA: East River...
ACTCGCCGCTGCTCAGGCCGGCGCAAGCGTCGCGATCATGAGCAAGGTCCACCCGGTCCGCTCGCACTCGGTCGCCGCCGCGGGTGGGATCAACGCGGCGATCTCGGTCGACGACGACTGGCACTCGCACGCTTATGACACGGTCAAGGGCTCGGACTTCCTCGGCGATCAGGACGCGATCGAAATCATGTGCTCGGAGGCGCCCGGCGAGGTGATGCACCTCGAGCACATGGGCGTCACGTTCCACCGCAACGACAAAGGCGAAATGGACCTTCGCGCGTTCGGCGGCGCTTCGATGAAGCGCACGGCGTACGTCGCGGACATCACCGGCCAGGCGCTCTTGCACGTGCTCTACGAGCAGCTGATGAAGCACCACGAGACGGTCGAGCGCTTCGAGGAGTGGTTCACGACGTCGCTGCTGCGCGACGAGCAGGGCAACTGCTGCGGCGTGATCGCGCGCGACGTGCGCACGGGCAGGATGGAGGCGTTCACGGCAAAGAACGTGATCCTCGCGTGCGGCGGCGCGGGGCAGGTCTACAAGCCGACGACGAACGGGCTGATCGTGACGGGCGATGGGATCGCGATGGCCTACCGCGCAGGCGCGCCGCTGATGGACATGGAGATGGTCCAGTACCACCCGACGTGCCTCGTCGAGACGGGCATCCTGATCACGGAGGGCGCGCGCGGCGAGGGCGCGCACCTGCTCAACTCCGAGGGCGAGCGCTTCATGGAGAAGACGGCGCCGAACAAGATGGAGCTCGCCTCGCGCGACGTCGTCTCACGCGCGGAGCAGATCGAGATCAACGAGGGCCGCGGCGTCGGGCCGGGCGGGCGCGGGATCTACCTCGACGTGACGGTCGTGCCGCGCAAGCGCACGCTCGAGGCGCTGCGCGAGATCGTCAACCTCGGCAAGGACTTCGCGGGCGTCGACATCACGCGCGAGCCGATCACGATCCGCCCGGGCCAGCACTACATCATGGGCGGCGTGAAGACGGACATCGACGGACAGACGCCGATCGAGGGCCTCTACGCGGCCGGCGAGGTCGCGTGCGTCTCGGTGCACGGCGGCAACCGCCTCGGCGCGAACTCGCTGCTCGACACGCTGATCTTCGGGCGGCGCTCGGGCGAACACGCGGCGGCACGCGCGGCGAGCATGGCGATGCCGGAGATCGACACGCACGCGCAGCTGCGCCACGACCAGGCGACGATCGACGCGATCATCGCGCGACCGCGCGACGGGCGGCGCGTCTCGGAGATTAAGGACGAGCTCGGTGAGCTGATGAACGAGTACGCGGCTGTGTTCCGCGACGAGCAGGGCCTACAGAGCGCACGCGAGACGCTCGCGCGGCTGAAGGATGAGGCCGCGAAGGCGTGGATCGACGATCGCGGCACGGTCTTCAACCAGGACGTGCTCGGCGCGATCGAGCTCGGCTACATGATCGACTGCGCCGAGACGACCGTCGTCGGCGCGATCGAGCGCAAGGAGTCGCGCGGCGCGCAGTTCCGCACGGACTTCCCGGAGCGCAACGACGAGGAGTGGCTCAAGCACATCGACATCACGCTCGAGGGCGAGCAGCCGAAGGTCAGCTACTCGCCGGTGACGATCACGCAGTGGCAGCCCGAGGAGAGGAAGTACTGATGGCTGAGACGCACAAGCCGGCAGAGCAGTTCAAGTTGCGCATGCGCCGCTATGACCCGGAGTCGGGCGAGGCGCCGTACTGGGACGAGCACACGATCGAGCTCGAGCCGCACCGCTCGGTGCTCGAGGGCATCCTGCAGGCGAAAGACCGCTTCGACGGCTCGATCGGAATCCGCTGCTCGTGCCGCCAGGCGATCTGCGGCTCGTGCGGGATCCGCGTCAACGGCGAGCCGGCGCTGGCCTGCCACACGCACCTCGACGCGGCGCTCGAGGGCGCGAAGGACGGCGTGATCGAGATCGAGCCGATGGGCAATATGCCGGTGCTGAAGGATCTGATCGTCGACATGGACGCGGTCCACTGGAAGAAGGTTCAGCGCGTCACGCCGTGGCTGATCGCGAAGCAGCCGGTGCCGGAGCGCGAGTACATCGTGCCGCACGAGAACATGGTCGACGTGACGCAGTCGATGGCCTGCATTCAATGCGGCGCGTGCGTCTCGGATTGCCTGGCGATGGAGGTCGACCCGGGCTTCATCGGCCCGGCGGCGCTCGCTAAGGCGTACCGCTTCGTCGGCGACCCGCGCGACGACCAGCAGTTCGAGCGGCTCAACGACCTCGCGCAGGACCCGCAGGGGATCTTCGACTGCACGCACTGCTTCAAGTGCGTCGAGGCCTGCCCGAAGGGCGTCAACCCAATGGGCCAGATCATGCGCCTGCGGCGGATCGCGACGAACGACCAGCACATCGTCGATCAGAACAACGGCGAGCGCCACGAGGCGGCGTTTACGACGCTGATCAAGGACTACGGCCTGCTGCACGAGGCCGAGATCCTGCCGCGCTCCTACGGCGGCAACTCGTGGTTTGGCAAGTTTGCTCCGGCGGCGGGCAAGGAGCTGCTCTCCTCGCTACCGGTCGTGATCAAAGGGGTGCTTCGCGGCAAGTTCAATCCAAAGATCGCGCTGTTCGGGCACAAGATCCCGAAGGACGACTTGAAGGCGGTGCAAGCGATCTACGACAAGGTCGAGGGCCGCGAGCAGCGCTACGAGCTGAACCTTTACATCACGGGTGAGGATGAAGAGACGGTCGACGCGGGCGCACCCGGCGATCCGGTCGCGGTCGGCCTGACGAGCGAGCCGGGCGGCAAAGAGCCGTCGCGTGGTGAGGGCGCGGAGGCGACGGACACGCCGACTGAGATGCGCGAGCCGAAGGAGGGATGAGCCGATGAAGGTTGCTTACTGGCCGGGCTGCGTCAGCCGCGGCTTCACACCGGAGCTGCACGGCTCGATGGCGCGGGTTGCGCCGCTGCTCGACATCGAGCTCGTCGAACTCGACCGCGCGTGCTGCTCGGGCGCGGGCGTGATCGCGGAGCACAACCAGGAGCTCGCGGACACGCTGAACGCGCGCACGTTCGCGCTCGCGCAGCAGGTGCAGGGCGCTGAGCTGATGATGAACATCTGCTCGACGTGCCAGGGCGCGCAGGGCGAGTGCCAGGAGCGCTTGGACGCAAACGCGGAGTACCGCGGCCACATCAACGAAACGCTCGCCGGCGAGGGCCTCACCTATGAGAAGGGTCTGACGAACAAGAACTTCCTCTGGCTGCTCGTCGAGGAGATCGGGCTCGATGCGCTGCGCGAGAAAGTCAAGCGCCCGCTCTCGAATCTCAAGGTCGGCCCGTTCTACGGCTGCTACATCGTGCGCCCACGTGATCGCCTCGGGATCGACTCAGAGCACCCGCGTGACGACTATCTGCACCAGGTGATCGAGGCGCTCGGCGGTACGGTGATCGACTACGCGGGCATGCGCAAGTGCTGCGGCTTCCCGATCATCACAATGAACAAGGAGGCGTCGCTGAAGCAGGCCGGACGCCACCTCGGCGACGCGGTCGACGCGGAGGCGGACTGCCTCGTCACGCCGTGCCCGCTGTGCCACTTGAACCTCGACCTGCAGCAGCCGCTCGCCGAGAAAGTCGTCGGGCGCGAGCTGGACATGCCGGTGCTGCACCTGCCGCAGCTCGTCGGCCTCGCACTCGGCCTCGAGCCGAAGGAGCTCGGCATGAGCCGCCACGTCGTGCGGCCGACTTCGGTGATCGACTGGTCGACATCGGTCGTCGGGGCGACGGCCGGCGCGAGCGGCTGGTAGCCGAGGGCAGCTGCCGAGGACGCGACAACGCGGCGGCGCCGTGACGGCTGCGGTCGTCGATAACGACGCGACCGGCGCCTCTCGCGCGGGGCTCGCCGCTCCCGCGCGCGTCGCCGCACTCTGCGTCGTGGGCGTCGCGCTGCTGTGGGTCGCGGCGGCGCTGATACCGGCACCTCACCGGGCGGATGCCGACGCGCTGCAGGTGTTCCTCGAACTCGGACGTCCGCGCGTAAATCGGTGGGCGAGCTCGTTGACGAGGCTGCTGGACCCACTTCCGTTCGTCGTGCTCAGCTTTTTGGTGCTTGCCGTCGCGCTCGGTCGCCGGCGCCCGCAAGTCGCGCTGGCGGGATTGGCGGTATTGGCGCTTGCGCCGCTGAGCTGCGAGGCGCTGAAGCCATTGCTCGCACACACGCACATTCAGCTCGGCTTCGCTCCGCGCGTTCCGCCGGCGTCCTTTCCGAGTGGCCACGCGACGGCAGCGCTCGCACTAGCGCTCTGCGCCGTGCTCGTCGCTCCGAGCCGTCTTCGGATCGCGGTCGCCGTGCTCGGCAGCGCATTTGCCGTGGCGACCGGCTGCTCGCAGCTGATCCTCGGGAGGCACATGCCGAGCGACGTCCTGGCGGGGTATCTACTCGCGATGCTCTGGATGGCGCTTGTGATCCTCGCGCTACGCGTCAGGTCGTAGGGTGGGCCGATGAGAATCGTCACGATCGTCGGCAACCGGCCGCAGTTCATCAAGGCCGCCGCCGTCTCGGGCCTGTTGCGAGCGCAGCACGAGGAGTTCCTCGTGCACACCGGCCAGCATTACGACGACTCGCTGTCGCGGGTTTTCTTCTCGGAGCTCGGCCTGGCGCGACCAGACCGCGAGCTGGGTATCGGCGGCGGCACGAACACCGCGCAGACAGCACGGATGCTGGCAGCCGTTGAGCCACTGCTCGGCGATCTCGCGCCTGACGCGGTGCTCGTCTACGGCGACACGAACTCGACGCTCGCGGGCGGGTTGGCGGCGGCGCAGGCGCAGATACCGGTGGTGCATGTCGAGGCGGGCATGCGCTCGTTCGACCGCAGCATGCCGGAGGAGCTCAACCGCGTACTCACAGACGATCTCAGCGACCTGTTGCTGTGCGCGTCTGAGACCGCAGCGGAGAACCTCCGGGCGGAGGCGGTCGCAGGAAAGATTGAAGTCGTCGGCGACGTGATGGTCGATGTCGCGATGCGCCGCCAGCCGTCGGCGCGCAAGGATACGACAACGCTCAGCGAGCACGGTCTGACGGCGGACGCATACGTGCTGCTGAGCGCTCACCGCGCAGGCAACGTCGATCACGCCGAGCGCCTGCGGGCGTTGGTCAAGCTGATCGAGCGGCTGCCGACACCGGTGCTATTCCCGGTCCACCCGCGCACACGTGCGCGCCTCACGGACGCGGGGCTCGCGGAGCAACTCGAACGGATCGAGGGGCTGCAGCTGACCGAGCCGCTCGGCTACCTCCAGTTCAGCGCGTTGCTGTGCCAGGCGCGCGCGGTCGTGACCGACTCGGGGGGCGTCCAGAAGGAGGCGTACCTTGCCGGGGTGCCGTGCGTCACGCTGCGTGCAAACACCGAGTGGGTCGAGACGGTCGAGACGGGTTGGAACACGCTCGTCGACCTCGACGCGGATGCGGCGCTCGCGGCGCTCGACGCGCAGCCGCCGCACGAGCATCCGCAGCTCTACGGCGACGGGGCCGCGGCCGAGCGCTGCGTGCAGGCGATCGGCGCTGTGAGCTCTGCGCGATGAGCTCTGCGCAGTTGCAGCCGGTTCAGATCGGCGTGGTCGGGCTCGGCTATTGGGGCCCGAACCTCGCGCGTAACTTCGCAGCGATCGCAGGCTGTGAGCTGCGCTGGCTGTGCGATCGCGACGAGCAGGCGCGCGAAAAGCTGCTCGCCGCGTTCCCCGGTGCGCGAGCGACGGGTGAGCTTGAGGATCTGCTTGGCGACGAGGAGCTTGACGCAGTCGTGCTCGCTACCCCGGTTCCGAGCCACGCGGAACTCGCGATCCGCGCCGTGCGCGCCGGCAAGCACTGCTTTGTGGAGAAGCCGCTCGCGACGAGCGCGGCCGATGCCGAGCAGGCGGTGGCAGCAGCGGCGGAGGCCGGACGAGTCCTGATGGTCGGACACCTGCTCGAGTACCACCCAGCCGTCGGGCGGCTGAAGCAGCTAATCGACGAAGATGGGCTCGGCTCGCTCTACTACCTATACGGCAACCGGCTGAACCTCGGCAAGCTGAGGGCCGATGAGAACGCGCTGTGGAGCCTCGGGGCGCACGACGTATCGGTCGCCCTGCACCTGATCGACGAAGAGCCAGAGGAGTGCATCGCACACGGCGCCTCCTACGTACGTGAAGGCGTGCAGGACGTCGTCTTCTGCTTCCTGCGCTTCCCCTCTGGCGTGAGCGCTCACCTGCATCTGTCGTGGCTGGACCCGCACAAGGAGCGCCGCCTGACCGTCGTCGGCGCGCGTCGCATGGCGACGTTCGACGACATGCTGCTCGAGGGCAAGCTGGCCGTCTACGACAAGGGCTTCGATGAGGACTCGCGCTCGTGGGGCGAGTACATCGCGCGCTCAGGCGAGAGCTTCTCGCCACGGATCTCCAACGCCGAGCCGCTGCGGATCGAGTGCGAGCACTTCGTCGAGTGCGTGCGCTCGGGAGCGACGCCGCGCTCGGACGGCCAGAGCGGCCTACGTGTGGTGCGAGTTCTCGAGCGCCTGCAGCGTTCGTTGGATGCTGGGTGAGTGCATCCGAGCACAGGACCGACCGCGCGACCAACTCGATTGAAACCCACCTCTTACCCCTGTGCGATCGTTGAGTAGAATGCCGACGGGCATGGACAAGGATGTACGACCCGACAGCGGACGCCGGAGGCGTTGGTTGCCGGCAATGGCCGCGGCAGTGCTGGTCATCGCTGTGTGCATAGAGCTCGGCGGCGTCGCCGTCGGCGCCCCCTCGGCACCGACTATCGAAGGGGTCTGGTCGTTCAACGGCGGGCAGATCGCCGTTCAGCCGGAAGGCAACGGGAAGTTCGAAGGCGTTGTCGTCCAACCGACGCTGTTTGCGAGCTGCACGCATCCCGCCGGTCAGAAGATCTGGAAAGAAATGATCCTCAAGGTCGACGGTTCCTATTGGGGCTTTCACCAGTGGTACAAAACCGAATCGTGCGTCGAAAACCCGGTCCTCGGGGCAACCGCGTGGCGCGTTGTCACACAGCCGGGCGGGTCGCGCTACCTGCGCGTCTGCCTGAGCTCGCCGGGGGCCGCACAGCCGACTATCCCACCGGGGAGCTCAGGCGTCGGCGCGAGCTACGGCTGCGAGAGCTCCTCGCTGACGGCTCCGCTCGCGAGCTCGAAAGTGGGCGGCTTCAAAGAAGTTGTATCGCTGCCCAATGCGAAGAGATGTCTGAGCTTGCGGCACTTCAAGATTCATATCCGCAACGCGCAGTACGACCCGTTCAAGACCGTCTCGGTGACGCTCAGGGGGCGCAAAGTCGCCGTCGCCCTACATGGCCAAACGTACATCGCGACGATCAACCTCAAAGGGCTGCCGCACGGCGCGTTCACGGTGAAGATCAAGGCGACGACGTTCAGGGGAAACCATGTCGCCGGCTCGCGTCGCTACCACACCTGCACGAAGAAAAAAGGGAAATCGAAGCCCAAGCACGCGAGCGCGCCTCGCAAGTAACGCGCAGCTCGGGCGCATCCGGGCGGTGCGCTGCGGAGCGTGCGCGACGTGCCTCGCGCGAGGATAATCGAGGCAGATGGCAGCCCCCACAAGCCAGCCGCGAGCCGCAAGCTCGGTGACCGCCCCCACACGAGACGAACGGGGCGGGCGCCTGAGCTATCCGGCGCGGGCGCGGCTCGCGATCGAGATCTTCGCGGCGTACGCCAAGTCGCGCCGCGCGCTGCGCCGCGCGCCGATCGCGACGGTCCTCGCCGAGCTGCGAGCACAGACGTCATCCGTCGAGCGCGAGCGAGACTCGCTGGAGCATGCGCGCAGCCTTGGTTGGGTCGTCGCCCGCGTGCTCGCGTACGTGCCGGGCGATACGCGTTGCCTGGTTCGCTCGCTCGTGCTAACGCGTCTGCTCGCGAGCCGCGGCATCGAGGCGAAGCTCGTGATCGGCGCGCGGACGACGCCAGGGTTCCTCGCACATGCGTGGGTCGAGCACGGCGGCACTCCGGTGCTCGATCCCGGCGACGGATCCTACGGGCGACTGGTCGAGCTCTGACAGAGACGAGCCGCTCATCGAACGTTGATACAGGCGCCCCGGCTCGCGTTGGCCTCGCCGCGTTCGGACTCAAGTTGCTCCTCGCCGCGCCCCCGCCGGGCGCTTGGCGCCCTCGCCCGATCAGCGAGCCCGACCTGCAGATCCGCTCGGCGAGCGTGCAGGAAGTCGAGCAGGCCTGGTCTGGATTCGCAGCGCCCGCCTGGAGTGGCTTCATCGACGGGTCCTCCTTTGTGGTCGAGCGGGGCGTCACCGGAGATCACCGGTTCGTGCACGGCGCGCAGCCTGATCGAAACGGCGCCCTCGCGCCGCAGACGCGCGCGATCCATCATCTCTGCGCAGACGCCGCCGTGCTGCGCTGCGCGCCGATCGATCGATCCGATCCGTCGTGGTGGCGAGTCGTGCTCGATTCGGTGCTGTTCACCGTAGCGCTGCTGCGAGGTCACGAGGCGTTGCACGCGGGCGCGTTCACGACCGGACGCGGCGCGATTGCGCTGACCGCCGCGAGCGAGGGCGGCAAGAGCACGCTGCTGGCAGAGCTGCTCGGGCGCGGGCACACGCTGGTCGCGGACGACGTGCTCGTGCTCGAGTCGCAGCGGGATGGCTCGCCGCTTGCTCATCCGGCGCCTCCGCTGATGACGGTTGCGAGTAAGGGCATCCCGCGGCTCGGCGAGGGAGCAGAGCGGACGATCTGCTCGCTCGGCGAGGAGAGCTGGATCGCCGTGCCGGTGTGCCCAGAGCCGCTGCCGCTCAGAGCGCTCGTCGTGCTCGATCGCGGACCGGGCTCAGGACCCGCCGGGGCACGGCCATCGCTGAACAGGATCAAGAACCCGCTCGCGCCGCTGCTGGACTCGCTGATGAGCTTCCCGATCACGCCAGAGCGCGAGCAGGCGCGCTTCGAGCTGGCGAGCGCGCTGGCGTGCGGGAGCGGCGTGTGGCGACTTGCGGCCGATCCCAAGACACCGCCTAGCGTGCTCGCGGACGTGCTGCTCGAAGGCGAGCTGTGAAAGCTGACCACGCCGATCTGCGATTGTTCTCGCGACGCGAAGCCCCGCGGCGTGCGCATCGGTCATGAGCTCTTCTTCAGCATCAGCCCAAGATGTCGATCAGGTGCTCGCCGGCGGCGGGGATCCAGTTCTCGAGCTCAAGGGCCTGCACCACCGCTGGAAGGGCCCAAAACCGCCCGTGCTCGACGACGTCAGCCTGACGCTGCGCGCGGGTCAGATCACGTGGATCGGCGGCCGGAACGGAGCCGGCAAGACGACGCTGCTGCGCCTGGCTGCCGGAATCCTGCTGCCGCAGCGTGGAAGCGTGCGTCTCGGGCCGCTCACACCGGCGTCGAACGGCAGCGCATACCGTCGCCAGATCGGCTTTCTCTCCGCTGGGGACCGTGGGCTGCAGGCGCGCATGCGCGTCGTGCAGCAGCTCGACTACTGGGGCCGGCTTGCATATGTCCCGCGCGTTCGACGTGCCGAACTGGTCGCCGACAGCGTGCGACGCTTCGGCCTCGAGGAGTTCGCCGCGCGCCGCGTGGACCGCATGTCGATGGGCCAGCGTCAACGCGTCCGTCTGGCGATGGCGTTCCTGCACGAGCCTCGCGTACTGCTGCTCGACGAGCCGCGCAACTCGCTCGACGACGACGGCTACCGAATCCTCAACGAGCAGATCGAGCAGGCCGCCGGGCGCGGTGCCTGCATACTCTGGTGCTCTCCGCGGGGCGAGGATCGCGTGATCGACGGAGATGTCAGCTACACGCTCAGCGACGGCCGTCTGGAGCGCGTTCAGTGAGTCGCGTGCTGCCGTGGTGCGAAGCCATGTGGGGGATCATCCGCCGCGACGCGATCCTGTTCGTCAGCTACCGCAGTCAGCTCGTCGCTCAGTTCCTCGGCCCGCTCTTCTCGATCGCCCTTTTCTATTACATCAGCCACCTTCTCACCGCCAAGAGCATTCACTCCCCTGGGGGCTATTTTGGCTTTGTGATCGTCGGCCTGGTAATCATCCAGATCGTCACTATCTCAATGGGCGTCATGCCAGTGACGGTTCGCCAGGAACTCGTCTCGGGCACGATCGAGCGCTTCCTCGTCTCAGCCCACGGACCAGTCAACGGAATCCTCGGCACGATGCTGTTCCCGCTGCTGAACGCGTTGCTCAGCGGCTTGCTGATGCTCGCGCTCGCCGCGATCGTCTTCGGCCTGCCGCTGGCGGCGACGGCGGTGCTGGCCGTGCCCGTCGCGCTGCTCGGCACGATCGCGTTCATGCCTTTCGCGTTCATCCTCGTCGCGCTGGTTCTGGCGTTCAAGCAGGCTTCGAGCGCAAGCCAGTTCATCGTCGCCGGCATCGCAATCGTCGGCGGCCTGTACTTTCCAGTTACGCTGTTGCCGGACTGGATCCGCTGGGCATCGGACGTGCAGCCGTTCACCCCGGCGGCCGACCTGATGAGGCACCTGCTGGTGAACACGACGCTCGTTCACCCAGCTGTTGTCGAGCTGCTCAAGCTCGTCGCTTTCATCGCCGTCCTGTTCCCCGTCGGTGTGATGCTTCTGCGTGCATCGATTCGATACGGTCAGCGCACCGGAACGGTTGCCGAGTATTGAGATGACAGACGAGCGAGCCGACACCCCGACGACGTCACAGCCCACCGACCAGGAGCTCCTGGGCGCGCGCGCACGGCTGCCCCAGCACGTCGTCCATCGCAGCTTCGTCGCCGAGACGGTCGTGCTCAACCTGAGGACGGGCAAGTACCACGGCCTCAACCCGACCGCCGGCAAGATGCTCGAGGCGATCGAGCAGGCGCCGAGGATCGCCGACGCGGTGCCGGGGCTGGCCGAGCAGTACGGACTTGAGCCTGGGCGGATCGAAGCCGACCTGCTGCTGCTCACCCGCGGGCTGATCGAGCGCGGGCTGATCGTGACGACGGATGACGACGGCGACTGAGCGGCAGGCGGGTACGGACCAGGAAGAGAACTGCCGCAGCGCGTTCGGTCTCTCGCTCTCGATCGACTCGCGGATCTCGATTCCGGGCCTGGGATACAGCGCCGGCCCTGCGCCGGCGCAGGAGCGTACTCGCGTGCGGCTTGACGACGGCGAGCTCGACCGGCTGTGGGGCGCGCGTACGGCTGCGCCGCAACGCGCGCGGGAGATCCGCTGGGGCGAGACGCTGCTGCTGTCCGTCGACTTCGCCGAGCCGGCGGGCTACCTGCTGTGGGCACGAGACTACGGACGGGTGCTGATCTCAGCCGACGGGCTCGAGCTGCTGTGTGAGCCGGACCCGTCGAGTGAGGATTGGGCAAGCATCGTCGCCTCGCAGGCGCTCCCGCTCGCGGCGACGATTCGAGGCTTCGAGGTGATGCATGCCTCGGGTGTGGTGCTCGACGGCCGCGCGATCCTGATCAGCGGCCCGCCGGGCGCCGGCAAGAGTTCACTGGCGGCAGCGCTCGTGCGAGCCGGCGGGCGGCTGCTCAGCGACGATGCCGTCGCGCTGCAGCTGAGCGAGGGGTCGCTCATCGCGCACGCGGGCTCGATGATGGTGCAGTTGCGCCCGGAGGAGGACGGCCGGCTCTCAGCGAACGAGCGCGCGGCACTCGGACGCGCGGCGAGCTCGTTGAGCGGCAAGCATCGCTACCTCGCGAACAGCGTCCCGGACGCCGCGCCGGTCGGCGGCGTTTTTCTGCTCGAACGCTCGGCCGAGCAGCCGGCAGTCGAACGCCTCACGGCGGTCGACCCGTTCGAGCTGATCGCGAGCACG
>Ga0193728_1001549_pt1 | contig 11768 bp, 10 predicted proteins | sample U1c1metaG_FD_143037 | JGI IMG/M metagenome (GOLD analysis project Ga0193728, IMG submission 143037) | Soil microbial communities from a riparian zone of the East river system, Colorado, United States - U1c1 | ecosystem: Environmental > Terrestrial > Soil > Riparian zone | place: USA: East River...
GATCGCACCAGCAATTCCGTCGCTGGAATCCGAGTAGGTGGCCTGCGATGTCCAGCGGGACCCGAGCACATTGGGATCGGTCCACGCCACGGAATTGCTGGTGCGATCCACCGTGCTGTCGCGAGATACCTGCAAGGTCTTGCCCCAGCCCAGGAAATTGCTGTCTTGCAGGTTGAATTTGCTGTCGTTGGTGCCGCCCGAGCGGGAGAAGGAGATGCCGGGACTCAAGGTCCAGACATCGTTGGTAATGACCTTGATATCGACTTTGCCGTCGGCGTAATGCACCGGCACGATGCGGGCGTCGTATACATAGGGCAGCAGGCGCAGCACCCGTTCGGTCTCCGCGAGCTTGCGCGCGAGATATCTATCGCCGCTGGCGAACAGCAGCTGCGCTTGAATGGTCGCGTGCTTGGTACGGATGTGGAGGCGGTCTGCCAGCTTGAACAAGCCGTTGTTTTCGCGCGGATCGCCTTCGTCGAAGATGTTGCGGGTTGCGATTTCCACCTTGCCGATGACCGCTCCCGCCGCTTCCAACGCGGCGTCGCTGGGAACGTCGGCCGGCCGAGGCTCCTCGATGCGGGTATGTTCCTTGTCAGTGAGCTTGGCTGCGAACGCCGGCAGGATCGCCCCGATGAGGACGGTGAATGCGATCAGGCATCCGCCGTCGGATAGCTTCATTCGGCGAAAGATCTACAGGGCGGCGTTGTCGCTCTCGCCGGTGCGAATGCGCAAAACCCGCAGGATGTCGGTAACGAAAATCTTGCCATCCCCGACTTTCCCTGTTTTCGAAGCACCGACGATGGCCTCCATCACCTGATCGACCAGCTCATTCTTTACGGCGACCTCGATGCGGGTCTTCGGCACGAAATCGACCACGTACTCCGCGCCGCGGTACAGTTCAGTGTGCCCGCGTTGCCGGCCGAATCCTTTGACCTCCGTCACAGTCATGCCGGAGACCCCGATTTCGGACAGGGCTGCGCGCACGTCATCCAGCTTGAAGGGTTTGATGATCGCGGTAATCAATTTCATTCTAGACTCCGGTCTTGAGGCCGTCTGGGTAATACTATTACGATTCTGTCGAGGGCACACAATGATCTCCACAATCGTGGTCGTAGGCGGCGGGCAGGCCGGAGCCCAGGCTGTCGACACTCTGCGGCGAGAGGGCTTCGCCGGCCGGCTGTTGTTGATCTGCGACGAGCCGGCGCTCCCGTACCAGCGGCCGCCGTTGTCCAAGAAGTATCTGTCGGGCGAGCTGACGGCCGAACGGCTGCCGTTTCGGCACCGGGCTTTCTACGACGAGCATCGAATCGAACTGAAACTTGGGTCCAGGGCCGTGGCGCTGGATCCGCGCGCCCATCGAGTGGATCTCGACAACGGGGAAGCGCTGACGTACGACCGGTTATTGCTATGCCTCGGCGCCACGGCGCGCCGGTTGACCTGCGCGGGAGCGGATCTTGCCGGCTTGCATTATTTACGCACCGTCGCCGACGTGACGCTCATTCGAGCGGCCATCAAACCGGGTTCACGTGTGGCCATCATCGGCGGCGGATACATTGGCCTGGAAACCGCCGCGACCTGCCGCCACATGGGCTGTGAAGTCACGGTCCTGGAACTGGCCGACCGAGTCATGAATCGCGTGGTGGCACCGTGCGTTTCGGAGTTCTTTGAGAAGGAACATCGCGCGCAGGGCATCCATATTTTGTGCAATATGCAGGTCACCCGCATCGAAGGCGCCGGGCGCGTGGAGCGTGTGATCTGCGCCGACGGCAGCGAGACGGCAGCGGACGCCCTCATCGTCGGCGTGGGTGCCATGGCCACCACCGCGCTGGCGAGCGATGCGGGATTGGCATGCGACAACGGCATCCTCGTCGATGAGTACTGCCGCACCCAGGATGAGGCGATTTTTGCGGCGGGCGATTGCACCAATCACCCTTCACCGCGCTTCGGGCGGCGCGTACGGATCGAGTCGGTGGACAATGCGTTCGAGCAGGCAAAGACCGCGGCGCTCAACCTGCTGGATCGAAAGGTTGCTCACGACCGCGTGCCGTGGTTCTGGTCCGATCAATTCGACAGCAAGCTGTTGATCGCCGGGCTGTCGCAGGATTACGACCGGCAAGTTTTGCGCGGCGAGCCGGCTTCGCGCAGTTTCAGCGTCTGTTACCTCAAAGGCGAGGAACTCATCGCGGTGGAAGCAATCAATCATTCAAAAGACTACATGGCCGCGCGCAAACTCATCGCCGACCGCGCACGCATGAACCTGGCGAAAATGGCAAACCCGAATCTTGCGCTCAAAGAAGCAGTCGCCGAGCCCGCTTAAAGCCAATGCCCCGCATCACATTCATCGAGCCGGGCGGCTTGCGGCGGGTGATTGACGCGCCCGTCGGCATATCATTGATGGAGGCTGCCGTGCAAAACGGCGTGCAGGGTATTATCGCGCTGTGCGGTGGTGCATGCGCGTGCGGAACTTGTCATGTCTATGTCGATGCGGCCTGGTTCGTAAGGCTCGAGCCCCGCGAGGAAATGGAGGAAGGCACGCTGGAGTGCGCCTGGCAGCCGCGCGACAATAGCCGCTTGAGCTGCCAGATTCAGCTCACGGCGGATCTGGAGGGGCTCGAAGTGACTGTTCCGCAGCGGCAAGGAGCAATGTAGGCAATGTTTGGTATTGCAATTCACGGCGGCGCCGGCACCCTGCCACGCGCCAACATGTCCGCTGATGCGGAACGCAGGTATCGGGCCGGCCTGAAAGAGGCAATCGACGCCGGCTTCGCGGTACTCGAGGCCGGCGGCACGAGCATGGACGCGGTGGCCCGAGCGGTGGTGCTGCTCGAAGACAATCCCCTGTTCAACGCCGGGAAAGGCGCCGTATTCACGCTCGACGGCCGCAACGAGTTGGATGCCTCGATCATGGACGGCAGCACCCTGAAAGCCGGCGCGGTGTGCGGCGTCACCCGCATCCGAAATCCGATCGAGCTCGCGCGCGCCGTGATGGAGAAGTCGGAGCAGGTGATGCTGGCAGGCACCGGCGCAGAGGAATTTGCCGCAGCCGCTGGCTTCTCATTTGTGCCGCAAAGCTATTTTTATACCCCGGAGCGTTGGGCGCAGCTCGAGCGGATTCGCAGCGGAGATGCCGGTCTTTCCGCGCTGACGATTTCGCATATCGGCACGGTCGGCGCCGTCGCAGTCGATGCGCGAGGCAGGCTGGCTGCGGCGACCTCCACCGGCGGCATGACCGGAAAGCGCTATCAGCGCATCGGCGATTCGCCCATCATCGGCGCAGGCACGTACGCAGACGATCGCTCATGCGCCGTATCCGCCACGGGACATGGCGAAGTATTCATCCGCACCGTCGTGGCTCACGACATCTGCTCGAGGATGCGCTTCGGCGGCCGCAGCATCGGCGAAGCGGTGCGCGAGGTCGTTCTTGGGGAGCTGCCCGCCCTGGGCGGCGAGGGAGGCGTCATAGCGATCGACGCACACGGAGAAATCGCCATCGAATTCAACTCCGAAGGCATGTTTCGCGCCAGCCGCCGAGAGGGAGAAGAGATGCAGATCGGAATCTATGTGTCTACATGATGCCGGCGCTTCTCGAAGCGGCCCGTTCTCATGGTCTGGTATTCGGCTTCCATCACGATGACTCGATTTCTGCCCTCTTCCTTGGCACAGTACAGGGCCTCATCGGCGAGCTGAATGAGGCCTTCGAGAGTGCGGTTGGCGGCGGGCAAAACAAACGCCGCGCCAATGCTCAAGGTGAGCCGGCCGGCGACCTTGGAAGCTTCGTGGGGAATATTCAGTTCGGCGATGGAGCGCTGTATGCGGGTGAGCACTTCGGCGACATATTCGCGGCTCGCCTCGTATAAAACGATCGCAAATTCTTCACCGCCGTAGCGCGCGACGAAATCCAAGGGCCGCCGCGCACACTGACTCAGGGAAACCGCGACGGCGCGCAGGCACTCATCGCCGGCCTGATGGCCATATCGATCGTTGTAATCCTTGAAACAGTCGACATCCGCGAGCAGCACCGCGACGCGCTCTTCCTCGCGCACCGCCTGCTGCCAAACCCGCGCAATGTGCTGATCGAACATGCGCCGGTTCTGGATGCCGGTCAGGCCGTCCCGTGCCACCATTTCGCTCAGCAGGCAGGCCTCCAGAAAGCGCAGGCGGCTGGTTTTCTCGTGCATGTAAGTAACCGACGCACAGAACAAGTTGGCGGCGACGATGGTCAAGGCGCTGTAGCTGAACTCGCGGCCGGGCAGCACCAGCTCCGTGCCGGCGGCGAGATAGACCAACATCACGATCGCGTTGGCGGCGACCGCATGATAGAAAATGAGGCCGCTCATGAAGTAGATGAATACGATGCTCAAGATCAACGAAGGAGTCAGCATCGAGATGCCGCCGAGCGAGGCGATGATCTGGATGGCCGCCACACTCAAGCCGAACAGGGTCATGGTGACGATGGTGAGCGGTGCATGGATTCGGTGACGCTGCGGCGAAAAACTCGACGCCAGGCCGATGAGCAGCAAGGGGATGATGGCCAGCATGTAGATCCTGCTCGGAATTCGATCGAGCTGAGGTCCCAACACCATCGCGTCCATCGCCGAAAAGGCGATCACGATGAGCATGGCGAGACACAGGTTCACGCGCGTGTGCAGCAGGTTCTCGTCGAAATTCCTGCGCCTGAACTGCGCCTCGAGTTCGCCATCGAAGGTCAGCCAAGGAAATCCCGCGCGCAATTGACGTGCGTGCGGTGAATTGGGCAAATCCTCGCTGGAAAGTCCATTTTCAATACTCATTCGCGTCACCGTACCGACCTTGAGTCGGGCGCTCAATGATCTGGGGCACTGTTTGAAGGAGAGAAGGCGGGTGATACCTCGCCTGCCCTCATTGGATTATGTCAAATAATGGTTCGATCGGCTCAATAATGCGCGAGATAAGTTTCGAAATCGGTGTCATCGGCGGCCTCGATGTTGCGCTGCGCCTCACGAGATTCCTGCGCTTCCGCCGCGAATTCGCGCAGCCTGTTCTCATTGGGCGGATAAAGCCCGAGAAAATAATCCTTATGCAGCCTCGACATGCGCAGGGCCAGCTGGAAGAAAGTCTCGCCGGTTTGGCGCATCTCGGCGAGCAGCCGCGCCGACGGCGTACGTTCCACATCGTCGATTTTAGCGCGCTGCTGCTCGAGTGCCGCTGAGTAGGGCCTCGCGGGTTCGCCGTGATCGAGCATTTCGCACAAACCTTGCATGGAATCGAGCAGCTCGTGCGCCCATTCGATCATGGAGAAATCGCGTCCTTCCCGGCGCAACATCAGATTCGGCTCACGCCCACGCCTCGCAACCAGGAGATGATTCGCATCGAGCGCGGACTGCTCGCCCAAGCTGATCGGCGCGCTCTCGCGCAGCAGGCACAGGGCGAGAAATGCCTCGAGGAAGCGCAGCTTGTTCTGATTGACGCCCACAGGGTCGAATGCGCTCACATCCAAGGCGCGCACTTCAACGTATTCCACCCCCGCCCTATGCAGCGCAGTGGTCGGCCGTTCGCCGGAGCGCGCTATTCGTTTGGGACGGATGTAACTGTAATACTCATTTTCGATCTGCAAGATATTGGCATTCAATTGCTGATACACGCCGTCGACCTTGACGCCGATTTTTTCGTAAGGCGGATACGGCGTGCCGATGGCCCGCGACAGGTCGCGCACGTACTCAGCCAGGCTGTTGACCGATACGCTCAGTGTCGACTGATTCTTGTTGCGATAACCGATATCGCTCATGCGCAGCGACGTGCCGTACGGTTCGTAGACGGTATCGCGGTCGAAGACCGGCAGAGTATTTTCGCGGCCCGCAAAAAAGCTGTTTGAAACCGCCGGCGAGGTACCGAACAGGTACAGCACCAGCCAGCCGTAGCGCCGGTAGTTGCGCAGCACACCGAAATACTGTTCGGACACGAAGTCCTGGCGCGGTTGCTTGGATTGATTGACCTCCTCGAGCACGCCCCACAATCGCGTACTGAACGAGTAGTTGAAATGCACGCCGGAAATCGCCTGCATGATGCGGCCGTAACGCACTCCCAAGCCGTGGCGATAAATCGTCTTCATCTGCCCGACATTGGAGCGGCCGAATTGCGCCAGCGGAATGCTGGCATCGCCGTCGATGGCGCAGGGCATGCTGGTTGCCCACAGCAACTCATCATTCAGGTGGCGATACACGAACTGATGGATGTCGCACAGATATTGCAGCAGTTCCCAGGTCTCGCCGAATGGCGGGGTGACCAGCTCTATCAGCGATTCGGAAAAGTCCGTCGTGATATGTTCGTTGGTGAGCGGCGCGCCCAATGCTTCCGGATGGCGGCTCTGCGCGATGTTCCCATCGGGTGTGACGCGCAATGACTCCTTCTCCACGCCCTTGCGGCCGCCGCGCAATACCGCCCGTTCGCCGGAATTAATGAGTCCCGCGAGGCGGCGCTCAAAGCTTTTGTCCACCACGTTACGCAAGGCTATCCTCGATTCATGTTTTTTTACGGCAGCTCGGCAACGACTTCGATTTCCACCAGAAATCCGGGATCGACCAAACGCTGCACTTGCAGCCATGAAGTCGTGGGCAACCGCTCCTTGTCGTAATACTCGAAGCGCAAATCCGAGGCTTTCAGCAATGCACTCATATCCGTTGTGTAAATCGTCTCTTTGACAACTTCTTCGAAGTCGGCTCCATGCGCGGCCAGGGTACGGCGTATATTGGAATAAGCGGCACGCATTTGCCCGGCCATGTCGCCGGGCGCGACCAACCGCCCGTTCTCATCCGCGGCCACCGAGCCCGAAATATACAGCGTTTTGTCGATCAGCACGGCTTGCGAATAGCCAAAGTCCTTCTCGTAGGGGTTCAAATGGAAAACCCGCTTGACGCGCATCGGCGGCGCTTCCGGCTCGCGCTCGCAGGCGCTCGAGGCAAGAACCGCGATCGAAATCATCAGCAGTGCCCGGCTAGCCGAGCGGCCGGTCCTGGGGTTTCGCGTTTGGCGGGGCTTCAGCACGAGTGCGCAGCGCACGGAGCATTTTTGGCAGATCTTTGCGCAGGGCCGATCGCACCATCCAGTGCGGCACCCAGAAACCCGGCGCCAGGTCGACCATGTAGTGCGCAATCGTGTAGCCCCCGTCGCTCTTCAATTCCCACGAGCCGCGCAGCGTTCGAAGATCCCCGGAGATTCGTTCGATCGAAACCTTTGACGGCCGGTCGTAGGCGGCGCGAATGACATAGGTCGTCTTGGGCATGTACCAAGAGTAATTCATGACGTGGCGAATTCTCTGCCATGACTGATCCGGCGCGGTCTCCAGAACATCGCAGACCTCGAGACCTGGAACCATCCTCAAGGATTCCGGACAGCTCGTGATCAACGACCACACGACCTCGCGGGGAGCATGAATCCTTACCGTCGCGTTGGCACTGCCGCTTTCCTCTGCGGCGTCCAGCGACACCGTCACCTCGATATCGCCCTTCTGTGATGCCTCTTGCGCGAGATTTGCAGAACCGGCCGAATAGGCCATGAAAAGCAAAATCAGTAGAAATGTAGTACGCACTGGGTAGTCTGACTCCGACCAACAGATACTGTTCGAAACAGATCGCCGCCTGGCGGTTGGTTTTTGCAAAAATCATCATTTCGACGCGTCGGTCCAGGCCTTCATCTTAGTCTCGAGAATATCCATGGGCATTGCGCCATCCCTCAGAATTTCAGCGTGAAATTCTCGAACATCGAAGCGCGCGCCTCGCAATTGCTGCGCTCGCGTACGCAGCGCACGGAATTTCAGCCCCCCCATCATGCACGCCAATGCGTCAGCCGGGTTGGCCGCATACGAGTCGATGAGCGCTTGGGCATCGAGATCATCGATTCCCAAATGAGCACGAACATAGTCAAGAGCCTTGCCGCGCGTCCAGCCCTTGGCGTGCAGCCCTGTATCGACCACCAATGCTACCGCACAACGCATTTCTCCGGCCGCCGCATCTGACTTCGATGATTCATCCGCGTACAAGCCCAACGCCTCGCCGAGCGAGGCGGCATACAATCCCCAACCCGCGGTGAACGCCGTCTCGGAGCCAAAGCGACGGAATCGCGGCAAGTCTGCCCGCTCCTGCTGAAGCGCAATCTGAAGATGATGACCCGGCAAGCCCTGCTGCAGAAAGCTTGATATTGATACTCTGGAAGCCGTCCTGCCGGTATTCACATAGAGGACGGCGGGCTCCGATGCGCCGGCCCCGGCGCGTTGGTAGTACAACGCAGTGGCCGGCTCAGGCAACCATTCCGCGCCTCGAACGTCGAATTCCCCCTTTGGGACATCGGAAAACAAAGTGGGCATGGCGGTTCGAACCTGGGCCTTAAGGTCCTTGTAGGCGCTTACCAGCTCCTCGCCGCCGAGCGGCGCCCCGTGAGGCTGCTGGAGCGCGCCGATGCGTTCGACTTCCGCGGCGCCGATACGGCTGATCTCATCGGGCGAGAGCGCAGCACCTGTCGCCCTCTTGACGCGATAGGCGTACCACTGAGCGCCCAGAGGCAGCTGCGTCAAAGCGATGCCTGCTCTGGCGCGAGGCAGGTACTCTTGCCGCAGAAAATCTCGCAGCGCGCGATTTGCGGGGAGCAATTTCTCCGAAACCGCGCTGCTGATGGCCTTGGTCAACAAGCTGCGGGCGGGCTCCTTGATGGTTTCGGGGATGGAGCGCAGGGGCGCATAAAATACATTCGCGGAATCATCCACGCCGAGCCGCTCGAGGATGGGGAGCATGCGTTCGATGAGCGCCCGAGGAGAGGTATAACCGCGGCGTATCCCCTCGCGCATATTGACGGTCGCTTGCTGCGTCCAGCGCACATACTCGTCGATGCGCCTCAACCAGTTTTCGTAGTCCGCGGCTGCTGCGGGCGGATGCTGCGCCAAACTCGAGGCCTGTGCCGCGAATTGCTGGGGCGTTCCTCCGAAGGGGTTGATGGGCAGCAATTCAGCCGGAAAGACCGAGCCCTCGATATTGAGCTCGCGTTGCCTCTTGAAAATGTCGTAGGTCAGCCTCGAAGAAGCGTCCAACCCGTCCCGCGGCACGTTCAGAACCTCCGCCAAGAAGCGGCGCTCGATGCTCAGAGAGTCCGCGAGAAACTGCGGTGAAATCGCATTATCCTTACCCACGCCCACGTGCTCGTCCCAATATCGCTCGACGAGCTGGCCAAGCCGATCGTTCGGCGGCATCGCCGGCACCGCCGGTGCGGAGGGCGGTGCGGGCGCCGCGCCGCAGCCGCCAAGCGCCAAAAGCACGCTTGCGCACCAACTGCTTGGAGAAAATCCAGTCATGGATGGATTATATGCTGGCGGGTAGGTTCATAATTCGCAGCTTACCGTTTAACGGAGGCAACCATGTTGGTAGGAGCAAGTCCGCGGCGCGTCGCGATCGTCGGTGGCGCGCGTATCCCATTTGCACGCGGCAATGGCGCCTACGCGCAGGTCGGGAATCAGGAGATGTTGATCGCCGCGCTGCGCGGCGTGGTCGAACGCTTCGGATTGCGCGGCCAGCGTGTGGATGATGTCGCCGCGGGCGCGGTCATGAAACATTCCAGCCAATGGAATCTGACCCGCGAGTCGGTGCTTGGATGCGGACTTGCTGCGGAAACGCCGGGACTGGATCTGCAGCGCGCCTGTGGAACCAGCCTGGAGGCAGCGATCTTGCTGGGCAATAAGATCGCGCTGGGGCAAATCGATTGCGGGATTGCCGGCGGAGTCGACACGGTGAGCGATCCGCCCGTGGTCTACCCCAGGAGCTTTCAGCAACTCTTGCTGCGCAGCTATCGCGGCAAGACCATGGGAGAAAGAGTCAGCCCCTGGTTTGGATTGCGCCCGAAGAATTTCAGGCCCGTTCTGCCGGGAGTCACGGAACCTCGCACCGGCTTGTCCATGGGCGAGAGTACCGAACTCATGGTGAAGACCTGGGGCATCACGCGCGCGGAACAGGACCAGCTGGCATTGGAAAGCCATCAAAAGGCTGCGGCCGCGTACGCGCAGGGTTTTTATAAGGACTTGGTCATCGAGTATCTGGGGCTCTCTCAAGACAACAATATCCGCAGCGATACGACCTTGGACAGACTCGCGAAACTGCGGCCGGCCTTTGATTTCTCCGGCGCGGGCACCTTGACCGCAGGAAATTCCACGCCGATGACCGACGGCGCCTCCGCCGTTTTGCTCAGCACTGAAGCCTGGGCCCGCGAGCGCAACTTGCCGGTGCTGGCTTATTTGAGTTACGGCAAAGTGGCCGCGGTCGACTACATTGAGAAAAAAGAAGGCTTGCTCATGGCCCCCGCGTACGCGGTTCCGCGAATGCTGAGCGATGCAAAACTGACGCTGCAGGACTTCGACTTCTATGAGATACACGAGGCCTTCGCGGGACAGGTGCTCTGCACCTTGAAGGCCTGGACGGACTTGGGCTTCTGCCGCGACAAACTCAGGCTCCCGGGCGCCCTGGGCACCATCGATCGATCGAAACTCAACGTGAAGGGCGGCAGCCTTGCGATCGGGCATCCATTCGCGGCGACCGGGGCACGCATCGTCGCCACCCTGGCAAAGATTCTCGATGAAAACAAAGCCACGCGCGGTCTGATTTCGATCTGCACCGCCGGAGGCATGGGCGTCACGGCCATTGTCGAGCGCTAGGACCGCACATGAGACTAAAAGACTCGAAATTGCTGCGCGAACTGTGCTTCATTGACGGCAGTTGGATGGGCGCGGACAACGGTGGCGCGCTGGATGTGAAGAATCCCGCCACCTTGAGCAAGCTGGGCTCGATTCCCAACATGGGTGCCGCCGAGACGCGGCGCGCGATCGCGGCCGCCGCGGCGGCGTTGCCGGCGTGGAAAGCACGCACGGCCAAGGAACGCGCCGTCATCCTGCGGCGTTGGTTCGATCTGATGCTGGAGCATCAAGACGACCTCGCCACGCTGATGACCGCCGAGCAGGGCAAGCCGTTGGCTGAGTCGAAAGTAGAAATCCAGTACGCGGCTTCTTTCATCGAGTGGTTTGCGGAGGAGGCCAAGCGTCTCTACGGCGACATCATTCCGGGCCACCAGAACGACAAGCGAATCATGGTGCTGCGCCAGCCGGTCGGCGTCGTCGCCGCCATCACCCCCTGGAATTTTCCCGCCGCGATGATTACGCGCAAGGCCGGGCCGGCGCTGGCCGCGGGCTGCACTCTGGTCTGCAAACCCGCCACGCAGACTCCCTATTCGGCGTTTGCACTGGCCGAGCTTGCGGATCGCGCCGGCGTACCCAAAGGCGTATTCAATGTGATCACGGGCGGCGCCGCGGCAATCGGCGGCGAGATGACGGCCAATCCCACGGTGCGAAAACTCACTTTCACCGGTTCAACCGAGGTCGGCAAGAAGCTCATGGCGCAATGCGCCGGCACCGTCAAGAAGTTGTCGCTCGAGCTTGGCGGCAATGCTCCTTTCATCGTATTCGACGATGCCGATTTGGACGCCGCGGTGCTCGGGGCACTGGCCAGTAAGTATCGAAATACCGGACAGACCTGTGTCTGCGCAAATCGCCTGTTGATTCAGGCAGGCGTGTACGACGAGTTCGCAAAGAAATTGAAATCGGCGGTTGCGCAGTTGCGAGTCGGAGACGGGCTTGGGGGCGCCACCGATCAAGGACCTCTGATCGATGCCAAAGCTGTGGCCAAGGTTGAAGAACACATTGCCGATGCGCTGGCGCAAGGGGCGAAGGTCTTGCTCGGCGGCAGGCGTCACGCCTTGGGCGG
>Ga0193728_1001550_pt1 | contig 11767 bp, 24 predicted proteins | sample U1c1metaG_FD_143037 | JGI IMG/M metagenome (GOLD analysis project Ga0193728, IMG submission 143037) | Soil microbial communities from a riparian zone of the East river system, Colorado, United States - U1c1 | ecosystem: Environmental > Terrestrial > Soil > Riparian zone | place: USA: East River...
TAACGAGCGAGCAGAGCCAACGGACCCTGACCTAGACCGCTTCGGCTACGAGCACGGGTAACCAATCATCACGGGTGAGGCCAGGTAATGATGTCGTTGGTAATCGGCATCAGTTCGCGCTGAGTGCTCACCCGTTCCCCTGTCTCAGTGCTAAACCAGAAGCAGTAATTGTCGTCTCGGTCCAGGATGTTAGTGTCGGGCCGCCAGATAAAGTACGAGCCGATACTACCGCAGAGCCCGTGATTGGATGAGTCGCAGTTGTCATCCTTAATGGTTGCCCAGTAACCCCCGCTGAATCCAGGCTGCCGGTGATTATGGTTCAGCCATTCCTGACCCTGATAGCTGTCCAGCCACTTGAGTAGATCGGGATCTGGATCGTTCACTGGATGTTTCCGTACTGGTCCCGGCGTATCTCAATGCCAATCCGCTTGAGTGCGCGCTGGAGGTAGGCCGTAGCCGAGCAGTTTGAGCAGGATGTCATAGCGACCAACCGCTTGGTCGATCCCGGACATGCGAAGAACGTACACGGCTGTCCCTCTACGGAGGCCAGCGCGGACAGCAGTTGCTCGCGCGTGGTCCTGTCTATTGAGTTGCTTACCATCGTGCCTCTGACCAGCACACCCGCAGTAGCGGGCGGTGCCTGAGTACCAGTACCGCCAGTGCAGCGACAAGCGCCAGCTCATCTACAGGGCCGGGGATGGGCAGCAGGCCGAGCGCTATCAGGATTGCTATGTACTTCGGAAGCGCGGCGCGTACGGTAAACAGGAACTTAGACGCCCGTACTACCCTCCGCAGCCAGGCCATGGCAGTGCTCACAGTGACCGGCCCCCTTGATAGCCCTGGTTGCGAGTGTCGATGGCACGTATGGCATGCTCGCACTCGTTAGAGCAGCGGTGAGCTGCCACGGTACGTGTTGACACCACGGTTCCGACCGTCCAGTCGCGCCAGTCATTCGGCGGCTCGTCCAGAGCACGGTTGAGCGCGGCAGCTACGATGGCCGGGTCGGTGCCGTCCGGTGTCGTTACCTCAACGGCTAGTACGTGGATCATGCTAGGTACCTAGCCCAATGAGGTATCTGCCTATTCCGGCGGAGGTTATTCAGGGCGTTAATCCTGGCAATGGTGGGCTTCTCGTCTGCCATCTGCCAAACGTAGCAGGTGACACAGTAAGACTTGCACACGTGAGTAGGCATGCGCGGTACCGAGCGCCACACCGGGCGGTTCCACAGCGCGATGTGGTCATAGCGCATCATGTCCTGCTCGTACAGGTCAGTGTGCATCTCGGGGACGCGCGGCGGGAAGTCGGGGTCCGGCTTGAAGTGGACCACTGGGTAGTGCTCGACGCTGCTCATACCGGTAGCTTAGCCGGGCTGTGTCCCGGCGTCAACCCCACCACAGAATCCGACCCTCTAAGTATTTGGCTGAAACGGTTTTCATTTTGGGCCTCCACCACAGAATGTGACCCTCTAAGTTTTTGTTCAAAACGGTTTTCATTTGGGAGCTAGCCGCAATAGCAGACCCGACAAGGGAAACCAAAAAGTATTTACCAAAATCGGTTTTCATTTTGGGTCCAACCACAGAATCTGACCCTCTAAGTTCTTACCCAAATCGGTTTTCATTTTCGACCTAGCCTACCTAAATAATACTCACGTAAACATATAACCTACTTATATTTTGGGTAAAAGCATCCGTCATGGCGCGCTCTGGTATTTTAGGATAGTTTTGAATAAGGGAAACCAAAAAGTATTTACCAAAATCGGTTTTCATTTTAGAGCTAAATCAAAATAAGGGAAATGAAAAAGTATTTCTTCAAAACGGTTTTCATTTTGGAGCTAGCCGAAAAACTTCAGTGTTAGCGCTAAGCGCTAACGTCAAGCGCTAGTACGTCAAGCGCTATTAGCGCTATATAGCGCTAGGTTATTAAGCGCTAACAGCGCTTTACCATTAAATTATATATGCCTGGCTAGTCCAACTGGCAGAGACGCCGGCTTCAAACACCTGATGTTCAGGGTTCGAATCCCTGGTCAGGCACTAAGCGCTTATCGCTAACGTCAAACGCTTGTACGTCAAGCGCTAGTCTGTCAAGCGCTAGTACGTCAAATATATATTTCAATACATAGAACTATCAAGCGCTGTTAATCATAAAAGCGCTAGGTTATTAAGCGCTAGTACCGTTTAAATTAGCCCTCTGATTACTTATTAACCCTCTGATAACATAGTTTACGATAGATAATACCTCTGATAACATAGTGTAGCTATGTGTAAGCTGGTAGGGGAGATATTGATATTCACGTTAGAGCTTGCCTCTTAGATGGAGAGCGCTATAACCCTAGCGCTAATAACTGTGAGCGCTATAACCTGTGAGTGTGTGAATAGCGCTATAACTGTGAACCTGTGAACCGGTGTGTGCTCGTGACATGTCCGAAATGTCCGACATGTACCGCCCCTGACATAGCCCCATGTCGCCCAGCGTCCCCTTTATGCGCATAAATCGCCCGCACATGGTGGTAGGCTGCCTTGTCCCGACAAAGCGTGACATGCCGGACACCGGGGCTTTCGCCCCGGTCTGTCCGCCTCTGCCTCTACTCGCCGGGATCGTCCGGTTCGGGAGGTAGGTCGCAGTCGAGGCTTCTGCACCCTTCGCAGTAATCCTCCTGGTCTGCTACGTCTTGCGCCGATAGTGGCATGTGGCAGCATATGCACTGCAATGTCCGCTTCCTCCTAGTACCGCCGACTGTACCGCTTTAGTCCTGAATCCGCCACGTCTGAGGGGCTTAGGCATGATGCGCCTCCATCACCCCGGAACGTACCGCCCTCGACCGGCATGTCCTTTTTGCCATCGACTGCGTAGTATGACACTCGCTGCCCCTTTCGCTGGCGTGCGACCCGCCATACACTACTTCCTGCCCCGTTGTCCCGGATGAGCCGTTCCAGCCAGAAACGAGTGGCTTGCGAGGAATGCCCGTGAACGGTGAAATTGACCGCTCCGGGGGTAAGCGTGGCGATATGCGTGCTGTAGAGGTATACGAGCGTGAACGCCCGGTAATGATCCAGCGTGACCGTAGTACCCACGTCCGACACGTCTTGCGTACCTTCGAACGTCATGTCCGGAATGTCCGCCGGTACCCGGAAGATGTACTCATGCATGGGTTCAGCCCCCTATGCGCTGATCGGGTGATACGTACAGCTTATGGTTGGGATCGGTGGTATTGCCCGGTTCGGTGTAATCGTCCACTGTGTACGAATCGTCAAAGACGTACTCGTATACGATGACTCGCCCGCCTTTGTCCTTTGCCTCCTGATTCGCGTCGCTATACGTAGTTGGTCCGTGCTCGACGCCTTCAGTGCCGTCTGTCCAGTAATACTGCTCGATGTCTGCCATGTCCGGTTCGCCCTCTCTTGCGGTGTTACGTCTGTTACATTGTTACACGCGCTCGATTACCCTCTAAACAGGTGCCTAATATGCCCTGAGACATAATGGCGAGCCATTCGCCTGAGAATGGTTGCCCGACCCCCGTGATGGTGGATCTTTGGCAGCGCCCCGCCCTTAGCAGTCGGCGGACAAGCCTTAACCGTGACTACCTGCCCGACCTTGACGCTATTCGGATTGGTAATCTTGCTAGATGCCTGCACAATGGCAGTCACCGTAGTGTGATTGGCCGCCGCAATTCCAGATAGCGACTGTCCCGACTGGACAGTAACAGTCTTTGGCGTACACACCACTGACTTAGTGACGTGAGCTGGCAGCTTGACCAGCGGTATGGTGTTTGGCGTAACGGGCACCATATGATGCGCGCCCGCCGCAATGAAGCCAACCGCTAGGCCGCCGGCCATTACTTGCATAGTTCTCTTAAGAACCATGATTACTCCTGTTGTGTTGCCTATCTGCTCTAGTTGAGCATGACCACACTGCTTACCAGGTAAGCAGCATGATCATATCCAGCTAGTCGCCTTCTCTCTGTTGCTTGAATGAGTTGAGCTTTCGCTCTAGTCGCGCGATTTGCTCCGGACTAGAGTATCCGTCGGGGGTACGGTTGACCTGCCCGCTAGCCGCTAGGCGACTGAGAGCCGTTCTAACCGTCCCGTAGTCTGCACCTAGTGTCTCCGCTAGGGCCGGCCCCGTTAGCGGCTCCTCAGAGTCGCTAAGCGTTGCCAGGATGGCAGCCGGTACGGATAGCGCGACAGTAGCGGCCGGCTCCGGGGCCGGCTCTACCTCCGGTAGCGCATGCCCCGTTATCTCATCTGCTATGTTCTCCCACGCTGACGACATGAGGCCATCTAGCTCATTGGCCGTGCTCGCTAGATCCTGGGGAGACTGCCCGTTACTGGTCATCCGCTCGCATGCGGCCCGTCCTGCCGCCGGCCACCGGCCGCCGGCTAGGTCCGCAATGCTGATAAGCGGCTCCCATAGCTCACGCTGACGATTGCCAACGCTATCGGGCATGTCTGGCACTGTCTCGCTTAGCACGTCCAGGCTAATGCCTACCCACTGTGTAAGTAGTGCAGTGATCTTGCCTGCGATTGCGCGTGCATTGTTATCGAACCTAGGTGGCATGTAGTCACCCGGCCCGCGCTTCATTCGGACACGGATGCACCGTGACAGGGTGGCACGCATGTAGCTACCCGTACCTGTCTCTAGTGATTCCAGGCCAGCCATAGCAAGCGCGCTAAAGGTCGGGATCTTCTCTACCGTCCCGCCACGCACACGCGCCCATGATCCATCGGGGGTATACCCGTCATTGATCACCGCGCGAATAGCTGACTTGCGATTGCCAGCACCGAATAGAACGTCACACTCATCTAGGAATAGAGTCGCGTGTTCTTTGCCAATCGCATGCGCTACGGCCGGCTCCGATGGTTCGGTGAACACTGCCGGCGCCGGCGTAATACGAGAGACAAGACGCATTGCCCACGTCTTACCACTACCCGGCTCGGCACTCTGGAATAGAAGCCGAGGGGATGCCTGCCACACAAGCATGCCATTTTCGTCTTTGGCATGCGCATGCGCAGCCCATAGGACTACGGCATCTAGCGTGGCATCATCTGGCCAGCACGCGAAATACTCTAGGTACTTACGCACATACCCTAGTACCTCATCACCCGTTGGCATCTTGAATGGCTTACTGATCTGCTGTACGATGTCGGACATGTGCCAATCGGTATCCCTTCATGGGTATATGTCCTAGTTCGAGCCGGTTGACTCGTGAAAGACCACAATGCTGTGGTCTAACACCAATCGCCGGGTATGTCCCTAATCCTCCGCAATGATGACGCGATACTCTCTATCTGCCAGTCCGTCCCGAAGTGCGGAGTCTAGGTCGTATGTCGGATCTGCCCGGTATCGCCAGTAGGCGTCCGTAAATCCGCCGTTGTGCGTGGCATCGCGGTCTATCGCACCATGCTGCCGGTCTATGCACACATCGCACAGATCGTTACCGTTTGGCGTAGCTGCACCGCATGACCCGCAATGCTCGATATCTACGTCGATGCCCGCTATGGCCGTGTCTAGCACGGTTGCAAGCCACTCGCGGTATTCCTGCCCCTTTGCGTCGGCTCCTGCCGAATAGGCCATGTTGAGCAGGTTTGCCACGGTATCGGCAACGACTTCGGTCTTGACCGTTATGGCCCGTTCGCCGCTATCGTCCTCGACCGCCCAATGATCACGTTCGGGCCATGCTGACCCGCTTAGAGCCCTTGTGTACCATTTGCGAGGTGCCTTGTGATCCTTCGTATTTGCCCAGTATGTCATAGTTTGCTCACCTCTTGCCTCGACTGCCTACCTCGGATCGGTAGAACATGCCCGCTAGCGCACTCCTGTAAGCACGCTAGCCGGCAAACTCCGCCGTACCCCTACCCGTATACCCCCTAGCCTCACACTCGCTTACAGGCCACTACAGGACTACCGGCGCGCACACTTCGCACCCTGAGCACTCACCATGAGCGGCCAACTTGGCAGATTGCCTAATCTCCGCTCGCTCTACTGGCGATATGGACGCGACCATGTACTTATAGTCCGTCTTGGCACGGAAGTCCTCGATGTCCTGGTATTGCCCGCCCCCGCTCCACTTGGCGTACTTGTCCAGTGCGAACACTTCCGCTATGAACCATCCCCATTCATCATAGGTTGCGGCCCATAGTGGCTCTCCGCCGTATGCGCCCGACGATGCCCCGTAATTTCCGCATTCTTGTAGTTGCGGCTATTGGTGGGGCCTGTCGTCTTATCGTAGGTACCTAGCCCTATGAGATATCCGCACCGATGTGACAGTGATTTCTCGGTTTCGAACTGAACGAGGTCTATGTCCGGTGTGACCATTCCCTTCCGCTTTGCCTCTATTAGGGCATTGAATACCTCTACCGAGGTAAGTGAGGTATGTAGCTTCATCAGTAGCTCCGCCCCGCTTTGCGCAGAATGTTCAGGTATCGCTCCATTACGTTGCCAAAGGCCCTGATGTCGTCTGTGTCCACTATGCCCTCATCGAGCAGATCGTCCATCATGTCCTGTTCGTACCCGTTTTCGATACCTTCGCACAATGGCCCGTGCCGAAACTGCCAGCTTGCCGGAACCATGTCCGGATCGTAGTGATACAGGATGTCTGCGCACGCAAAGTGCCATTCGAGCGCAGTGCCCCATACGTCACCATCGTCCATCATGTTGTACTCTGCCCGGATATGCTTGTATCCGGGGGTTGTGACTGGAGTGTCTATCATGTCTCTCCTGTCCTATTTGCACTGATAACTCCCCAATCGGCACGCATTGCGTGCCTCATGGCCAATTGTCAGGTTTGCTCGTCTATCATCGCCATTGGCTGGTCCATGCCGATATCGCCGTCAATGGCGTTTTGCATGGCAGTCATTAGCTCTCGCACACTAAACCACCGCTCTACGATGCCTGAGCACCATATGTACGATTCGCGGATGTCTGCGTCATGCGCCCAGAAACCTCCCCCCTCGCGGGTGAATGCCCGCATAACTAGCACTAGCGGATGATCGGCGTCATCGGTGCCTATTGCGTAGTATCTGAGCTTCTTGCCCTGCTCTACCCCTTTTATCAGGTCTGCGAGGTATCCGGCCTGTCGTATGGTAAGCACGCTATTGTCCGTCATGTCCGTTTCCTCCTAGATGTCTTCGGGCACGATCGCGGCCAGGATCTCAGCGCCGACATAAGCGGCAACCGCGTCAATCGCGGCATCCGGGTCATCGTCGTACATTCCCCGCTGATCTTCCACAGCACGGTCAACCATGCGCTTTACCTCAGATACTGAGACACACTGGACAACTCGCCCAGGTCCGACCAGTGTCCAGTAATGTCCGGACAGGGTATCGTTTGTCCGAATCTCTACCATTGTTTCTCCTGTCAGCTAGGTAATCCATGCCCGGCAACGTGCCGCCTAGATCGCTCTAGGATGCACGCTACCCGGCAAACACTACCTCCCCGGTATGACTGCCTAGGCTTAGACCAGCACGCCCTGTAGGACCGCGCTAGTTTCGTTGTCCGACCCCGTGTTGCCCTTCATTCGCTCGCCGTAGTTGCGCATAGCGCGCAGGTTGGTATCGTTCAGCTCATACCCGGTCGAATTGCGCAGTTGCGACATGTGCTGATTCCACGTGTTAACCGCCTGAACAACACCAAATTCGGTGCCATGCCACGGTGCGACCCGACTGTCCGCTTTGTACAGTTGAGTCAGCTCTTGCCGCTTTCGCTCGCTTCGCGTCTTTTTGGCCGGCTTGTCCTCTTCATTGATCGGAACGAAGCTTGAGAGGAAACGCCCGAATGCGTCATCGGGCACGGCAACTGAGAGCATTCGCTCCAGTTCGGCCTTAAAGTCCGTTTCGCCCCGAACGATGGCAGCCATGACGCCACGGAACGCGCCTAGCTTAGAGCCACTGTTACTAGTGTGCTTAAATGCCACACCTTGTGACCTGCCGATATTCGCAGTGTTGTCACACACAACCATCGTGTTGTTCTGATTGATTTGTGACTTCCACGAACCGTCCAGACTAGTGGAAAGCAGGACATACGGGCTGAACTGGACACCACCGGGACCAACCGACGATTCCGGGCGTTCGATCTGCACCCATGCTTGCGCACTGTCGCGGAGCAGGCCGGTTGACGAAACTTCCAGTTCGCCCGGATTTACCGTCTCTTCCACGGTTCCGACTAGCCAGTCCCCGTATAGGTGGGTTGCGGCATCGATCCCGATAAGTCCGATTTCGTTGCCGTCCCGCTTGACCGACTTGTGATGCTTGAGTTGAGTAGTCCCGATTGCCCGGATAAGGTCGTCTCCGGTAAGTCCCGACCGAATTGCGTCAAGAACCTTGTCCTCGTCCAGAATGCGCGAGATGTCCGGCTCCCAACTGCAAAGCAGTTGCTTGACCTCTTCCATCGGAATTGCACCGGGATAGGCGTTTGGGGTGAATCCCTCCGCCTCTGCGTACTTAAGCCACCATGCGGGCCGACTGTCCGAAAAGCCCGTGATGACGTTCTTTGCGAGCCACTGATAGCTTTCCTGTGACATGAGGTATCTCCTATACCTTTGTCCGATTCGAGCCGGTTGACTCGTGAATGCCCTGGAATGTCCAGGACAATCACCAATCTCCGGTTTGTTATGGTAGACACGGATGTGTCAGCGGATGTCCGATGCGCCTGCAAAGCAGGCATCCGCCCGTTTCTACCGGAACGAGCTTGAATACCTCGTATGTCCTGTATTCAGGCTTTTGTTCTGAGTTGCGCTGTAGTGCGAACCTTATCGCTGTTGCACCATTGAATGGCACTCCGGTATGATCCGACCGGAATACGTAGCCATCTGCGGTATCTACTACTACGTACCTGTCTGTCATACCTTGCACCTTACGTACCAGATGTTGGATTCGACTGGCTCGTCCTGGAACCTGTAGGTATGGGTAACTGTGTCCCATTCGAGCCCGTCATTCCACCAATTGGTATCCTCCGGATCGTATTCCGGTGGATTGTCGCCTTGGTTGTTGTATGTGTAGAAATCGTCGGTTGACTTGCCATTGTCGGCCAGGTCGGCAAGGTCCGGATGGTCCACATTATCTCCTCTGTCCAGATTGTCCAGTCCCCATGACCATGCGCCGAACCGATACCCGGCCCGGCCCATGATCAAACGCACTAGAAATCTTGCTTGCTTGGCTCACGCATCCCATTCCCGACAAACGCCAGCATGTCTGAATTGCTGAGGTTTGAGAGGTAAGCCAGCTCTTCCGAGAACGTGCTGGTAACGGAATAAAACTCACGTTCGAGGTCAAAGTCCGTAGTGTCCTGCTTGGCCGGAAGCGTCAGGGTATATCCCTGTTGTCCGCTTTCGTCCACGGGCTGCAAGTCCTCGCGGATACCAGCCGGCAACTGTGCCGCATGGTGCCCGCAGAATGCCAGCTCTGCCCCAGATTGCAGGACTTTGACCGTGAACTTGGCGGTTGCACTGCACTTGTCACAGGTTCGGCCTGATGAGATCATTGTCATGATTCCTTCCGTTGCGTCCGGTATTACCTGTTCACGTACCTATAGGTAGCGGTGAGTGATTCAAACACGTTTCCGTGAATGAAGTTGAAATGTGCGTGTAGTACGATTAGCACGTGGTATAGTGCAATCATTGTCTGTCCGTTCACGTATCCCTCCATATGTCCTATCTTCTATAACCATGCGCACTTTGAGCTGCACCGAACGCAATTGCGCAGGTAGCGTATGCATACGCACGATTAAAGCGATAGGCTCGCTTTGTACTAGAACGGTGGCTCTGTCTGCTCTGGCACGAATACAGCCGGAATGTCCTGGACCGTAGCCTTGGCTGCGTATTGCGCCTCTACGTCCCAGTATTCCGATTCGTTATCCAATGCCTCAGATGCCCACCTTTCTTGATGGTCGTCGTATTGCGCCCGGTATTCACTCTCTAGTTCTATCTGAGCGTATTGATCCGGGCTGACGTACTCTGTGTAGTTTGGGTAGGCCATGTCAGTGATGGTCCCTTCCGTACAGATGTGCTACGTACCACGGCTTTCCATCCCGGAAGTACGTATTCATTGCAATTGTGAAGTCGTATCCGTGTTCGTGACAGATACGACTGATCTCTGATAGTTCGTTCATCTCTATACCTTCTGTCTTGAATTGCATTACTTGAGTAGCAATGTCCGGTATCGAACCGGAATGTCTGACGGTATCCGTAGATACCGTATTGTCCACTGGCACCATGCCACACTGCCGAGCCCGGATCATATGTCCTATATGTCCGGGATGTTCCGACTGTCACATTACGTGTTCCGGCATCCCGTATGGCTTGCTATCACCATGTTGTTATCCGGCAGTCACTAGTATGCGTTGTTTGCTCACCGTTCGCTGCTATCCCCTGGTATGTCCAGAGTGCAGGTATTCGGCCACGCTTCCCGAGTTTGGTGCGATGCGACAGGTTTGTTACTTAAGTCCGGTGCGCAAGGTTTGCCCTTTATCCGCGACATCTCTCTGATGTCCGTAACGCCCGGTATGACATAGCAACGTAGGCGCGGTGGTATCTCGCGCGTTCCGCCTGCTATGTGATTAAGAAGTTTCTCTAGGTCCCGGTAGAGCCCTATCGCCCTACTTGCTTCCCTCCGGTCCTACGTTATTCACTTACAGGATCTACCTTACTCCGCTTACCAGCGGTATGCAACAAGGCTAGGTTACACGGCACGAGTATGTCCAGGTATGTCCTGGTATGCCGACCCAGTATGTCCTGGTATTCCCTGTGACGTAGCTCACACTGAATCGTTGGGCCACCTAGCTATCAAGATCATTAAGCTGGTGTACATACCGTGACATCCTGCACACCGTTACATTCCACAACAGTAGGATGTAACAGGCTACGATGTACCATGTAACAACTGATATGCCCGAGGATTAGCGCATTGCCTATGGTTTGTAACAGCTTCGGCGCGCTCGCTACCTTTGTCCTAGTTTCCATGCGCTGCTGTGTGGCTCTGTGCTGGCCTGTAAGGTGGCGGCCTAGCTATCGCGTGTCCCTACCTAGTGCGTGTGCTGGCATGCCAGTAGCGTTGCCTAGGGACTGCCTTAGCCTGGCACTCCGCAACCTGGGCATGTCAGTAAGGCAGGCTAGGTAGCAGCTTGGCCAAGGCAGGCATAACGGACACGCTGTGTCCGGCCCTGAGCTGCACTGTGCTGGCCTGTAGTGCGGCCTAGCCGTGCCTACCTATGGAGTGCCACCACATAGCGGCACGCTGGTATGTACACAGTGCAGTGACACAGTGTGCCAGTGCCAAGGCTTGGCCTGCCAGTGCCAGGCTATGGCCGGCTAGTGCCAAGGCTAGGGCAGACAGGCAGGCAGGCTAGGGCAGGCAGGCTAGGCCAGTGCCATGCCATTGCTGCCATTGATGGCATAGGTATTGGATACGTAAGGGTAATGGATATGCTAGGGTTCATGGATGCTAGGGTCATGGATATGCTAGGGTCCTGAATTGCTAGGGCTAATGGATTGCTAGGGTCCTGGAAATGCTAGGGTCCTGATTTGCTAGGGTCCTGAAAATGCTAGGGTTGGCCATTGCTAGGGTTATTCGGTGTTATGCATAGTGTTACACCCTGTTACACACCATTGTTACATCACTACACAATGGCACTCCTACCATTCCTTGCCATTGCAGTGCCATTCGGGGTGGTACCATCCCGCCATTCATGGGGTGGTATGTCATGACATAATGGACACCCCCCATGTCCGTTATGGGGTAGGGGGAGACAAATGTCCAATTTGTCTCACTTCGCTGAC
>Ga0193728_1001551_pt1 | contig 11766 bp, 12 predicted proteins | sample U1c1metaG_FD_143037 | JGI IMG/M metagenome (GOLD analysis project Ga0193728, IMG submission 143037) | Soil microbial communities from a riparian zone of the East river system, Colorado, United States - U1c1 | ecosystem: Environmental > Terrestrial > Soil > Riparian zone | place: USA: East River...
TCCGGCTTCCAGATGAACCATCCGCCGAGCGGACCGCGCAACTCGAGCTCGTCGCCGACGACCACGTCGTCCACGAGATAGGGCGAGACTTCGCCGTCCGGCAGGCGATCGACGGCCAGCTGCACACGCTCGCCCGCGCCCGACGACGCGATCGAATACGAGCGGGTTGCCGTGTATCCGTCTGGTGCGGTCAGGCGCAGGTCCAGGTGTTGCCCCGCGATGTTGCCCGGCCAACCCGCAATATCGATCTCGAGGCTGCGCGCAGACGGCGTCTCGGCACGAACGGATGCGACGACGCCCGTTTTCCAGACGCCCGTCACCGGATGGGGCCACTCACGAGTAGCGCTGCTCCTGCCACGGATCGCCGTAGATGTTGTAGCCGTTCTGCTCCCAGAATCCCGGGTCGTCGCGCTCCATCGTTGTGAGGCCGCGCACCCACTTGGCGCTCTTCCAGAAGTAGAGGTGCGGCACGAGGAGTCGCGCCGGACCGCCGTGCTCGGGATCGAGCGGATCGCCCTCGAACTCGGTCGCGATCCAGGCCTTGCCATCCAGCAGGTCCGCAAGCGGAACGTTGGTGGTGTAGCCGCCATATGAGCTGGCCATGACGTATTCGTACCGGGTCTCGACGGTCGCGAAGATCTTGTCAAGAGAGACGCCTCGCCACGATGTGCCGAGCTTCGACCAGCGCGTGACGCAGTGGATGTCGGTGTGGATGTCTTCGAGTCCGAGGTCATGAAACTGCTGCCAGTTCCAGGAGTGCGTGAGGTTGTCCTCTGTGCGCACGCTGAACTGCCACTCGTCGGTCTCGATGCGCGGCGTCGGCCCAGCCGATAGGACCGGGAAATCCTCGGTGAGGTACTGTCCGGGCGGCAACTCCGGGTTGTGCTCGCGGCTGCGCCCGGTGAAACCGCGTGAGAATACGGCCATTGGATGGCTCCTAACGCTCCTCAGAAGCTTAGCTAAAGACCCATGAAATGCACAGGCGGACGATATATCGTTGGATATCGTCGAGCTCGACCGAGTCCGACGCGGAGGAGGGCATCATGGCTGGTTCATTTATTGGCGGCGGGTTCGGTGAAAACTGGTCAGGCTCCGCTGCGTGGGAAGCAATTGAGCAGCTTCGCGGACAGTTCGACCGCAAGGTCGGCGCCAGGATGGGGCGGGGCGACGTGCGCGCGGCAGTCCTTGCGCTCCTCGCCGAGAAGCCAATGCACGGCTACCAGATCATTCAGGAAATCGAGGAGCGCAGCGGCGGCGCGTGGAAGCCGAGCCCCGGCTCCGTGTACCCGACACTCCAACTGCTTGCCGACGAGGGCGTCATCAGTGCCGAAGAGTCCAACGGTCGCAAGACGTACTCGCTCACCGATGAGGGGCGCAAAGCGGCGGAGGCGAGCGCAGCCCAGTCCGCGCCCTGGGAGTCGCAGAATGGCAGGAGCAGAGGCTCCGCACTTCCCAAGGCAGGCGTTGATCTGGCCCACGCCGTCGCGCAAGTCGGCCGATCGGGCAGCGCGGAGCAGGTGAAGCAGGCCGTGGCCGTCCTCGACGAAGCGCGTCGGAAGGTCTACGCCATCCTCGCCCAGGACTGAGCGCGTGCGCACAGCACGCCGACGTCAGGGAGACTAACTAGATGACCGACGCCGGGAACATGCGCGCGCGCTACCGCAGGATCCTGCGTTTCGCGCTCCGCTATCTGGTGCAGACATGGTGGTACGAACTGTTTCTGCCGCGAGTCGGGCTCTCTCGGATCGCTTCACGCGGTCGGTCGGCGCGCCTGACGCTCATCGCGCAGCGGTTTCATGTGCTCGCGGTCGATCTTGGCGGCCTCATGATCAAGGTTGGGCAGTTCATGTCGTCCCGCCTCGACGTGCTTCCGCCCGAGATCACCAGGGAACTCGAGGGGCTGCAGGACGAGGTTCCGCCGGTGGCGTTTCCGGCGATCCGTGCCCTCGCCGAGGCCGAGCTCGGGGTGCCACTCGAGCGCGCCTTCTCATTCATCGACGAAACCCCACTGGCTGCGGCATCCCTCGGGCAGGTGCACCGCGCCCGGCTGTCTGAGGAGGATGCCGCCCAGACCGGTTTGTTCGATGTCGTCATAAAGGTCCAGCGTCCGGGTATCGCCGCGATCATCGACGTCGACCTCAGGGCGTTACGCCGGGTCGCGGGCTGGCTTAGCCACATACGCCTCGTTTCGGACCGGGTCGATGTACCGGCCCTCGTCGAGGAGTTCGCCCTCACGAGCCTCGACGAGATCGACTATCTCCACGAGGCTGCAGGTTGCGAGCGGTTCGCGGAGGACTTCGCACACGACGCCCGAGTCACGGTTCCCGATTTGGTATGGGAGCGGACAACACGCCGGGTGCTGACGCTGCAAGACGTGACGGCAATCAAGATCAACGATGTCGAGGGCCTTCGGGCCGCGGGGATCGCCCCATCCGAAGTCGCGAATGAGTTCGCGGCCGTCATGTTTGATCAGCTGTTCATGCATGGCTACTTTCATGCCGACCCGCACCCCGGCAATATTTTCGTTACGCCGCTCAGCACATCCGATGTCCGGATGGTGGAAGGTGGCCGCACCTGGAAGTTCACCTTCGTGGACTTCGGGATGATGGGCGAGGTGTCCGACACCCTGCGTCACGGCTTACGAAAGCTGCTCATTGCCGCCGCTTCCCGCGACGGCAAGGGAATGGTTGATGGCATACAGGACGTGGGCGTCCTCCTGCCGTCCGCAGAAACCGCCGAGCTCGAGCGAGCGATGACGAAACTGTTCGGCCGCTTCGGCGGCATGGGTTTTGCTGAGTTGCAGAAAGTCGACCCGCGCGAGTTCCGGGCGTTCGCCGTCGAATTCGGTGACGTCGTGCGAAAGCTGCCATTTCAGCTGCCGGAAAACTTCCTGCTCATCGTCCGCGCGATGTCGTTGACCTCGGGGATGTGCAGCTCGCTCGACCCGGCGTTCAATATTTGGAATGCGGTCGAGCCATACTCCGCTCAGCTGATCCGGGACGAGAGCGCCAACCTGGTGCAGGATGCCGCGAAGCAGTTGGTCTCGACCCTGCGCATAGTCGCGGGACTCCCGCAGCGGGTCGACGGTCTCCTGACCAGGATCGACGAGGGCACCATCACGGTTCAGACCCCTCGGATCGATCGACGCCTCGGCAACATCGAGCGCTTGATTCGGCAAGCTGTCGCGGCGATCGTCTTCGCTGCACTACTGATCGGCGGCATTCTGCTGCGACCCTATTTTGTCGTGTTCGGGACTGTGTTGATGAGCGTTTCCGCGCTCCCACTGCTCTACGCGGTGTTGGCCGGCCTCACGACCCGGCGCGGGCCGCGCGCTTAGGTTCGGTCAAAGCTGCTGCGCGAACTGAGCTGGCTCACGCCGGCCGATCGCGTTTCTCGACCTCCAGTTCTCTACTCAGCGATTGACAAATTCCCGCCTTCGAACAATAGTTAGGCATGTGCCTAGGTATTACGAGGAGCTCGACGGCGTGCTTCGCGCTCTCGCGGATCCGACGCGTCGGGCCATCGTGGAACGGTTGGCGAAGTCCCCAGCCGTCGTTTCCGAACTTGCGGCACCGTTCTCGATGGCGTTGCCGTCGCTCCTGCAGCACCTCGGCATTCTCGAGAACGCGGGACTGGTCACCTCGCAGAAGCACGGACGTGTTCGCACCGTGAGTCTGCGCCCGGGCGCCCTCGACGTCCTGCACCTGTGGCTCGGCGAGCAACGAACCCCCGCAGAGCACCAAGCCGACCGGCTCGGCATCCACCTGGTCCGCACCACACCGAAGGAAAGCTGACATGACGCGAGTTCGCATCGACCTGTTCGTCTCACTCGACGGCTACACGTCAACGACGGGCCAGTCCGCCGAAAATCCGATGGGTGAGGATTGGGGGCGCCTCACGGCCGCCTACACCGCGACCCGCACGTTCCGCGAGCGCGTCTTCGGCGACACCAGCGGCGCCGGCACCACTGGCGTCGACGACTCTTACGCCGCCGCATTCTTCGAGGGCGTCGGAGCCGAGATCATGGGCGCAACCATGTTCGGCCTTCACACGTTTCCGGACGATCCGGACTGGAAGGGCTGGTGGGGTGACCAGCCGCCGTTCGGCACGCCGGTCTACGTGCTCACCCACGCCGCACCGCGTCCGTCGATCCCGATGGAGGGCGGCACGACGTTCCACTTCCGCAACACTGCAATCGAGGACGTGCTCGCGGAGGCGACCGAGGCTGCCGACGGCCTGGACGTTCGTATTGGCGGTGGATACGGTACCGCGCGCGACTTCGTGCACGCGGGCCTTGTCGACGATTTGCACCTCATGGTCGCCCCGGTGGTCCTCGGCCGGGGCAATCGACTGTGGGACGACCTGCGCGGTCTCGAACTCACCCACAAGGTGACGACGGAGGTGGCCGACAGCGGCGCGGTCCACGTCAGCTTCACGAGATAGGACTCAACACGTGACCATCCAACGCCGACTCGCCCGTGCCGAGTTTCTCCTGACCCGCGACTTCCCAGTCCCTGGCGAGCGCGTCTGGGACGCTTTCGCCGAGGAGAACCAGAAGCTGAGCTGGTGGGGTGCCGGCGACGCAATCGAGCCCGGAGAGTGGGCGTTCGACTTCCGCGTCGGCGGACGGGATCTCGCCGAGGGCAAGTTTCACAACGGTCCAGTCTCGCGGTACGAGGCCACATACACGGACATTGTCGAGCACGTGCGCATCGTCTCGACGTACGACATGTGGCTCGACGGGGTGCACATGTCGACGTCGGTGGCGTCGTTGGAGTTCGAACCGATCGACACTGGCACCCGGTTCACGCACGCCGAGTTCGGCCTATTCTTCGACCAGTTCTGGGCCGATGGCCCAGGGCGCGAGGCAGGCACACGCGGGCTGCTCAAGGCGCTCGGCAACTACCTCGCGTGACTCGCTTTCCGCGATGGGGCGCCGGCTGAGCAACCCGTGCGGGAACCCACGCCCTTCAACCAGCCGAGTCAGCACCGAGTCGCTCGATCGTGGACGGTCACGAGGTAACCGTCGGGGTCCTGGAAGACGAACGTCATCCCGAACGGGCCCTCAAATGGCGGTTGAACGACTACGGCGCCGGCCGCGGCAACGGTCTCGTGAAGTGCCACCGAATCGGGATCGTGCAGCCAAAGCGCGACCCCGAGTCCCACCTGGCCCGAGTCGAGATCGACGCCCGGACCTGGATCACGAACGGCGAAGGTTGGCTGGGTGTCGAAGACGACGGCATGCGGTGGCGAGAACGGAGCACGGGTGAGCCCGACAACCTCCTCGTAGAAGTTGGCCGCTTTCTCGAGGTCGCGCACTTGCAGGGCGATGAAATCTGGACCGGTGACGGTCATGCTGGTTCTCCTATGTGTCAGTTTCCTTACATATCAGAGTATGTCAGGATACTGACATGGTCAACACGCCTCTGCAGGTCGGGTACGCGCTGAAACACGCGCAGTCGCTTCTTCATCTCCGCATGGAAGATGCGCTCAGACCGCTCCATCTCACGGTGTCCCAGTACTCCTGCCTGTTTCACCTTCGCCGCGAGCCTGGCATCTCCGCAGCAGCGCTCGCCCGGGCGACCTTCGTTACGCGGCAATCGATGAACTCGATGCTGCAGCAGCTCATTGATCGCGACCTGGTCGCACGGCCATCCCAGGCTGAGAACGGGCGGGCGCTCCCCGCGATGCTGACGGCCTCGGGTGCCGATGCCCTCGACGCCGCCCAGAACCTCGTAGACGCCGTGGAGCAACGAATGCTCGCAGGCCTGTCTGCAATTGAGAGTGCCGCGCTGGCTCGTGGACTCGCGGCGTGCGTGAACTCGCTCGAAGGATGAGCGCACGGCTCGTTTCTTCAGCTCGATGTCGGTGACAAATATCAGAAGAGGACGGCAGAAAGCACGCCAGTAATTTCTACTCATCGCGGCACCGCTGCTCTTTGACCACCATTGATTTGTACTGTCCGCCCTTCAACCGAAATGGCATCCTTTGTCGCGCATCTCCGCTCCGCTTGCCGCACTGGCAGTAGCTGCACTCGTCCTGTGTGGATCCCTCGTGTCCGCCAGCGTCGCCACGGCGAGCCCGCCGCCCACGATCACCACCTTCACGACACCGACGGCAGGAAGTGATCCTGCCCACATCGTGAGCGGTCCAGACGGCAACCTGTGGTTCACCGAGCAGTCCGCCAGCCGGATTGGCCGGATCACGCCGGCCGGAGTACTTACCGAGTTTCCGACACCGACGGCCAACTCGCAGCCGTACGCCATCACCGTAGGATCCGACGGAAACCTCTGGTTTACAGAAGTCTTCGCGAATAGTGTCGCAAAGATCACGCCGAGCGGGGTCATCACGGAGTACCCCCTCACCGCGAGCGCAATACCCCAGGGGATAGTCACCGGGGCGGATGGAAATCTCTGGATCCCCGAGGTCGGACTAGGTGCCATCGGCGTCGTCAGCACAGCGGGGGTCGTATTGCACGACTACCCGGTGAGTGTGTCACCGATAGGTATCACGCTCGGCTCAGATAACCGGGTCTGGTTCGGACTCAACAACACCAATGAGATCGGCGCGATGGACTCCACTGGCACATCCACCGAGTACGCGACAGCCGGTTCAGTGTTCTACCTTGCCACGGGTGCAGACGGCAATGTCTGGTTTGCCGGGTCGGCGACCAACCACACCGGCGGCGACGTGACGCCGGCGGGGGTGGTAACGCCGCTCCCATCGGTGAACCCGTTGTTCTCCATGACGGCCGGCCCGGATGGCAACATCTGGGGTGACAACGCGGGCAACGGTTCCATCGACGAAATCGACGCGACTGGAAACGTGGTCAATAGTTACACCTACACTCCGACAGTGACGAGCGGAGCCATTTCATTCATAACCGAAGGCTCTGATGGAAACATCTGGTTCACCTTCGGCAGCGGCGGAATCGGAGTGCTTGATCTGCATTCGGCCGCAGTTCCTGCCCCCGTCCCCGTTCCCGTCCTTGCAGCGACGGGCATCGGTCCGGAGTGGTGGATGGCGGGTGGCGCGGGCCTCGCCGCCCTCGCCCTCGGTGCGCTCATGTTGGTGTTCGCGAGACGGCCGAGGCGCGTCAGTTAGCGTCCTGGATGAGCGATCAGCGGGCCTGCAGAACGAAGGTGACGTCAGCGCGTAGCGGATAACCTGTGCGGGTGACTCTCGCACCGGGCCAGAACCCCTTCCTCTACCTGCAAGCGAACGCGGACACCAGTCCCGGCGGAGTGTTCGCGCAATCCGCGGACCAGATCCTCACGAATGCCGAAGCCGCGGCCTATGCGAAGAAGATCGCCTACGAGCTGCGGCGGCTCGGCGTGAAAGCCGGTGACGTGGTTGCACTTGATCTGCCCGACATGCTCAGCATCTTGTTCACCGAGGCCGTTTATCACGAGGGCGGCGTCAGTACGGTCCTGCCTGACGGGTTCGTGGCGGACGGAGCCTTCCGAGTCGACTGGATCTTCAGCCGCAAGATTCCGACCCCGCAGAAAGGTGCACATATCGTCATCGTCGACTCGCGGTTCCTTCAGCAGGTGGATCAGAACCCGTACGGAATCAGTCCGAGCGAAGCCCCGGTCGACATTCTGAGAATCGTGCTGTCAAGCGGCACGACGGGCGCTCCGAAGGCGATCGCGATGGGTCGTGACATGGAGGTCGCCATGGATGCGGCCCTCGCATCGTGGTCCCGCAGCGGCCCCCACCTTGTGCTAATGGACATCGGCTCGGCCAGGGGTATCGGCGAACTGTACTTGAGCGTGAAGGGTGACCGGCCTTTCCTTAGCGTCGGAGGGGCGTCGCCTAACGCGATCGCGCGCATTGCCGCCCAGAACGCGGTGAAATCGGTGAAGGGCTCCCCCGCCCAGCTAGCGGGACTCGTGGAAGAGCTCGAGGCCACCGAGCGCACACTTCCGAGCATTGAGAAGGTCTTTTTCAGCGGCACCTCGATGCCTCCGGGACTAGCCTCCCGCATTCGCCGTGTCACCGAAGGATGCATTGTCTTCAGCAACTATGGCTCGACCGAGGCGGGGGGCACCGCGGTCCGCGAATACAACTCGGATGACCCGTTCGACGCCGGCCGTATCTCGCCGGGTACTCGGGTGGAGATCGTAGATGAGAACGACACCGTGCTGCCGGATGGCGAGCAGGGGCGAATACGGGTCAAATCCCCGGGCATGGCCCGGGAATACCTGGGCAACCCGGAGGCGACGCGACTCTCCTTCAAGGACGGCTGGTTCTATCCGGGCGACCTGGGCGTGATTCGCCCGGATAGGGGACTCACGCTGGCCGGCCGGGAATCGGAGGTGATCAACGCAGGGGGCGTGAAAGTGGACCCGACGCGGCTCGACCACTTCACCCTGCAGTTCAATGGAGTGATCGACGCATGCAGTTTCGGTTACGAAACCAGTTCAGGCCTGCTCCAAATCGGAATCGCACTCATCATTGAAGACGACTTCGACGTGCAGGCCCTAATTTCAGCACTCAAGCTGGAGTTCGGATCGGCCGCGCCCATGCTCGTCGCACGAGTGGACTCCGTCCCGCGAGGCGCGACGGGCAAGCCCCTTCGCCGCACGCTGGCCGAGCGGTACAAAGAGAGTTAGCTAATCGCCTTGCGCTTGCGACGATAGAGCGCGGTGCTAACGAGTCCGGCACCGACCGCAAGAGCTCCGACAGCGATCGGCAACTCAGCCTGGTTCGGCCCGCCACCCGTTGACGGAAGCAGCGGATCCCACTTTGCGTAAAATGTTGTCGACCCGGTGAGAGGTGCCGAGAAGTCGGCTGGAGTCGTCAGCCCGGGATCTGCATACCAGCCCGCAAAGACATAACCGGATGCCGACGGATCGGCCGGCCGAGTCGGCGCGGATCCCAGCACAACGGTCTGGGAGGCGGGCGCGGTCCCGTGTCCATCGGCGGCGAACGTTAGCTCGTAACTCGCGAACCAGCGGAACACTACGACGCCACTCGAACCGTCGCCGCCTTCGTTGACCGTGAGGCTAGCGGCGCCTCCGCCACCGGTGCTCCCGTTGACGGTGGGGTAGGTGGTGTCGGCCGGATCGCTGCTCGGCGCGTTCCCGCCGCAGCCGGGAATTCCAACGACCGGGCTCTCTAATGCCGCACCGCCACCGCCATAACACGCCGGGTCGGACCCGAAGAGCGTGTCGCTGCTGAAGGACGTCGAGACGGTTACGCCGGTGCCCCCGTCGATTGTGGTTGTGCTGCCGGTTGGCCCAGCTCCGGCTCCGCCACCGTAGAAAGTAGCAGGATTGCCGGAATCCGAAGTACTCGCGCCGGTGTTGGTGCCGCTGCCACCGCCGGTAGTGTCGCTGGCGCTGTCGCCACCACTCGCGCTGGCAGTAGGGCCGCCGGTCACGCTGGTCGTACCACCGTCCGCGAAGGTACCGCCATTTCCGGCGGTCACTACCAGCGGCGTTGCCGAGCCGACGCTGGCGGTGAAGTCCACGATCTTCACCTGACCACCGCCGCCGCCCACGGCGTACCCGGTGGTCGTAGGCGCGGACGCGATACGAGCGTTTCCGCTCCCGCCACCGCCTACGAGCAGCGCTTCGAGCTTGGTTGTCTGAGCCGGAGGGGTGAAGTTGGTAGCCGTCGTCGCCGTAAAAGTCTGCTCACAAATATTGCCCGAAATCAGCGTTCCAGTGCCACATGGGTTGGGCGCAGCGAACGCTGGGGTCGCACCCCAGAAGAGACCAGAGATCCCGGCCGTAGCGAATACCGCGATGGCGGTCGAGGTGCGCTGAACTCCGAGCTTCACGTCTTCAACTCCGGGTGGGCGAGGCGTTCGGTGTGCATCCAGGAGGATGACTAGTCAGTTATCAGGAACGCGATCCAGTAGAACCTCGGACGAGTATGACATACAACCGCATCGGCTGGTCCCCGGTAGATCGCGCGAAGCAATGCACGAAACGCTCCTTCTTGGTCGGTGGAAAGGGGATGACCTCGGGCGCGACCGCCACCTGCTCCCTGGTCCCGCTCTCAATAGAGGCGAGGAACAATCTTGTACTTCACTTTCGCGGTGTACTCATCCCACAGCGGGCCGTACTTCGCTCGGCAAACCTTGTCGTCATCGGCCTGTCGGCTGAGGAAGAGAAGGACGTAGTAGATCGGGTACAACCACACCTCCCATACGCCGAAGTAGCCCGCGGCAAGGGCGATGGCAACCGCCTGGATCACCTCTCCGAGGTAGTTGATGTGACGACTCGCGCCCCAAAAGCCGTTGACGAGGAGGGTGTGCTTACCGTCGCTCATCACCTCGGGTGTGATCCACAGGAACTTCCGACCGGGCGCAGTCTTGAAGAGGTACTTCTGCATGTTCGAGCCACGTGTGAGCACCCAACCGCAGAGGAAGAGCACGCCGAACAGGATCGTCAGCCAGACGGGAAGACCGGGATTCGGTAGAGGAGCGGTGAACCACAGCGCGACCGTATAGAAATACGGGTAGAACGCCAGGCATCCGAATCCCAACTTGAAACCGACGCGCTCAGCGATGAAGTCGTAGGTCCACAGATGGACTCTTTCGAAGATCAGATATTCGATGCAGAACCACGTCAACATCCCACAGCCGAGAAGGAAGCCGGGGTTGACGCTCTTGACGTTCTCGAGGTGGAACGCTGCGAAGGAGAGGGCATTGAGCTGAAGCATCACGGCGCCGACGAGGTAGAACCAGACCTTCGCGTCGACGAAACCGTCGTTGATTTGCACATCCTTCGCTCTGCCGAACCATAGGTCCGCGAAGAGGGACTTGCCGGTCGACGGATACCTCAGGACGATGTACAACGAGAAGGCCAATCCGATCGCACACGCACCGATCAGACCCAACCAGCGGGTTTCATACAGCCACCCGTACGGGACGAGATGGGAGTACCCGAGCACAAACCACAGGAGGACGCTCGCCGCGAGCACGAATCGTCCATTGGTTCGGTATTTCAAGACCTCGCCCGTCACGTCACTCTTCACGTAGCCCGTGCGTCGTTTCGCGGGAATGACGACGTGAAGGAGAGTGATCACCGCATAGGCGACCAGCGGGGTGATGAGACCCAGGAAGATCGTCACGACAAGCCTCCCGTGTTCTTTGACATGATCGCGATTGCGGCTCGTCTGCTCAGTAGACGCATGAGGATGAAGCGCGCGACCTTGTTCACAGCTCCGGGAACGATGATCGGACCCTTTCCCAAAGCCCTCAACGTTTGTTCGGCGACATCCTCGGCTTCCAGAGTTCCGGGCGCAGGTTTGGCGCTCTCCGCCGCCTGGTAGCCGGGAGTGAGAATCGCGCCGGCAAGGCAGGCAAGCACATCGACTCCGTGCGGCTTCAGTTCCTTCCAGAGGCCCTCGGCCAAGATGGCGTTGAACGACTTCGTTGCCGCATATGCCGCGATATTTGGGGAACCCTGCGACCCGGCAAGCGATGACATCAGCACGATGCCTCCTCGTCCTCGCTCGATCATCGGCGCGGAGAGAAACTTCGCGAGTAGCAGAGGTGCTCGTACGTTGACCTCCATGGCACGAACCAGTTGATCCTCAGTGACTTCCTCGAATAGCCCGATGGGAGCGTATGCCGCATCATAAACGAGGAGGCCAATGGAAACCTTGAGGTCGTTGAGACGTTCCTTCACGCTCTCGTAATCGGCCACATCCGCTGCGAAAGCAATGACATCGACGCCATAGGTTTCCTTCAGTCGGGTCGCCGTCGCTCTCAGGCGGTCTTCCTGGCGTGCAAGGAGAACCGCCTGAGAG
>Ga0193728_1001552_pt1 | contig 11764 bp, 4 predicted proteins | sample U1c1metaG_FD_143037 | JGI IMG/M metagenome (GOLD analysis project Ga0193728, IMG submission 143037) | Soil microbial communities from a riparian zone of the East river system, Colorado, United States - U1c1 | ecosystem: Environmental > Terrestrial > Soil > Riparian zone | place: USA: East River...
TGGCATAATCGGGAACGATGGCAATGTTGGTGTAGGCGGTCGAAGGCGACGCGTTGGGGTTTGTAACAGTGATGGGATAGAGGCCCGGACCATTCGCGCTCGTGAAGGTCGCAAGATTGGGAAGCAACACGTTAAGGCGGCGCGGGGTCGAAACGTTTGGATCAGTGGGATTCGCAATGGATGTCAGGGACGTTCCGTTCAGCAGAGCAGAAACGACTTGGGCATTGGGTGGGCCGTAATAGCCGCCATCAATGCTCATGAAGGGACCGGCAGGATCCTGAAAGCCTGGCGGGAAAATCGAAGAATTCTGTGGAAAGCTGGCTGGATTGGAGGCCACCACCGAAGGCGTGACGGGAACAACGTTGACGGTGAAATTTCCGCCGGCCACGGTGGTTACCGGACTCGCAGGATTCGAGCTGGTGATGCTAACGGTAAAGGTTCCGGCGTGGGCCAGCTGTTGGGCATTGAGACGCACGCGAGCACCGATGGCTGACGTAGAGACGCCGGGAGGAAAAATAACTTTTACCTGCGAGAGTTGGTCGATGGGCGGAATAACGCCGCTCACGGTAACGCCGACGCCGCTGGAAGTAAGATTCGAAGCAGCCAGGTAAATATCCTGAAACAAGCCGCCTTGAGGAGCGACGGAAGGAGAAACGTTCGTAAAACTGATGGGCCCAGCCTGCACCACGGTGACGGTTGCCGCGGCAGCGCGAGTGGTGTCGAGCTTGGATATAGCGATGACAGTGACAGCCGCGGTGGAAGGCACGGAGGCTGGCGCGGTGTACAACCCGGTGGAGTCAATGGAACCGCAACCAGGCGAGCAGCTGGGGGAAGTGGTAGAGATGGGAACGGTGGCGGTAGCTTGGGCTACCACCCAGGTTACATCGTTCGGAGTGGTGTCATTGGTGAGGGTGGCATGGAATTGAAAAGACGAGCCGGTCGCCACGGTGGCGGAAGTGGGAACAATAGTGACACGGATTCCGGAATCCAAGCTGATCGTGGCTGTACCGGTTTTTTGCTTGTTTTCATTGGAAGTTCCCGTGATGGTGATGCTGGGCGGCGGATTAGGAACGGTTGCGGGGGCAGTATAGGTAACGGTAGTGGTTTGGATATTGGACAGAACACCTTGTGCGGCGGTGCAGGGAGCGGCTGCCGAAACCACCGGGGTAGTAGTGCCCGCGAGCGTAGTACTGGTGGTGAAGGTGCACGTCCAGGTCACGGAAGTGTCCATCGCACCCGTCACGATGGCAGTGAAGTTAGTCGACTGATTGACCACCAAAGTGGCGGCTTGGGGACTCAGGGTGACTACCACCACGTTTGCAGTGCTACCACCGCCGCATCCGGCCAGCCACAGACACACGGCGGCAAACCACAGCCCGGCAATTTTCGACTTATTGGCAAACTTAATTCCCACTGTTTCCCCCAAAAAATTTTCGCTATTTCCGCGCGGAAATCAAGTCCGCCGGGCGAAGTTGCCGCGTCTAGCTATAGTAAATTCGCGAACAAAATCCAACATTAAAATGTCCGACTCACAGTAAACCGGAAAGTCCGCAAGGGCTCAAAATAATTCAGGCGGCCGGGATTGGCAATGAACTGATTGATCGTCGGAGAAAACTGGAAATTATAGAAATCCTTGAGCGCTGGATCATTCTTGATGAGATTAATCTCGCTCTGCGAGATGTAGTCGGGGGGCGCGATAATCTGCTGGTGCAGCCGGTTGAGATTGAAGGCGTAGTAGATGCGGAAGGGCGCCTGGATGATGGGCAGTTGCACTACGAGCTCCGCGCCGGTGGAGGCGCGCGGGCGGAAATTTGTGCCCGCGGCAATCTTAAGCTGACGTTGCAAGCCGACTTGCGACGGAGCATCGGGAAATTGCGTGAGCAGGTTCTGAAAGCCGGTGGGATCGAGCTTCAAGGCGCTTTGGCGGACAATGCCGACGGTTCCGATATCCATGAAAATTCCGGCAGTCACGGGGCCGGCAATGGGAATGCGATATTCGAAGTTGCCCCAACTCTGCAAGTCGCCGCCCGGAAAAGTAATGGTGTACCCAAGCACCGGCACACTAAAGGCACGGAACGTCGGTGACCCACTGCTGGTCAAGTGGGTCGGATCCAGATAGGAAAATTGCTGGGTCGTGACGGTCGGAATAAAAGTAACCGGCGAAATGGAACGAATATCAAATCCGCGAATATCGTTTTCGCCGCCCATATAAAATCGACTGAAGGGCGGGACTTCCCTGCCGCCGTACCCGGTGATATAGGCAGCGGTAACATGCATGCCAATTACGTTGCGCTTCTTGTGATGGGGGCGGTACATGGTCCAATTGAAAACATTGGAGATGCTGTTTACGTTGCCGCCCAACGGGCCGCCCGAAAAACCAAGACTATAGAAGTAACTTTTGCCGGACGTAGGATTCTGCGGATTATTGATGGTGTTGTAGGTAATGCTGGGCGTGACGGTGCTGGAGATGATTCCGTTGAGCGCGCTGGGCCCGGCAACACTGCGGAATTGAAGTTGTTCGAACAAAATTGAAGAAGCCTGGTTGAAGGCGGTGATATTGGTGCGGGTGAGACCATAGGTGACGGAAACACGGGTGAAAGAGCGCTTCTTAAGAGGATAGCTCGCGAAGGTAGTGAAGCCGGTGCTGTTCTGGTTGTAATCCTGAATAAATTGCGGATTGATACTGACGGACTGGCCGGTGATAAGCGCTTGCTGCTGGGCCTGATCGAAATTGTATCGGCTGGAGAAAACGGTAAAGCCTGTCTGGATGGGGCGGTCAAAAAGATACGGCTCGGTAAAACCAAACTGGAAGACGCGCTGGAGGTTGCCGAACTGCGCGGAGAAAGATAACGTTTCGCCGAGGCCCAGAAAGTTGTTGGTCTGGTAGGTGAGGCCGATAAAGGTTCCAGATAAACCGCTGACTCCGCCCTGCAAGCCGATGGATTGCTTGCCCTTTTCCTTAAGCTTGAGGTTGATGTCCACCGTGCCTTCTTTGGTGTTGCGCTTTAGTTCCGCGGCTTTGTCTGCTTCGATGCGATCGAAATAATCGAGCTGGTTGAGTCGCAGGATACTCATCTCCCAGGCGCGTTTATTGAAGAGCTGGCCTTCATCGATAAGCAACTGGCGGCGGATGACTTTGTCACGGGTGGTGGTATTACCGGTGAAGTCGATGCGGCGGACGTAGTACTGCTTCTCTTCGTTAAACTTCAACGTCAAATTGATAATTTTCTTTTCGTCATCGATGTTCATGTCCGGTTCGGCGGTGAAGTCGATGAAGCCGTATTCGCCGTATGCGTTTTTGTAATTCTCGAGGGCTTTGCGGATTTTGTCAGTGGCGAAAATGTCGCCTTGTTTCAACGGGAAAATGCTCTTGAGGGCGTCCACTTTGAGGGACAAGGCTTTGTCGGGATCGGCGCTGACAATTTTCAAAGAGCCCATGTGGTAGCGGTCCCCTTCTTCGATGGGGATAGTGATGTTGACGGCTTTTCCCACACCTTTGGAGGTGAAGGGAATGGGAACGCCGAGTTTGTAGGAGGGCGTGTCAATATTTTCCAGGATGGGATCTTTGACGATTACTTTGAAAAAGCCATTGTCCTGATAAAGACCGCGAACGCCTACTTCAAGGTCTTCGGTTAATTTGTCGCGGTCGTAGGTTTTCGAAAGCACCGCGATTTCCGTGAGGTAGAGCGGAATGGCATAGGGACGATCGTGACGCATCGCGCGAATCAACTTGCGGTCGCTGAAAGCGTGGTTGCCAGTGAATTTGATGCGGCCGACTTTAACCTTGGGGCCTTCTTCAATTTTGAAAACCAGGATGACGGCGTTGCTCGAGGCGATTCGTTCGTACTGCGGGATTACCTTGGCGAATTGACGGCCGTGTTCGCCGAGAAGTTCGCGAAGCACTACTTCCGCTTTTTTGATTTTGGTGGGATCAAACTGGCTTTCCACACTGAGACCGACCTTGCGCTCTTTGAAGCGGTCGAGAATGTCAGACTCGGAAACGGAATGGATGCCGTCATAGCGAATGCGGCGGATGACCGGGCGCTCTTTTACGTCGAAAATAATAATTTTTGCGTCGGCGCGGTCGGGAGAATCTTCCACGCGCAGTTTTACGTCTTCAAAGAATTGGGTATTCCAAAGCGCCTGGAAGTCCCGGCGCAAGGTTTCTTCGTTGTAGTTATCGCCTTCGCGGCTGAAGATGCGAGCTTTTAAGGTGTCCCCACGAATACGGCGATTGCCGACGAACTCGATGCGCTGGATGACGGCACGCTTTACCGGAACGGCTGGCGACTGGGTCGCCGGGGTTGAAAGGGACTGATCGTTGCTATTGTGCTGTGGCTGAGTATTAGACTGTGGTGGGGATGAAATAGGGGACGAGTCTGCGCCGGAATCGTTTCGCGAGGCGGCGGGTGAAGTCATCGCGAACAGCAGTACAAAAATCGCGATGCATTGGACCCGGCCCGTCAAAACTCCGTAAGGAAAACAAACTACTCTTCTTTGAGCGGCCGTTGAAGTACTCAAGGCCGCGCCCCCAAACCCAAGATGTTCATCTCCTACCGGACCAGGTGTGGGCCGGCGTCGAGCAGCTAAGCGCCGCCGGGAAGGTCAACCGCTTCCGGCGACGCGTTTGGTGTCAGATTCGTTAGTGAACTACAGGGGTTGCCTCGCCAACAGGCCGGAAAGAGAGACCTTCCGCTGCAACGTAAATCTGCAGCGTTGCAGGTCTCTGAATTCCACCCTGAATCAGTGCCTCGGAGAGCGGATCTTCCACGTACTTCTGTAAAGCCCGCCGCAGCGGCCGCGCCCCATAATTGCGGTCCGCACACGTTTTCTCGAGAATCCACTGTCGCGCTTCCGGTGAAACAACAATCTGCACTTGCCGGTGAATGAGGGTGTCATTCAACTGGCCAACGAGCAAGTCGATGATTCTTAGCAAATCCTCATCGGCGAGAGGATTGAAGATGATCACTTCGTCCAAGCGGTTGAGGAACTCCGGATTGAACGCACGCTTCACTTCGTTCATCACCAATTCTTCCATGGACCGTTGACCGGCTTCGTCGGCGCCGGACTGGAAACCGATGGAAGTGCGCCGAATGAGATGGCGGGCCCCCAGGTTGGAAGTCATGATGATGATAGTGTTCCGGAAATCGACAGTATTACCAAGACCGTCGGTGAGCTGCCCATCTTCGAAAACCTGCAACAGTATATTGAAGACGTCGGGATGGGCCTTTTCGATTTCATCCAGAAGGATGACGGAATAGGGCGTGCGGCGAACGCGCTCAGTGAGCTGGCCGCCTTCTTCATAGCCCACATAGCCTGGAGGGGCGCCGATCAGTTTCGAAACGGAGTGCTTCTCCATGAATTCGGACATGTCGAAGCGCACCAGCGATTTTTCCGAGCCGAAAAGAAATTCGGCGAGCCGGCGAGCCACTTCCGTTTTCCCAACACCGGTGGGCCCAAGGAAAAAGAAGCACCCAACTGGACGGAGAGGTGATTTCAGACCGGCGCGGCTGCGGCGAATAGCGCGAGCCAAAGCGGTGATGGCTTTGTCCTGGCTGATGACGCGCTTGTGAAGCTCAGGCTCGATGCGCAGAAGTTTCTGCTGTTCGTCTTCTTTAATCGAGGATACGCCGATGCCGGTCCAGCGCGAGACAACTTCTTCGATGTCTTCGCGGGTAACGATACCGGTGGAGGCGTCGTCGAGTTTGTAGCGCTCACGAAGGCCGCGCAGATTTTCTTTTTCCTTGCGCTCTTCTTCAGAGTAGAAACGCGCCTTCTCAAATTCATGATTGGCGATGGCGGTTTCCATGCGGTGAGTGATGAACTTGACGCGCTTCTGCACTTCACCGACTTCCTCGGGAACGGAGGCCTGGCGCAACTTGACGCGCGCTCCAGCTTCGTCGATCAAATCGATGGCCTTGTCCGGAAGGAAGCGATCCGGGATATAGCGGTTCGAAAGATAGACGGAATATTTCAAAGCCTCGTCGGTGTAGCTGACGGCGTGAAATTTCTCATAACGTTCACGAACGCCGCTGATCACCTGCACAGCTTCTTCTTCATTGGGTGCGGGAACCTTAACGGATTGGAAGCGGCGCTCGAGTGAGCGATCCTTTTCGACGGACTTGCGATACTCGCCCGGGGTAGTTGCGCCAATGCACTGAATTTCGCCACGCGAGAGCGCGGGTTTAAGGATGTTCGCGGCATCCAGCGAGCCTTCGGCGGAACCAGCACCGACTAGCGTATGGAGTTCATCGATAAAGACGATGGAGTTCTGGCTCTCCATCAGTTCTTTCATGATGGTCTTGAGGCGCTCTTCGAATTGACCACGATACTTGGTGCCGGCGACGATAAGAGACAGATCGAGAGATAGGATGCGCTTATCCGCGAGGAAAGGCGGAACATCGCCATCAGAGATGCGCTGCGCGAGACCTTCCACGATAGCGGTTTTGCCCACGCCAGGCTCACCGATGAGCACGGGATTATTTTTTGTGCGGCGGCACAGAATCTGGATGACGCGCTCTACTTCGCCATCGCGACCTACCAGCGGATCAAGAGAACCTTCGGAAGCTGCCTGAGTGAGATCGCGGCTGAACTCCGCCAATAGCGAAGTTTCCTTGGGACGCGCAGCAGTGGTTTTTTCACCGGAAGTGCGGGCCAACTCTTCACGCAGGGTGGACAGGCGCAGACCGCGCTCCATCAAAATTTCCGCGCCAAAACATTTTTCTTCGCGCAAGATGCCCAGCAGCAAATGTTCGGTGCCGACGTGTTTCACGCCCAGGCGCTCGGCTTCTTCACCAGCCATATTCAGGATGCGTTTGCATTCCGCGCTGAGAGGAACCTCCACGGAGGTGGAGATGCGCTCGCGAATGGTGATGCGCGCTTCAATCTCTTTGCGGATGGACTCGATGGACCCCTGTTGCCGCAAGAAGCGATTGGCCAGGGCTTTGTCCTCGCGCATCAAGCCGAGCAAGAGGTGCTCGGTCTCGATGTAAGGACTGCCGTACTGACTGGCCTCATATCTGGCAAAGAAAATTACGCGCCGTGCTTTTTCGGTATAGCGTTCGAACACGTTAGCTCGCTTCTCCCCCGGGGGTCTCACTCGCAGCGGCCGTAGCCTTGCGGGTGGTAAGAACGCCATGCTCCAGCGTCAGCACACGATCACATCGCGCGGCGAGTGCCAGATTGTGCGTCGCGATAAGCGACGTCAAACCCAGCGTGCGGTGCAATCGAACCAACAACTCGAACACAGCCCAAGCATTCTGCTCGTCTAAATTCCCCGTCGGTTCATCTGCCAGTAACACCGCCGGCCCAGTGACAAGCGCCCGGGCAATCGACACGCGTTGCTGTTCCCCGCCGGAGAGTTCCCCTGCACGGTGGCCAGCTCGAGATTCCAAGCCAACCTCCGCAAGCCACATCCGCGCCATCCCCTGCGCAGAAGTGAAATTTTCGCCGCGCAATAACAGCGGCATGGCCACGTTCTCTTCGGCCGTAAAATCAAGCAGCAACTGGTGCCGTTGCCAGAGAAATCCAACGGCCCGATTGCGAAATTCCGCGAGCAACGAGTCTTGATTCGATTCAATAGCTTTCGTCGCGAAGTATACTGTACCGCTTGTCGGCATGTCTAGCGCGGCCAGCAAATGCAGAAGAGTACTTTTACCCGCGCCGGACGGGGCCACAATGGCAATCATCTCTCCCTTATGCAAAGCGATGCTGGCGTCCACCAAAACTGGCAAAATTTTCGGACCTTGGCCGTAACTTTTCTTCAGATGGCGGGCTTCCAGCACGACGGGAGCGAGCTGCGGAGCGGTCAGTTGCGTACTGGCAACTTGCGCGATGCTCGAGTTGGAATCGGCTGTGGTCATTTCGTCTCTGCGTGGATTGCATTGCACTATGCTTACCACGCCCCGTAGCTAGTTAGATGCGTCTATGTCGCTACTTGTAGCTGCCACTCTTGGTCGCGAAAAGCTTGCCATGAATGTCTTCAGAACTGGACAAAACGGTTCCTCTTTTTGCCCAACGCGGACAGTGCGCGGAAGTGGGTGCTTGAGTACCATTTTGATACAGCAATAACAGCCTTTGTTTCAACTGGTTGAGGAGGGCTTTAAAAACTCACCGGTTTGAGGGTTGCACCGGTGCGAGCCCGCCTTGCCTCTGCGCTACTACTAGGAGCAAATTGCGCACCAATCGAACGCGCTCATCACTCCTACGAAAATACCTTCAGGCGGTCTGAGCAAGCGGTTCCAGGGTCACTTTGTGGCCCAGGCGTTCCAGCCGCCTGACCAAGGCGCGGCGGATTCGGTTCACGTCGATCCGGTCAAAGTGATCCGCACCGAGTTCCCGGTAGTCTTCCTTACGCTTCAGCATGTGATAGGCAATCTCCAGCAGTGCATGAGCTACCGCCATGACCGCGCGCTTGGCTCCCCGCCGAGCGGCAATGCGCCGATACAGCGCCGAGAGGTAGTTGTTCTTCATCATCGAGATGGCCCAGGCCGCCTGCGCCAGACAACGGCGGAGCGACACATTACCCTTGCGCATCTTGCCGCTCAGTCGTTTCCCGGCACTCTCAAAACTCCCAGGACACAAACAAGCCCAGGAAGCCAGGTGCCCAGAAGACGGAAACTGATTCATGTTCGTTCCCATTTCCGCCAGCATTCCCCAAGCGGTCACTCGGTCGACTCCGGGAATGGTGCATAGCCGAGTGACCTTATCCTCAAAAGGGCGCATGCGCTTATCGATCTCCTGCTCGATCTCACTCCGTTTCGTTTCCGTGAAGCGCAGGTGCTCGAAAAGCTGGCGGAGCAAAAATCGATGATGCTCGGTCATACGACCTTCCAGCGCCAACTTCAGTTCCGGAATCTTGTTCCGCAGCAGCCCTTTGGACATCTCTGCCAGGCGGGCAGCGTCTTGCTCCCCGACGAGCATGGCCTGCAAGATGGCTCTCCCCGAAGCACCCAAAGCATCGGTTGCTACCGATGCCAACTTAATGTTGGCATCCTCCAGCACCTTCTGAATGCGATTCGCAATGCGATTGATCTCCTGTACCAAACTCACGCGATACCGCGTGAGGTCGCGAAGTTCACGTATTGGCTGCGGGGGCACGAAACTCCCGCGCAGCAATCCGTGCTGCAGCAAGTCCGCGATCCACTCGCTGTCTTTCTGGTCCGTCTTCCGGCCCGGCACGGCTTTGATGTGCTGCGCATTCACCAGCAACACCTCGAACTGCTCCGCAAGAATGTTCCACACTGGCTTCCAGTACACTCCGGTCGACTCCATGGCCAAATGCGTTACGCCGCACTGCGCAAGCCAATCAGCCAACTGAAGCAGATCGTGAGTGAAGGTCCCGAAGCGCTTCTTCTCTTTACGGCTCTTCCCCTTGGCCTCCGCCCACAACACACATGCGGTAATACTCTTCTTATGTACGTCCAAACCACAACAGCAGGGATAGACAACTTCCATCGCGCGACTCCTTTCTACCGCGCGGCGTTGGACGCTTCGAAAAAGCGAAAATCTCCTACGCGTGCTCTCCGCAACTTCCGGAGGCTACAATTCGTTGTGCTTCTCAGCGTCCCAGTCATACTCGTATGCGGGCTCTGCGAGCGCCAGAGTGAGACGGCTTCTGTCGCCAACGCGGCTGCACAAACGCTACGCCATCTCGCGCCCATTTTCATCCTTCGTTGTGGTCCCCGGAGGGGACCATGAGTTACTCGTAACGCAACGTCTGCATGGGATCCACGCGCGTAGCGCGTCGCGCCGGGACATAACACGCTGCCAGCGCTACCACAGCCAGCACCGCTGTTACGCTGGCGAAGGTGGCCGCGTCAGTTGGCGCAATGGCGAACAGCAAGCTGGCCATCAATCGGGTTAACAGCAACGCTGTTATCAGACCAGCCGTCAGACCGATCAACACCATCAGGGCGCCCTGCTTCATCACTAAGCCCAGCACATCCCGGCCCTGCGCCCCCAACACCATGCGCAACCCAAACTCCTTGGTGCGCCGCGCCACCGAATACGACACCACGCCGTAAATCCCCACCGTAGCAATGGCCAGCGCGGTAATGGAAAACAAACTCAACAGCAGAGTCAAAAATCGCGGCCGCGCCTGGGCCCGGTCCATTACGTCATCCATCATCCGCACATCCGACAGCGGTAGCAACGCATCCATCACATTCAATCGCTCGCGCACCGCTCCGACGAGATTTCGCGGGTCCCCCGACTGCCCGCGCATCACCACATACATATCGGTCAACCCAAAATTCTCCGCCTGCCCGTACGGCAAATACATTTCCGTACCCGCGGGTCGATCCAACCCAGCGTTCTTGACGTCGTCCACCACGCCGACCACGGTGCTCCAGGGATCCTTCGATCCGCTATTCGGGCGCACATGCTTGCCAATGGCGCTTTGATTCGGCCAGAAGATTCGAGCCATGGTGCTGTTCACAATCACCACCGGCGTGCCCGCTGCCGTATCGCGATCATCAAACAGCCGGCCTTCCATCAACCGAATCCCCATGGTCGAGAAATAATCTTTGGTCACCACCTGATCAAAGTCCACATTCTGAATCGGCCCACCCTCGCGCTTAACGAATCCCTCGAAGTCGGTATCATTCATATTTGGAGCCCGCATGGGGGGCATCCCGTAAACCAGCGCCGCGGATCGCACCCCGGGCAAGGTGGTAATTTGCTCGTCAAAGCGCTGCCAAAAGCCTGCAATTTTCTTGTTATCCGTATACGTTCCGCCAGGCAGAGATACCCGCATGGTGATGACGTTGTCGGGCGCCATCCCGGTATGCACTTCCTGTAACTTCCAAAAGGCTCGCAACATCAACCCGCAACCAATCAGCAAAACCAAAGCCATTGCCAACTCACCGACGACCAGCGCACGGCGAAACATTTGCGCCCCGCCTGCAGCCGTGGTGCTGCCCGCGGCATCCTTCAACGACTCAGAAATTCCGCTGACCAACAATGGCACCAAGGGAGCCAATCCAAAAATCGCCCCAGTAATTAAGCTAGTCCCTAAAGTGAAAATCAACACCCGCCAGTCCATAACAATCTCGTCGGCTCGCGGAATCCCTCCAGCATTCGTCAACTGCACCAACCGCACGCCGGCGTAAGCCAATCCCAAACCTAAAATCGCTCCGCACAGCGCCAGCAAGACTCCCTCGGTAACAAACTGCCGCGCCAAGCGCCCCAGCCCAGCTCCCAAGGCTTCGCGGATGGCGATCTCTCTGCGGCGAGCCTCCGCCCGCGCCAGCAACAAATTCGCGACATTGACGCTAGCAATCAGCAAAACAAAGGCTACCGCTCCAAGCAATATGAGCAGCGCCGGCCGTACATTGGAGACCACCTCGGCCTCCAGCGGATAGCTAACAATGGTGTGATTCTTTGGATCGAAACTGTGTGTATCGGGCGACTTACGCTCCCCATAAGCTTGCACCAACGCGGCCAACTCTCCTTGTGCCGCAGCCGGAGACACCCCCGGTTTCAGCCGTCCCAACAAGTAGTAGTTATGCCCCCCGCGATTTTTGCTCGCAGGATCAAGCTGCAGCGGGGTCCAAACCTTCGGCGGATCATTCTCCCCTGGGGGGAATTGAAACGCCACCGGCATCACCCCGACAATCGTGCACCTCTTCCCGTCAACGCGCGTCTCTCGCCCTACAATCTCCGGATCGCCGCCAAACACAGATTTCCAAGTCCCATAAGAAATGTCCACCACTAGCGGCGCTCCAGGGAGATCGTCCGTCGCGGAAATCAACCGCCCCGAAAC
>Ga0193728_1001553_pt1 | contig 11753 bp, 3 predicted proteins | sample U1c1metaG_FD_143037 | JGI IMG/M metagenome (GOLD analysis project Ga0193728, IMG submission 143037) | Soil microbial communities from a riparian zone of the East river system, Colorado, United States - U1c1 | ecosystem: Environmental > Terrestrial > Soil > Riparian zone | place: USA: East River...
GCCTAATATAGACGGTTTTTAGGAATACCCTGCAAACCGGCTATATTAAGCATAGTAGACTGCTAATCTAAGCGATCACTAAACTCTTCCCTTTATTTCCCCGGTTCCTATAGGACGCCACCTTAATAATACTCGCAAGCCTTTAGTAATCGCGGATTCTAGCTTATTAACAAAAAGCGACTATAATATCCTTAGAGTTATATAAGCCTTATTTCCTACGCTCTAGATTAATTATTTAATCCCTAAATACCTGTTTAAGAGAAAGAGTATAGGGGCTTTTAACGCCTTAATAATGGACACTAAGTCTAATATAGTTTTATTAATACTGCACTCGGTTCTAAGAAAAGGAAAGAGGTGCTTACTATTATTATAAGCTAACTTAGGTTTTTAAGGTTCTCGCCCAGTTTAAGCAGCTCGGCTAGGTTATACTCTGTAGGCGTTTAAACATCCTAGGATATTAAAAAGCTCTACTAAGTGATTAACCCTCTCTAGGAGGAATTGATACTAAATTAATTTTTATAAGGGGCCTATAATATATCCCCTATAGAGCTTAGTTAAAGTTTAGCAGCTTATTAAAGTATTCTTTTATAACTATAAATATCCCATAGATTATAAACTCGCCTTCGGCCCACTTAGAAGCTCTTCCCTCAATAACCTCCTAGAAACTCTTCTTTTGTTAGAGAGGAAGGATAATAAGTGCTAAGATAAGATATCCGAATTCTCCAGCCTTGGGACCCTCGATTTTAAGACTATGAGGCTTAGTTAAAAATCTATAAGTAAGTTCTCTAGAGCCGATCTTAAGGCTCTAAAGTATTTCTTCTATTAGGGCGAGTCTTTTATATTTTAGAGTCGTAAACTAGGAAATTTTAACATCTCTAAGATCCGAGTGCTATGTTCCCGTTAGTATAAGTTTTAGTTTCTTAGTATCTATAGGACGGCGGTCTATAGTTATAGGAGGCTAATTTAAATTAGACATCGTTAAGTGCCGTTAAAAGACTAATAGTAGTTAAGTGCTACTGGGAAATAGAGTGTTAGTAGGTATAGGGTTAAGGGGTTACTGGTTTCTTGCTGCTACCGTTAAGATTACTATACCTAACGTTGCTGCTGTTATAGGATATAGTTAAAATATAAAGAGTTTAGGGGAGAAAATATAAGGCTATTTAGTAGCCTTTTATGCTATAATAAAGATTAGGCTTAACTAAGGCCTAGCTTTTATTATATAATCTTACCGGCAGTAGTATGCTTTGGTATGGTTCTGGCATATATATATAGTATTCTAGGTGCTATAGGCGACGATAATTAGTAGAAGGGCGAGGGAGCAATTATATCTATCTAGGGCGTCAAGGCTTTAATAAGCTGCTCTTTATTCGCGGGGACGCACTCTAAAGGGCTATATAGTATAAAGGGCTAAAGGCCAGGACTATAAGACTGCTTATAAGTGTTAGCAGTTATAGGGAGGTATATATTATATGGCTACTTGCTTTTAGAATTAGATAAGCATCTAGGGTGAAATATACGCTGGTTGCGGTATATGTTAGCTTAGAAAGGTAAATCTCTAAAATGTATATATGCGGTAGGTGATAACTATTAGTAGATACTTGCCTCTTAGAGGTATTAAGACCTAAATCGGCCCGAGAAGCTGCTATAGATCTATATACGAATATTGCCACGGCTTAAATGTAAGGGCACCTATTGGCAATTTGATTTAAACTATATAGCTATAGTCTCTGCAATACAGACTTACCGTTTAACTAACCTTTGTTACGCGTAATATCCTTATTAATATATATAATAGATTTTAGAATAATCTTTTAAATTCTATTCTAACTTCTTACTACCTTGCTAACTTATAGAGCTATTAGGAAGGAACTAGATAGCGTCTCTTAAAAAGAGTTGACTATATTTAGGAGAAAACCTTTTAAACCCTACTCCAAGCCTATTGGAACCAGCTATCAATTTGCTTATAAAATTCGAGTCTCTTCCACTAACTTGTTATAACTACCGTATAGTAAACCTTAGATTTAATGTATAGTTCTATTGCGATCTTATCTGGATATGCGCTATAAATACGTATCTATTATTATAATAAGTTAATTATTATTAAAAATAGTATTTTACTTACACCTATAGCTTTATATAGCTCTTTATCCCTAAATTACTTATATATTTCTATATTAGTAAAAGCGCCGTATATAAGATATAGTGTACGTAAATCCTATATCTAGGACGTGCTTTTCTCCCTTATAAGTCTATTCTCTATAGATAGATACGCCTTCTAAGCTATTAAGTCTAACTTCTTAACCTCCTACTTTTCTAAGTCTAGAGAACCTATAGTAAACGTAACTAGAGACACTATGGTACCCTTATTTAGATTTCTTTAGGATATTATATTACCTAGAAGAGAAGAGGCTGCGGTATCCCTATAAAAGGTCTTAGTAGGTATAGAGAGGTTAATTAAGATATTATATAGCTCTAAAGGCTATATAGAGGGTAAGGATACTTTAAGTTGTAGAGCCCTAATACGTGTTTAATTTCCTTTAGGAATAGATAAGGACGCCAGCCTTAGAGAATAGCGGTTATTACTGCGATTTATTGATTTTAATATAAATAAGGTGTGGATAGCTAGGGCCTATAGGATTATAGCGCTTTTATATTATAGATGAAAAGTAGATTAGGGCCTGCTCTAGTATCCAATTATTACGCGATAGATAGCCTAGGCCCGCTAATTGCGGTGTATTTCAGCCGGGAATAATAACTAAAATATATATATACGTTATAGGAGGGTAACTAGTAAATGTATATCCTAGAGAAAATCGAGGCCGAAAGGGCACTGTATATGCATATGCGGTTAAGGGCGAGAAGATAGTAATAGCTTGGCTCTAGCTATGCTTTGGGCAGTGATAGAGTATAGGGCTATTAGTAGTAATTGGTATAAGGCGGGTATAGGGGTGTATACGGTTAAAGGTGAGAATGTTGATTGGGTGGCGATTATAATAGTATATTTTAGGAAGAAAACTTTAAGAAAGTAAGAGAGGTGGGGTAATAAATAAATAAATTACGTAATATGTGAAAGAAAGATGTTATTTAACCGCAGTTTTGGCCTACCTATTGTCCCCTAAGCTTTTAATTATCGGAAACTTAAGTATATATTCTGCGCTTACTTAAACGGATACGTAAATAAGCCCTCCGCCTTCGGTCTAGGAAAGAGCCCTTATATTACAGTCTTTATATAGGGTGGCCTATAGGTTTTATAGAAGAAGAACCCTATATAAACCTTAAGATTTCTTTAGGGTATTAGAAATAGAAATATAGTCGATAACGGAAGGATAGATTATTCTTACGGTATATATTTAGTTAATTATCTCGGATTTTATATATAGCTCTATATAGGAAAAGCTATAAAAATAGGCACTATTAAGAAACTTATTAAATATGTATATATAATAAGTTCTACTTCTTTTATAGGTAGCTATATACTAAGAGCTAGGGCAGCTATATAAGGAATTGCTATCCTACTACTATTTTGCTCCTATTTGGAGCCCGGTATATAAATTATTAAGCGCCTTTATAGTGGTAGAGTAGTATTTAGTACTACTCTCTAAGATCTTACTACTACTTACTACTATAGCACATAAGTAGGTAATAGGCTTAGATTTCTTAAAGAACGCGATTTTAATATTAGGATAATATAGCGCCTTAGCCTAGGCTATAAAATGTTAGCACTATATATTTAGAAGCTAGGGTAGATATAAATATAATACTATTATAAATGTTACTCTATTATTATACTCTGGCCTAGTTAAGCTAGGTTAAGCGGTTAATATTAGATAAGGAGGTGAGGAGTTATAATATATTAGTAGAGAATAACGTTAGTATAATAGTAGTTGTAAGGCCCTAGTAGATTCTAAACTGTATAGGCCCTATAACTTATTTATAGTATAATAGGAGTAGGCATACCCTTTATATCTATAGATAGATATATTAGTCTAGTAAGAGGGGGATAGTTAAGGAATAGTCTAGTAGAAGGATACTATCTTAATAGACTCTCTAGGAACGCGATATACTGTTTATCGCTTCCTATAAAAGTATATACTAAGCCGAATTCTAGAATATAATATGTCGCATTCTAGAATTTGGCTTAGCGCTAACTATAATAAACTCTAATATGGAACGCCTTCTATAGTTCCTATACTTCCTTTAGCAATCGCGATCCCCTATAAGAGGGTTCCGGCTTATTAAACGTAAAGCGACTATAATATCCTTAGAGTTATATAAACCTAATTCCCTACGCTCTGGATACTTTAGATTAATTATTTAATCCCTAAAATGCCTATTTAAGAGAAAGAGTATGGGCTTTTAATGCCTTAATAATAGATACTAAGTCTAGTATAGTTTTACCTCTATGGTACTTATTTCCTAGGAAAGGAAAGAGGTGCTTACTATTTATAAGCTAACTTAGGCTTCTAAGACGGTATATCTTAGTAGTGCTTGGATATATCTAAATTAAAAGGTATAGTAAGGAGAAGACTTAGATATATAGAGCTAGTTTCGCCCAATTTAAGTGTGTATGCACGTTTGCCTTCTATACGTAGCATTTATTGGCTATATTTGTGCTCTTATTGCCTTAAGGCCTTACTAATTATTTGCCTGCAGCTACCCTAGCCTTTCTCGCCTTATAAGCTCTTGCTATTTGTTAATCTGTGCTAGCTTAACTATGTCCTTCCTTACTATTCTTTCTACTGTTATTTATGTGGTTACGATTATTATATACTTAGCTACCTGGATTATAACTCGGAAACCTCTTTCTAATTTTGAAAAATGGCCTTGCTAGATAACTAAACTTACTCTTGCGGTTTATTCTCTTTGTGTTATTCTAGGAGTAGTTGGTTTTATTCTGGAATAGGTTGGTTTAGAATCCACTTATTGAAAAGGAATAATTATTTCCGAGACCTCGTCACGATGTATGGGATTGGCTGTGCCTCTTTTTAATATAAGTCTTATTATTAGGGTTTTCTACCTATACTAATCTATCTATTAGACTATAATATAGTATAAGCTTATAGGGGTTAACCTTAGCTTAAATTTCACTAAGTGGAGTAAGAATATAGGCCGACGTTTTAAGAACCGGGATGAGGACAAAGTTTAGCATTTTATGCTTTGGTACCCTCCTGGTATTACCTTTATTGGTATAATTCTTATAGTAGCTCTTTCTCTATAAGCACGCGATACTTGTATATACAGCCTAAACACTAAATCTCTATTAGGATAAGTTTGAAATTGAGATCTATTTTACAATACATATTGCTACCCTTTGTGGTATTGCCGTCTATATACTATTGGCTTTTATTTCGCTATTATTATAAGGAAATAACTTAAGCTAAGGCCTAAGTGAATGTAGAAACTAAGGCCTTTTGCTAAATTAGTCTCTTTATTCTTACTGCTGTAATTCTTACTTTTACTACTTAGTTTGCTTACTTTATTGTCTAGGGAATTATTAAGCTATCTAAAGATGCTATTTATATTATAGACTTAGTATGTCTGTTAAAACTATTATATATTAGTATTAATAGTTATAGTTCTCTCCTATACTATTAACTATTTTAAGTATTTGTTAGTCTAAGGCGATTTTACGGCCTATTGTATGGTTTTTAAACTTGCTTAAAAATCCCTAGGAAATTCTCTATAACCTGGAGAAGTTCTTAATTAGAATAGGGGTATTGGCTAAGGTATCTATAGTTGGAGAGGATACTAGGTCGCTAGTGGTGAAACTAGAGTTTTTAGACTTATATCCTTAGTTAGAAGCTTAAGTATAGGCTCCTAAAACTTCCGCTATTTTCTACTAATACTGTGTAGTTAGGATTGTTAGAGGTTAGCTTAAATATCCCTAACTCTACCCTATATCCTTAGTATAAGTATACCTCTAAGAATATCTAGATAAAGGAACTAACTACCTCCTAGGCTAAGGGTAGTGGTGTAGATAATAACACTTAACTAAATATATCATATATTAATCTATTAGGCTTAAGAAATAATAAGACCTCTATAATAGTCAACTTAGAGGCATATATCTGTGTATAAATTGCTATAAAAAATCTTCCTTGCTAGGTAACTAATTTGCTCCCTTTTTTAAAAGTACGCTTAATACTAGACAATTTGTCTTAAATTGCTTCTTCTTTAGGACTGTACGACTTATTAGTAGTATCTTATAACGTACTTAAAGTGCTTGGCCCGGGGTAGTTAGGAATTCTTTTATATATACTTAAGTGTTCTTACGTGCCTCCTATAGAGCAAAAGGCAGAAGTGACCGCTATTCTTTACCTTCTATATCCTCCTTCTATTCTTCCTCTTTCTATTCTTAACGAAATAAGCGATAAGAAGTGGTTACTAGTTAAAGTAAGCTTAGAACTTTTGCTTTCGTCACATTACTAATAATCTAACAGCGATAACTTATATTAGCTATTGAAATTGGCTATTAAAAGTAGTCGACCTAAATCGGACTTGCTTACTACTATCTTACTACTATCTTTAATGCCTACCGTCCTATATATTATCACCCTACTACTTACCCCTATATATCTTACTACCTATTTCTATTGCCTATACCTACCTTATATATATAGAGAGCCTATTCTACTATTATAGTATATATAATTACGCTAAGGTTTACTATAAGTGTACTTATCTTAAATATATAGTGAGAACTTAGTACACAAAGTGCTAGAAGACGCACAAAAGATACCTAGTAAATGTGGTTGCAATGTAAGGAAAACTATTACTATGTTACGGCACTAGTTATGGTACTAGTAAATTGCTGTTAGATTGCCGCAAAATGCTGTTACGTAATAGTAACTTGCTATTACGTGACTAGAGGATTGTATATAGCTTTAAGCGGCGCTACTACTCTCCTCCTTTCCTTTTCTCTAGCTTTAGATCCTTATTTATAGACAATCTAATCGTATAGGCTTACGCGTCCCTCTTGCTGTATCCGTGCCTCGATTGACTAAGTCGCTAACACACTATTATATATGGCTAATACTCTATTCTAGTAAATAAAAGTCAACTATCTACTTTATAGACTAAGGCTGATATAAGAATTTCTAGGTAATTGTAGGGATATGCTCTTAAAATAAAAGCTACGAGGGGGTCGAGCTGGGAGTTCAAGCCACTTATAATTCCGTCTTTACTATCTATCGCCACTTAATCCATTTATCACTTTAGTCTATTAATAAATTTTTATTCCCACTATGGCCGGCTATATAATAACTAGTTCGGATGTGGCCGCAGCTGCATATCTTCCTATCCTAAGATAGTCTACTATTATAACTATAGGAATAATAATAAATACGCACAACTATTCTAGGAAGTCTTTTAATATCTATATCCTTCCTAATCTGGCAATTTTTTATATATACTATTATAACCTTGAGTTTATTATTATATATTAATTCGGTATCTATTATATTTATAGTAGTAGCTACTTAGGCGTCTATAGAGCTTAAAGCGGTATCTATATCTAATCTGGCATTTAGGGTATTTATAGCGGCACCTTCAGCAATATCTCTCTTCTTTTAAGATCTCTCCTCTTTTTAAAATCCCTCTCCTAGTATAGTCTCTAATTTCCGTTTATAAGGTTTTTAAGGCACTAGAAGGGGAAGCGAATTTGCTATATCCTATGTTTTAAAAGCTAGAGTAGTGCCTTGTTAGCTTTATATTAGAATAGGATACTACTAACCTTACTAAAGCTAGTATATAGAAGCTGGGGCTCAATAAGGGTCGCGGGAAGAAGTTAATAATAATTCTTAATTTGGGTGCTTTCCTTAGTTTAACTAATATTGCTTTTACTATATACTTCGTATTAATATATTCAATACAAAAGAGATTCTTAGCTACGTAGGCTAGACACGTAAAATAAGGGTCGCTGCCTAGCCACTAGTACGTAGGCGTAGACCTTCCTCTCTTTAGTAATAGGTGTCTATAGTATATTATATAGATAGTAGGGTGTAGTAAGACCGGACTAGATAATATAAGTTTATACGGCTTAATTAGGGATAAAGGTAAGTATAAATATTTAATAAGTCTTCTGCTTTTATCTACGATCTTATTAGTTCTTCCCCTAACTCCTCTACCACTATATACCCGCTATATCTTCTAATATCCGCAATTATATCTCTATAGAGAATTTCAAGAGTAGTAATATTGCACATATTATAGCCTAGTCTTCCACTCCTATATAGAATTGCCTATATACTAGTAAACGAAACTTACCAACTATAATACTAGATTTAACTAATATTTTCGCTTAGGTTCCTAGAAGGCGATATCTAACTTATCTTAAAAAGGGTAAAACAGTTTAGGTAATCCTAGGAAAAGACTATCCTCAGTACGGTACCCTAGTAAACTAGTTATACTATTTAGTAGAAGAAATCTAGTAGATAGAGTGCCTTAGAGATAGGAGAGGGACTTCTACTAGTATGTAAGTGGCGAATATTCTTATATCGCAATGTGCGTTAAGTAAGGGATAGATATTTTATAGTATAGCGTAGATATATAGTGCGATTAATGCAATAGCTTATATAGGATTCTTAATTCAATTCTTATCCTTATATATATAACGCACTAGATAAGTCTACCCGCTTAAGTAACCCTCTAGTATAATATAGCCGGCCTAGTACTAGCCTACTGCTATACACTATAGGGCATTAGCTTAATATAATTCTTTATCTACCCTTATCCCGCGGGTTATATTAGATAACTAGCTTACCCTACTATATAAGCCACCAGTCTAACGCAGCTAGCATTACCCTATAACCCCGCTTATAATTATACTATCTAATCTAGAGCTTAGTAGAAAGCCTATACTATAGGCTTTAGGCGTAATATAGAGTCTTATATTATATACATACCGCAAGCCGCTACCTAAGGATAATGTAGTTATAAAAATTTTACTAGAAAAATTGGCCCTTTTGGGCTCCTAACGGGATATTAAGTTAAGTTAAATATATATCTACCAAGTTTATGCGTCCTTGCGCGAAATTAGGTATTTAAACTGCCCTAAGCTCCTAGTTCACTTAAATTACCAGCCTTTACCTTACTAAGATATTATAATAGACATTAAACCGGATATAAACGATTCACCCACTAATAACTTAAGCACTTAGTTACCTACTTTAACGCTAATTACTAAGAAGCGTGTTAAGGACTAATCTTATAGCTAAAAGTAAGCTAAGGGTAACGAGGATACTTAAGTAAGCTGTCTATAGGAATTGTGTAATATAGACTAATAAGGCGATTAGAAGGAAACCTTAGAATTGCTAGCGCGCCCCCCTATCTCGACTCTGCCACCTATAGAAAATATAGTGCCTATACTAATGTTTCCTTAGTAAAAACCAATAGATAGGATGGGTTTTACCCCGACAGAACTACTAGTGTTAATTATAACTATCGCTATATTAGCAGCTACGCATCTATATAGGAGGGGTCTTATATCTATAGATAAGATAAAGGCTCTCTATAATAAGATAGAGGCTCTCCTTAATAAGACAAAGAAGTCTACTAGGGATTGCCTTACTAGAATAGATACTAATCCAGACGTCTATATACTAGAAACCGTATAAAAGCTTTAGTTAGTAATCTATATAAGGGAGAAAATTAAGATTAAGGGACATTATAGGATATTTTAGACTTTCTCTACTCCTAGTAGGCGATTAGACCGTTATATAATTAGCATCCGTTTAGATTTACTAGGCAACTGTCTTCCTATTTTCGACTATTTGATTCCTTTAGTAGATTAGCATTAATATTACGCTAGCGTAAAGTTCCTAGACGATAAAGAGTGCGATTACAAATAGCTTTACTAACTAATACTACTATAGGTATCTGAGGATTTAGTGTATAGGGTATATAGCTACCCTAACTATCTAAGTGAGGTTTTTAAGAGAATAGGGCAGTAAAATTCTAGAGAACCTGATATTTATTAATTTAATTATTGTTTTTAATTATATTATACTTAACAGAAGAGATTATATTAGATGTAATATTGCAATTAGCTATAAGGCGAAGCCTCGCTTATTAGGCTTAATATCTAGGCTTTACTATTGCCTTTTTAGGTAGCTGCTGCTCCTATATAGTGGCCTACTAGATTTAGAGTGGCGTATTAGAGTAGATTTAAGGCTAAATCTACTCTACTCTAGTCTAAATAAACCACTAGCATACTAGGGCTATACCCTCGCGTAACTCTATTACGTAAATCCTATAGAATAGTAAGATAGTATAAATAAAAACTAAGGCTGCGATAAATTACAACCTTTAAAGCTTTCTATCCTCTAGGGGTTATTAGTCGGATAGGTTAACTTAGGTAAAGTCTACGTCTCCGGCTAGGTCTATTCCCTGCCCTACTCTAACCTTAATATCTATTCCCATTATACCCTTAGTAATGATATACGCTATAACTTATAGAAGATAAGAAAAATTTGCTTATTAATTTCGCGTCTTTGTAGAATTGGGTTTAAAGGCTTAACTTAAATATAGCGTTATCTTTCGGGCTAGGTTTGTCTAGGAGTGTAAATACGTAGATACTATAATCGAGATCCGATAAAAAATAGAGAAGTAATTTCAAGTACCAAAACTAGGCAGATCTGGTGCGGTTCAGCCTACCTTAAAGTACTTATCGAGTAATCCTCTAAATCTTGTGTAACAATTGAAAAATATAAAGCCCCTAGGCCCCTATAATCCCGTATTATCTTATAACTAGAGACGCCCTAATAAAATACTACTAACTATATACTGTGGTTACTGGTCTTGCTCCGTAATAAGCAGCTTCGCCACGCTATAAATCGGGCACTATAACTAGATAACGCTACTAAGATTAGCTCCTACCTAATAAAGGAAGCCTTTGCCAATATTAGGTGGTTTAACTACAATTATATTATCTGGTTATCCAATTAGCAATGCTTAACCAAAAAATTACAATAAAAATTACCTATCTTAAGAGTTAAAAAGGGCTGCTTAATATACTAACGAGAAGACCGTTATAGACTCTATAAAGGATATCAAATATTATAGACCCCCGCCTACTAAAACTGAGAATTCTTATATAGCATAGTACGGCTCTAATATAATATTTTAAACTATAAAAGCTAAACTTCTATTAGCTAACCCACTAGGTATTAAGGATGTACTATTTAATACTCTAAATACTTCCCTAAATGCACTCCCTTAGCAATTATAAAGAAGCTATCTTAATTGAAACAGCTAGATAAATATTTAATCCGTTACCGTAGCGGAAAACTCTATCCTAAAGCAGCAACCTAAAGAGTTTTAGTTAAACTATCTACCAGAAATTATCTAATAGAAACTATCTACTAGAAACTATCTACTAAAAACTATCTACCAAAAACTATCTACTAAAAATTATCTACCTAAAATCATCTACTAGAAACCATCTACTAGAAACTATAAGGCATATTACCTAGGAGTAGGCAAGCCGAGCATAAGTTATAGGAGAGTTAATAGAGAGGACGATATAGTAAAGAGTATAGCAATAGCCTTGTATAGAGACAAACCGATAAGGAGAGTAGGAGGGCTATAAGCCTGAGGTGCTTATAAGGAGGTGCTAAGCCTAGCCTTTAGCTAGGCCTTAGCTACCCCTAAGTAGCCCTTAGGCGATATACCCGGGTAAGGGATAAAATACCCCTTATAGAAACTATCTACCTAAAATTATCTACTAGAAACTATATATTTAAAAACTAAAGAGA
>Ga0193728_1001554_pt1 | contig 11752 bp, 8 predicted proteins | sample U1c1metaG_FD_143037 | JGI IMG/M metagenome (GOLD analysis project Ga0193728, IMG submission 143037) | Soil microbial communities from a riparian zone of the East river system, Colorado, United States - U1c1 | ecosystem: Environmental > Terrestrial > Soil > Riparian zone | place: USA: East River...
GACTGCTCCCCCTATCCCGATATTTGTGAATGCGCGTGAAATTTTCTTGAGCTCTAAAATTTCCACCGGTCGTGCAGTGTGACATTGGTTACGCTCGCGCACGGCTACAACTGTTTTCGGCCGTAGGGGTTTAATATGCATTAACTGTCGGGGCTTTCCTGTTTGCGTCTACAGCGAAAAGCCTATTCAGGTGGCACGGGGATTGGTGCAATGTCTACCCACGTTCGCCCGCCCTTTCCCCGGTTCATCAATGGTTCGTCTCATTCGCACGCCGGTTGTGTGCGAAGAGAAAGGTCCGAAGTGCTTAGCAACAAGGAGAGAAGAACAATGTTCAGAAAACATGCCCGAAAGGTAGCCAGCGTTCTTGGAGTGGCAATGGCGTTCGCGCTGTTCCTTCCGAAGCTGGCACTTGCAGATGATGATGACGATCCGCCATCGGTGGTAGCACGACTCGCGTATTCTCAAGGGGCCGTTTCATTTCAACCAGCTGGCACGGAGGATTGGGTCGATGCGGGAATAAATCGACCGGTCACTACGGGCGACAAATTGTGGTCCGACCAGGATGGCCGAGTCGAACTGCAACTGGATGCGTCGACTATTCGGTTGTTCCATAGCACTGGTTTTTCGTTTCTAAATCTGAACGATAACGTCACGCAAGTGCGATTGACGGAAGGCACGATTCTAGTTCGTGTGCGTCATCTGGATGATAACGAGACGTATGAAATCGATACACCGAATCTGGCGTTCTCGATTACACGTCCGGGCACTTATCGTATCAACGTTGATGAAGGCGGTGATGCGACATCTATAAGGGTTCGCGACGGGGAAGGGCAGGTTACCGGCGGCGGAGCGTCTTATTCCGTTCGCACGCATGACGACGCGGTATTTTCTGGAACCGATCAGCTGAGCGCCGATGTGCAGGACCTCAGCGCGGATTACGACGAGTTTGACACGTGGAGCGCGAATCGAGACCGCGGACGGGAACACTCGAGGTCGGCTCAGTATGTTTCGCAGGATGTGGTCGGGTATGAAGATTTGGACGACCACGGAGACTGGCGCGATTCGCCGGAATACGGCCATGTGTGGTACCCGCGTGTTGAAGTGGCGGACTGGGCGCCTTATCACTATGGCCACTGGGCTTATATCGAACCTTGGGGATATACCTGGGTTGATGATCAGCCCTGGGGCTTCGCGCCGTTTCATTACGGACGCTGGGTGAATGCGGAAGGCCGCTGGGGATGGATACCTTCGCCTCCACGAGCTGAAGGCGTAGTTTATGTGCGTCCTGTGTACGCGCCAGCGCTAGTAGCGTTTGTCGGCGGCGGTGGTTTTAGCGTGGGAATCTCGGTCGGTGGTGGCGGAGGAGCGGTCGGTTGGTTTCCGCTGGGGCCGCGTGAAGTGTACGTGCCGTCTTACCGCGTGAGCCAACGGTATGTTGAGAACGTGAACATTTCGAACACGACTGTGAACCGCAGGGTGATCAATAATTATTATCAAACTACGGTAGTCAACAACACCAGGGTGACCAACGTTACATATGTGAATCAGCGGGTTCCCGGCGCGGTTATGGCCACGAGCCAGCAGGCCTTTACGTCGGCGCAACCTGTAGCGCGGAATGCGGTACGAGTTGATGCACGGCAGATGGCCAGCGCGCAAGTGCAGGTCCGGCAGCCGACTATCGTGCCGACCAAACAGGCAGTGTTGGGTTCGGCAAGAGCCGCGGAACATCAGCCGCCCGCCGCGGTGCAGCAGCGTGCGGTGGTAGCCAAGGCCGCGCCACCACCACCTCCTCCATCGTTTGAGAGACGGCAGGAAGCGATAAAGAGCAACGGCGGCAAGCCGCTGTCCGTCACGCAGATTCGACAGATACAACCGGCGACCGCTGCACGCACGCAAGCCGCCGCGGTCAGGGTTGCGCCACCTCCGAGACAAGCGCCCGTATCGGTGCGGGAAGCTCCCAAGCCGTCGCAGCCTGTGAACCGCTCAGCGGCGCAGGGCGGTCAGGGCAACGTTGGCGGACGTCCGAGTCAACCGCAGCCGGGGCAGCCCCAGAACAATCCTGGGAACCGACCGGCCACATTGAATAATGAACAGCCTGGGAATCGACCTGCAGAGCGTGGGACGGCGACGCAGCCTAACGCCGTGCAGCCAAACAACCGGCCAGCGGACCGTCCGGGATATCAGCCTAATGAGCGGACGAATACTACGCAGCCAACGAATAGGCCAGCTGATCGCTCTGTAACTCAGCCGAACACGCAGCCGCAGCCTAACTCACGGCCGCCTGCGACCAATGATCGTCCGCCAAGCGCACAGCCCAACAATCGGCCTGCGGATCGCCCAGTAACGCGACCGAACGAACAGCCGACGACTCGTCCAGCGCCAAATGAACGGCCTGCGGATCGGCCGGTAACGCGACCGAACGAACAGCCGGCCACTCGCACGGCACCGAATGCACAGCCTGCAGCTCGTCCAGCGCCAAATGAACGGCCTGCGGATCGGCCGGTAACGCGACCGAACGAACAGCCGACAACTCGCACGGCACCAAATGCACAGCCAGCAACTCGCACGGCGCCGACTGAGCGACCTGCGGATCGGCCTGCGCCACGGGCTGAGCAGCCTGCGGCACGCCCCGTTCCGGCGCCAGCTGCCAAGCCGGCAGAGCGGCCAGCTGAGCGGACTGCGCCACCGCCGCCTGCAGCACAAAAACAGCAGCAGCAAAAACAACCACCGCCGGAGAAGGAGAAGCCTAAAGAGAAGGACAAACCAAACGGCCGCTAAGACTGCGGCTTGAGGTAAAAGCAAAACGTGAAGACGGGCGAGCGTGGCCTGGTGGCCTATGTCTCGCCCGTTTTGTTTTTATGTACGTTGCAATGACTAAGCAGCACAGCGCGTCGAGTATCTGTGCGGCCGCAACGTGGACAGGCAAATTCGTTTGGCAAGTTCGGTACTGTGGTATCTTCGAAAAAATATGAAATCGGGCTTACTGAGCAGCGCGGTGTTTCGTCAGGCGCTCGGTCGATTTGCTACTGGAGTTACGGTGGTGACCGCGGAACGCGCGCCGGGCGAAGTGCATGGCATGACTGCAAATTCATTCACCGCGGTATCTCTTGAGCCGCTTTTGGTTTTGGTGTGCGTGGATGAGCAGGCGCGCATGTTGGCGGTACTGAACAAGACGCAGCGCTTTGGCGTCAGCGTTTTGAAGGATTACCAGCAGGCTATTTCTGATTTTTTTGCGCAGCCGGAGCAGGATCCGGAAGTGGAGCGCGCGTTGGGAATACGATTCGAGTGGCCCGCGCCGGGGATTCCGGTTTTGGGGGATGCTCTGGTGCAGTTAACTTGTAGGGTGGTGGCGTCGCATCTCGCGGGGGACCACACTATTTTTCTTGGTGAAGTGGAGAGCGCGGAAATGTTTGAGGGGGAGCCGTTGTTGTTTTTTCGTGGGGCTTACCGGAGGATTTCGGCGGAGTAGTGTTGGATTGTTTTGTTTTTGGGGGCGAGAAGGTAAAGTCGATCCCCGAGACAACATCAAGAGTCAGCCCCGAGATAAAATCAAGATTCAAACCCAAGACCCAGGCTGAAAATCGAGCCTGGGGCACCCTCCGACTAACTTTTATTTTGCAAGCATGGTCGATCTCAAGCGCTACTTACGGGCTAGTGGTGGGGGCCTAGGGGATCGCGCTTTACTCCGTATTGGGCGCCCCATTTATCGGTCATTTGGCCGCGAATTTCCCATAATTCAGGGAAAAATTTTTGGCGCATGCCCTCTTCCAGTATTTCGACGGCGCGGCCTTTTAGTGATTTGGCTCCAAATCCGATGGTGCGGTGGATCAGTTGCATATGTTCGTAGCGGAATTTTTGAAATAAGGCGTCGAATTCGGCGAGGGCCTCGGCTACTACATAGGCGTCGCTGTGGGAATATTCGGAGTCGTAGATTTTTTCTACGGTGAGCTGATGCTTTTCGAGGTAGGACGATTTGAAGGAATTCCAGAGGGGTTGGAACATTTTGAGGAGCACGCGAAAGCCGGGGGATTCCTGACCGCTGCCATTTCCGAGGCGCGTTCGAATGGCTTGATATTCCTTGGGGGACATGGTTTCCAGCAAGGCGATCTGCTGAATCATCATTTTTTGAATCAGGTGAACGCGGCGGAAAAGAGTGATTACGCGATTGGTATTTTCCTGCTGCAAATAGTCGTCGATGTCGAGCAGGGTGTAAGCGATTAACTTCATCCACAATTCTTCTACCTGATGGACGATCTGGAATTGCAGTTCATCGGCGTTACATAGTTCGTCAAACTTGGTTTGGCAGGACAACAACGCTTTGATATTGAGATACAGCTCGTAGTCGAGGGTGCCTTCGCCATTCATGATGGAATAAAAATGCTCGCGATTCATGAAGCCCCCTGGTGCGCGGCGGTCGAGTGCTTGTTGTCTAGCGGCACTTTGTCTGGCGGTACTTTGTGGATTGGATGATGGCCTTCGAAAAAATTACGAAAAATTATCGTTCGGAGCTGCCAGATGGGCGGGCGGGTTCGGCGGGATCGCTCATCTCTTTACGGTGACTCTTCACTTCGCGTAAGGAATAGATGGACTTGTTCTGGGATTCATAATAAGTGCGGGCAATAATTTCGCCCAGGAGGCCCATAGAAATGAGCTGGACGCCGCTGATGAAAAGGGCGACGGCGAGCAGCATCAAAGGGCCGTGCTCGGTCATGATGGTTTGGCCATAGTAAAATTTTTCGAAGGCCAGAAAAGTGGCAATCAATATGCCCGAACCGGCGCCTGCGACGCCGAGCAAACCAAAAAATTGCAGCGGACGAGTGGAGTAATCGAGCAAAAACTTTACGATCAGCAAATCTAGAAAAACACGGATGGTGCGCCCAATTCCGTAATTGGACTTGCCGCTCTTGCGATCGAGATTGGTGATGGGGACTTCGGCAATTTTGGCGCCGGTGGAACTGGCCAACGCGGGAATAAACCTGTGCAACTCGCCGTAGAGCTGGATTTCCTGAATAATTTCGCGGCGGTAGGCTTTGAAGGTGGTTCCGAAGTCGTGCAAATCGATACCGGAGAGGCGGGCCATCATCCAGTTGGCGGCGCGACTGGGAATCTGGCGCATGAGCCAATGGTCTTTGCGTTCGTGGCGCCAGCCACTGACCAGATCGTAACCTTCTTCAATTTTTTCCAGGAAGCGAGGAATTTCTTCGGGGTCGTGCTGCAGATCGCCATCCATGGAGATGATAATTTCGCCCCGCGCAAAGTCGAAGCCCGCCTTTAAGCCCGCGGTTTGTCCGAAATTGCGGCGCAAGCGGACGAGATTGACGCGGCGGTCGTGTTCATAAATTTCGGAGAGAACCTTGAAGGTGTTGTCGCGGCTGCCATCATCGACAAACACGAGTTCGTAAGGCTCTCCGATGGAGTCCATGACTTCGGTGAGCTTCATGTATAGCGGGGGGACGTTTTCCTGTTCGTTGAAAAACGGCACAACGATGGAGTAGCGGATAGGGGATTCGCTTCTCATGTTTTTTTCAGCGACCTACTCATGTGTTTTAAAGCGACTCACTTAGGCCTTACCGGCCACAAAAGCATAGTCTATCAGGCGAATCCCTTGTGAGGCGACAAGATTTCGAATCTCCGGATTGGTTAATATCTCGACTTCGAGTTCGCGGGAATCCTGCAGCCTGGTAGCGGATTCCTCCAATTCTTTGTCCATAAAGCCCGGGTGGCACATCATTTCGGTGGTGCCTTCCGGCAGGTTTTGCAGCAAGCATTTCATTCCTTCGATGGTCAACTCTCCGGTCTGGGCGATGCCGCAAAAATAATCGGTAGTGGCGATTCCCGCGGCTTCGGCCAACGCGCGAGCATCCCTGGCTAAAAGTTTGAGTACGCGCGCCTGCACGCCTTGCTTCATCACCAGGGGGACATTTTGGTTTTCTCCGCTAGAGAGCGCGGCGCGTAGCGAAGAACCTTCGTGTGAGATGCGAATGGCTGCAATGGAGTTGCGCTTGGCCACGCGCAAGACAATTTCAAACATGCCCGGCAGCATGTGCACATGTTTGTGACCATCGAGATGTGTTGGATGAATGCCGGCGTTCACTACTTTCTGAATCTGACTTTCCCATTCGATTTCCACTTCTTTTAGCCGCAGGTTTCGCCGCGCGACGCGCAACAGCAAAGCTTCAGGTCCGCCCGCAAACTCGCCACGGCTATTTAGGATGCTCGGCACGGTCTCTGGCGGGGATACCGGCTTGCCATCGCTTAAATTCAGGTGCACGCCCACGCCCAGAGACGGCGTGGCTTTCACTAACTCCACGGCGGAGGCAAAAGCTGGTCCGTTGGCCAACAGAGAGGCGCTGGTCACGATACCGTTGCGGTGGGCTTCTGCAATGCCGCGATTTACGCCCTCAGCCCAAGCAAGATCATCGGCGTTTACAATCAAATTTCTGATACTTGCGTTAGCCACGGCAGTCATACTTTACCCTGTCCAAAGGGGCAGATGTAGTTTCGGTACCATTTTGAAACAGTTCCATTGACCGCTTTTGTTCGCAACTTTAGCATGACCTTACTGACCGTAGTGGGTCCCAAAATTTAGTTTGTCAAGCGCTTGAGGCAATTATGTCCGTAAAGTTTGTCGAATCTAAGCAGGACAGCACGCGCCATAGCATGCAGCGTCGCGGCCCGCGCATGAACTCGCGCGTGCCCGTTCGGCTTGAGTGGAACACAGCACAGGGCGAACGCGTCCAAGTAGCCGCGCACACGCGGATCGTGAACCCATACGGATGCATGATCGTGCTGAAGCAGTCGTTGGAACTGGAAGACCGCGTGGCGCTCACGAACATTGCCACTCATTCCACTAATGCCGCGGTGGTGGTATGGAAAGGTGGTCCGCGCCCGGACGGCTGGGAATATGGCATCGAATTGGTGGCGCCGGAGATGGATTTCTGGGGCCTGGAGCTGTGAAAAGCAACTCTGAAATCAATGCGTCAGCGGCCACTGGCACACGGCCGGGAGTTACACGGCAGCCTACGGCTGAGGAACGGCGCCGTGCGCAACGGGTTCTGCTGCGCATGCCGGTGTTACTGCATGTCGCGGATCAAACCAAACCGGTGCAAGCGGAAACGCATACGGTCAGTCAAACAGGCGCGATGCTATTAGTTGCTGAAGGTTTTCCCGCAGGGGCGAAGCTTACGATCGAGCATCCGCAGACGCAAGCTCGTGTTGAGGTTCGCATCGTGCGCGCGGCGCAATTATCGCAAGGCGGCTCGCTCCAGCCGATAGAATTCTTAACGCCTGCTCCGCACTTCTGGGGCGTCTTCTTTCCGCCGGTCCTCAATTAATTCCGTTTCCACGCTGAACGAACTTTCCTCGATCAGATATTTCTACTGAATAGTTAAACTAATGTTTGCGGATCCGCTTGGGGTGCTGGTTAGCGGCACGGCAGTGGAGCCCGTGACGGTGACGTTGAGCGCGCCGCTGGCGGATGCGAGAGTGGTGGCATTGCCTAAGTAATGAGCGCTAACCCCGTGAGTGCCGACAGTGGCCAGTCCAGTGTTGATGGAAGCAGTGCCATTCGAAAGGCTTACCGGGAGACCCAATGCGGTGCTCCCGTCGAAAAGCTGCACCTGACCGGTGGGACTTGCGCCCGAGGACGTCACGGTGATATTGAAGGCAAAATTGTTGCTGGTGGATGCTTGCTTCGCGTTAGTTACGGTTAACGTTGTGTGCGTAGCAACCTGTGTGCCGCCTCCACCGCCTCCGGAACTACTGCCTCCGCCACATCCCAAGGGGAAACTCAACACGCAGAGCAGTCCTAAGCACAGAGCGGTGCGAAGTTGCTTTCGCGCTCTTACGCCAGGGAACAGCAGGAGCAAGAGCGAAGCCAGGCCTGAGGCTGCGCTGAATGTCCACCAAGTTGTCAGGTGGGCGGTCAGGCGGGCACCGTTTGAATTTGTGGGCGGGATAGCCATCGCAGCAGCATAGAGCGGGTAGTGTTCGGGTGAAATTCTGGAAGCCGACAAAGTTGATGACGGGGCGCCGACCAGGACAGTCAATGCACCCGTGACGGGCGCAGTGCCACTGACCGCGATGGTCAGCGGATTTGGACTGCAGCTGACGCCGGGTGGCAGTCCCGTTCCGGCGCAAGAAACTTGCACGCTGCCGGTAAAGCCGCCGGTTGGAGTGACGGTGATGGTTGATACGCCGCTACTACCGGCTGTAACGGTTACAGGCGAGGCGGCAATGTTGAATGAGCCGGAGGAGGTCACGTTGACGGAGATCGCTGCGGAGGGCCCGGATGGAGAGTAATTTGAATCTCCGCTAAAGGTAGCCGTGACGCTTTTTGCGCCGATGGAGGTGAAGGTGGCGGCAAGAGTAGCGGTTCCGCTTGCAGGAGAGAATGGCGTGAGAACGGCGGCGGTGCCAACTACCGGTGCGGTTCCCAGAGTTGTGCCTCCGGAGTTGAAAGTCATGGTTCCGGTTGGGCCGACGCCGGAACTGGCGGTGGTGACGGTGGCCGATAAAGAGATGGGGAAGTTCGTCGAAGCATTGGGAATGGGATTCATGGTCACGGCGGTGCCCGCCTTGGTGATGGAGACGGCATCCGCGGCGGAGGTGCTAGACGTATAGCTGTTGTCGCCTGCGTAAGCGGCCAAGATGCTGTGGTTTCCGCCAGGGAGTTGAATGGGTTGATCTTCAAAAAATCCCTGGCTGTTTAAAGGAGCGACATTAGAGGCGGTGCCGCTGTTGCTGTTGGTGAAATCATTCAGGGCGGCACCGTTATCGGTGATGGTAACGTTGCCGGTCGGGCAGGGAATAGTGTCGATTGGAGGAATGGTTCCGTTGTTGAGATTCGTGGAACAGGAAGTACCCGAAGCATTGGTGACATCAACGCGCATGATGTAGGGCGAACCGTAGGCTGCGGTAGTGTCGTTGGAGCTGACGATGGCGCCGGTAGCCGGATCGAAGGTCAGCAGGGTTACAGCAGTTCTGCTGCTTTCTTTGCTGACGGTCACGAGGACGGGTGCCGAGTCACTCTGCGCGAAGGTGCCGTCGCCGCTGTAATGGGCGACGACGTTGTAGGCTGTGCCACCGGGGAGCATGTTAGTGGTAAATGTTGCTGTGCCAGTGGTTAATGGAAAGGGGCCAATTCCAGTTTGCGCGGCGCCCGCCGGGTTGGCAATCAACGAAACTTGTCCTGTCGGTGTTCCGACTGATGAAGCTACGTGTACGCTGAAACTAGCATTTGCGCCGTGGGCAATTGTTCCGCTTGGTGAAGCGCTTATGGTGGTTGTGGAGGCAGTCAGACCGACGCCACCCCAAGCATTGGCGAGATTGGCGATGTTCACGGTACCGAGGCCGGTAGCCAAGTCGTAGCCGGTGGCGGCGGTCCACGCGGGAACACCGGCGCTAACCATCACACCATATTGGTTAAAGGCGGTGCTCGTGTTGCTGCAATTTGCGGTTCCACCCTGGCATGCCACGGAAATATTTCCCGTAATCACATCGTAAAATATGCAACCGGTGGCGGTGACCGCGGCGGCGTTGGACGCGCATATTTTCGTGGGATTCTGTTTATACAATTTAAAAAAAATGTAATTGGCATTGCCCTGTCGGGGCGCGGGGTTTGATACCGAAGCCTGGCTTTGATTGATGAGGGCCATGATTCCTGCGAACGCTTGTACGGAGCCAGAGGTTCCGCCGGCACCACTGAAATCGAGGAACGGCGAGTTCAAATCACAGGAACCGGCGCCGGTAAAATCTTTTTGGCAAACGATGTAGAAACTGTTGTTGGTGCCGTTGCTGGAGAATAGAGAAACATCGGGAATGTCGCGTTTATTGTCGTTAGGCATGCCGGTGATGCCCGCTTGCCACGCGGGTTTGGAATAGAGGGAGCTTGGTCCGCCGCTTGCGGCGACGAGATCGACTCCACTGGAGTTATCGGCGTTTATGATGCTGGCGGTGCACCCGGTTAATCCTGCCGCGGCGCAGGAATTGTTCCAGGTGGTTTCGGGAATGTAGGACTTGGCGGACTCCGTTGGAGGTGTGCCGGAATTGCTGACACTCCAGTAAGTTGAGGATGGGTTGGTGGTGCTGTAGAGGAAATCCGTGCCGCCGACAGCTACGTTGAAAGGGGTGGATGCAATTCCGTTGACTGCCAGGCCATTAGAAGCGAAGTCGAAGGAGTTAGGATCATCGCAAGCTGCAGGACCGTTGTCGCCGGTCGATATAAGTACGGTGATGCCCTGCGCGGCGGCTTGTTCCCACAAAGCGCTATAAAAGTTATTGCCCGCGGTGCCGAGGCCGGCTTCACAGGAGCCGTAGCTTTCGCTCATGATCCCGGCAATATTGTTGTCAACGATGTACAGCGCGGATAGATCGATGCCAGCGGTGGCGGTGGATTGTGATGGTTCTGAGACCACAAGCTTGATTGTTGCTTTGGGCGCCATTGCACCGGCCACCTGCACGTCCAGGTCGGCTTCCGATTCGTCAGCGGTGAGCCCGGGGTCTGGTCCATTTAAAACGATAACGGGATCGTTCACCGGCAAGCCGAAGATGGCGCGATATTGCTGGGTATCGACGAGATTGATATTCGACTGGCCTACCACGGCGATGGTTTGTCCGGTGCCATCTAGATTTGCAGGAACGTTGTAGATTTTTGCGAGGTCGGCGGGGCCGAGTCCGTTGCACGGCTGATTCGAATTAGAGCCACAGCCGGCAAACGAAAATAACGGCTCGATTGCGCCGCCATCCCTGGCGCGATGAAACTTTCCCAGCTTGTGAGAGTGGGCGAACTTCGGAAAATTATGCAGGGAGACCACGCCAGCCACTACCGGGGCCAGGGCCGTGGGAATTTGTGGGTCGCTGGAATTGGCAAAATGTTGTGCGCCATTCACCATATAGTTGTGAATTTCGGTGTGAAAGGCATCGCGGACTTGTCCGGCTGTGCCTGAAAACTGGATCGCGGTGCGTCCCGGTCCGACCTGGATGGTGTGAAATCCTTTGGTGCTCAACCAGTTTGTCGTGACTTGGAGGTCGGCGTCGGTGGGGCCAAATTGCGCGCCGAACTGCAGGGGAGTCAGCCAGGCGTGATGCTTTGGCGAATTGAGGGTGAGTTGATCGTCCAATAATTGGCGCAGGGCGGCCTCTTGTTCGGGTGCGCGCTGCAACAGCAGGAGCATGCGATCCAGGGGTTGTGCATCGCTTACTGCTCCCTGGTCAAATTTGGGTTGCGCCAGTGGATGGACGTTGCCGCGGAGGAGCACCAACTGTTTTTCGTCGATGGCTTGTGTGATACGCGCCTGAGTGATTCGCGAAGGCCCGGAAGTCGCCTGTGACACGCTGGCGTCATTGGTCTGCGCCGCGGCGGGGGTGGGCAATGCGGTCCAGAGCAGAGCAAGCGCCAGGGACCCAATTTGCGAAAACTGCAAAGCGCGATCAACCACGCGTAGCAGTTGCGAATCGGTTTTCATCATTCGCCCCGTAGTGGGGATTTTGGAACTGGCTTGAGATTTGATGATTTGTTTCTTGAGCGAGGCAACGAGGCGGCTGCGATCGATGGATACACCGGTGGTATTTCGTCTTACTCCTGACAAAGATGTTTCCGCAGAAGGCCCCACCAGCACTCCCCAATTAATGAAGGCTATCACATTGGGTCAGATAACCGACTCGTAAACCATGTTTTTCGGTCCAGTCCTACAATGCGAACTGAGCAACGACCCAACCCGAGTGTTCTGTCTGATGCGTACATGATTTGCTT
>Ga0193728_1001555_pt1 | contig 11752 bp, 8 predicted proteins | sample U1c1metaG_FD_143037 | JGI IMG/M metagenome (GOLD analysis project Ga0193728, IMG submission 143037) | Soil microbial communities from a riparian zone of the East river system, Colorado, United States - U1c1 | ecosystem: Environmental > Terrestrial > Soil > Riparian zone | place: USA: East River...
GCTGAGTCCTGCTCCATCGCGGCGACCACTTCGCGCGTCTGAAACGCGGTGGCCTCCAGCACCGCGCGTCCGATGTGAGAGCGCGTCACATAACGGGTCAATCCGATGATCGTGCCTCGCGCTCTCTCATTCCAATGAGGTGCATACAGCCCGGAAAATGCGGGCACGAAGTAAACCCCCCCGTTGTCCTGCACCTCCCCTGCCAGCTTTTCAACTTCATTGCTGCTGCCGATCAACCCCAAGTTGTCGCGCAGCCATTGCACCAGCGCGCCGGTAACCGCGATCGAGCCCTCCAATGCGTAGCACGCGCGTTCCTTCGCTATTTTGTAGGCAACGGTGGTGATCAACCCGGCTGTTGATGCGATGGGCTTCTCGCCGGTGTTCATGAGAAGAAAACACCCTGTTCCATAGGTGTTCTTCGCCTCGCCGGGGCGAAAACAGGCTTGGCCAACCAACGCAGCTTGCTGGTCTCCGAGAATGCCGGCGATGGACACCCCCGAAAGTGCCGGCGTCCTGGCCTCGCCGTAAACTTCGCTGGAGGCAACGATGCGCGGCAGCACCGCACGCGGAATCAGAAATTCCTCCAGCAAGCCGGCATCCCACTCCAACGTGGCGAGATTCATCAATTGGGTACGGCTGGCATTCGTGACATCGGTCATGTGCAGCCCACCGTCGCTGCCGCCGGTCAGATTCCACAACAACCATGTGTCGATATTGCCGAAGAGCACGTCGCCGGATTGCGCTTTTGCGCGCGCTCCCGGCACGCTGTCCAGGAGCCACTGCAGCTTCAGTCCGCTGAAGTAGCTGGCCAGCGGCAATCCGGTTTTGCTGCGAAATCGATTGGCACCGCCGTTCCTGGCGTATTGAGCAACGAGTTGATCAACCCGCGTGTCCTGCCAGACCAGCGCATTGTGCAGCGGCTTGCCGCTGCGCCGGTCCCAAAGAACCGTGGTCTCGCGCTGATTGGTAATACCGACGGCGGCAAGATCGCTCGATCCCAATCCGGCGCGCGCCAGGGCAGCGCCCGCGACTTCCTGCGTGTTCTGCCAGATTTCCATCGGGTCGTGTTCAACCCAGCCGGGCTTGGGAAATATTTGTTTGTGTTCTTTCTGCGCCGACGTGATGATGTTGCCGCCGCGGTCAAACACGATGAATCGCGTACTCGTCGTTCCTTGATCGATCGCCCCTACGTATCGCGTCATGGTGTCCCCGTGATTTTTATGTCTCGCTTATCCGGCGTCCGCGTAGAGTTTTACGAGGTCGGTGAGAAAATCTCTGCCAATGTACACCGACTGCACGCTTCGACGCTCATTCAGCCCATGCACGCCATTGCCGTCGGGATCGCCCCAACCACCGGGCGCGCCATAGACCGGAATGCCGATTGCCTCCAGAAAGATACCATCCGTGGCTCCAGTCGACATGGAAGGAACCAAGGGCACGCCGGGAAAATATTTTGCCACCAGCGCTTCGGCCGGTCCGATGATGTTTGGGTCGAGCGGCGGCGGTACCGCGATGGGACGAACCGGCGGCACCGGGGTGACCTTCACGTCCGTATCGCCGATGGCGGCGACGAGCGCCGCTTGGGTGCCTTCCACGGTCTCCCCGGGAAAGATGCGGCAATTGACATTCGCGACGGCGCGCTGCGGCAGCGCATTGTTGGCATGGCCGCCCTCAAGCAAGGTCGCAACGCACGTGGTGCGAAGCACGCTGTGGTAGCCGCGATCTTTTGAAACGATCGCTTCCGCGGCCTTGTCGCCGGGATTCTGCGACAACGCGACCATCGCGCGCCCCAGCTCGTCGCCGCGCGACGCACCCGCCTTGGCAAAAAAGGCCCGCGTGGTGTCCGACATTTTCACCGGAAATTCGTGGTCACGAACTTTCGTCAAGGCATCGGCAAGTTCGTAGATGGCATTGGCGCGGATTGGAATGGAGCTATGCCCGCCGGCATTCACCGTCTCCAGCCGATAGTTCTGCGCCGCCTTCTCACCGACCTGGATCGACTGGACGACCAGCTTGCCGTGCCCATCGGTGCGCCCGCCGCCGCCTTCGTTCAGTGCGAACGCCGCCGCAATGAGGTCGGGCTTGTTTTTCGCCAGCCATTGCGCGCCGTTGAAGGCATTGGTCGTCTCCTCGCCGCAGGTCAATGCCAGCTTGATCGTGCGCTTGGGGTGGTAACCGCTCTTCTTGAAGCGAATCAGCATATCGACCCAGGTCGCGTCCATCGCCTTCATGTCCGCGACACCGCGGCCGTAGAAGTAGCCATTTTCTTCGATCAACGTGAAGGGATCGCGGGTCCAATCCTCGCGCTTCGCCTCGACCACATCGAGATGACCGAGCAGCAACATCGGCTTCGCCGTGCCCGAACTTCCGGTGAAGATGGCGACCAGGCCGCCCTCCTTGGGATGATCGGGCACGGAGAAGGAAGTCAGATCCTTGCCCGTGAAACCCGCGGCTTTGAGATGGGTTGCAATCCGCTGGGCTGCCAGCGTGCAGCTTCCCGCCGACAGCGTCGTGTTGGTCTCGACCAGTTCCTTGTACAGCGCGCGGTACGCAACTTGATCGGGCCGCAGCGGCGCCACCGGCGCTTCCTGCGCAATTACCGCGCATTGCACCGTCATCGCAGCAATGACGCCGAAGATTCGCCTGTACTTCATGAATTCCCCAGCGTGCGCGCAAAAATGACCCGCGAAACCGTGAAATTGATTGTGCACGATCGGATGTCGCTCAACAACTGAACACGCCCTATTCGGCTCATCCGACGCCGGCACCGGGCTTGAACGCGAACGCGACCACGGCCGCTGCAATGAGCAATGCGAACGAGACCGCGTAGTTCCAAGCCATCTTTTCCTTGAGGAATGTAATGGCGAAGACCATGAATACCGTCAAGGTGATTGCTTCCTGGATGATCTTCAGCTGGAATCCTGTAAATTCGCCGAACCCGAAGCGATTGGCCGGCACCGCCAGGCAATACTCCACCAGGGCGATCAACCAAGACACCAAAATGGCTTTCCACAACGGCCACGTATGGCCGTACTTGAGATGCCCATACCAGGCAAAGGTCATGAAGACATTGGAAAAGAACAACAAAGCTATGGTGCGCATGATTTACCCGATACCTGCAATTTTCGCGGACTCCGTCCACAGTCGATTGGCCGCCGCCTCGTCGCGGGCCGCCGCCGTCGGCGTCGCAGGCCGGCATTGGTAGAAATACTCGCCGTTGATCGTGCCCACATCAGGCGAGGAAGCCAGATAGACGATGGTTTCGGCGCCTTTTTCAGGCGAGATGGCAAAGAGCTTCGCGACGCGCACCACGCGCGACAGAAAGCCGCCGCTGCCGTCACCGAAGCGCGTGGCAACGAACCCGGGATGCAGGCAGTTCGCGGTGACGCCTTTGTCGATCCAGCGGCGCGCAAGCTCGCGCGTAAACAGAATATTGCAGAGCTTCGATCGCCCGTACGCGCCGATCGCGGAGTAGCCCTTGGCGGCTTGAAGATCATCGAAGTCCAGCGTGTATCCCTTGTGCGCGTCCGACGCGGTACTGACAACCCGCGCCGGGGAGGCGGCGAACAAACTGTCACGCAATCCCAGCGTCAGCACGAAATACGCCATATGATTGGTCGCGAATGTCTCTTCCAAATTGTCCGGAGTGAGTTTGCGCGCACCGAACAAGGCTCCTGCATTGTTGATGAGCACGTCGATGCGCGGCTCCGCCGCCGCGATCTGCGCTGCGATTCGCTTCGTTTCGGAGATGCGTGATAGATCGCCGAAGTGAATCGAATGCGCAGCGCCGTTGCCGTTGTTGGTCAATCGGCTCAGGGCCTTCCGGCCGCGTTCCGCATCGCGCGCGACGAGCACCATGCGCGCTCCCAGAGCGGCCAGCCGTTGCGCGGCGATCTCGCCAATGCCCGACGTCGCCCCCGTGATGACAATCACTTTGCCCTTCATATTCCCTCCTTTTTTTGAGGCAATGCACTGTAGCTCAAGGCCGGCCGTCTGCGGCGTCTGCGGGGCCCTATTTGTAGACCGGCAAATCCAAGTAGCTGCCCGCGTACCAAGTCATCCGCAGCGGTACCTTGGCATCTGAGATCGACTCGTCGATGACTTCCTTGCCGGTTCCGTAGTTGATCTCGCGCTCCGCTTCCTTCAGGATGCTGAGCACCGCAACGAGACGGCTGCCGGCACCCAGTTGCCGGCTCATGAGCCGCATGCTCCGGAAATCGAGAGAGTGGCGCTTCCCCGGCGCCAGGAGATTGCGGTGAGCGAGATCCTTCACATAGCTCGCCCGCGCCCAATAGGGCGCGAGTTGGATATAGTCTTTCGCTGCGGTAAGTTCATAGAGCGCCACTTGAAAATCGAAATCGCGCTTGTTGGCGATGAAATCGAGATGGCCGCTGAACAGGCCGCTCAATTCGGTCGCTTTTGCCAGCGGCTCGCTGATGAAGACCAGGCCGTTGGTCGAATCCAGCACGCGATCTTGAACGCCGCCGCCGGGTGATTGAACATCGGCGTCGCGCCGATCGGCAAAATCGATCGTTTGATGAATGGCACCGGCCGCTTGCGGGACGGCCGTCAAACGATGAGCATGCACGGATGCGCCGGCCGACAAATAGTAACGCTGCGAGTCATTCGCCATCGCGGCCAGCGAGGACGCGTGCTTCCAACTATTCGCGCCGGTCACCTCGTAATTGATCATGTCCTTAAGAATCGCAGGCTTCGGCCCGCCTTTGAGCACGTGGTCGAACCATTTGAAGCGCAACTCGACCAGATCGATTTTCGCAGCAGGGTCGAGCGGGTACCCCGACAGGGTATTAACGTCGCCCTGCGCGGTTGCCGTACCACGCTGGGCCATGAAGTGATCATAGGGACCAATGAGCAGGTAGTGCTGCGCGTCGCGTCGATACCGCATGTGCTGGCTCAAGTAGTACACGGCGGCGCCCGGCCCGCCATAGTAGTAACCGGCGGTCTCGAGTACCGGAATGGAGATTCGCGAGAACTCTTCTTTGTAGGGGATCAAGTTTTGCCAATAGGCATCGTAGGCAGGATGGCCAATCCACCGGTCGAAGATGGGGTTGGGCGTTCCATCGATCTTGTCGAGGTCCCGGTAAGGACGCCCGCTTGAATACCAATCGTGATTGAGCTTCGTCCAGCGCGCATTGTCGTCATAGGTTGCGTTGTCGAGAGTCTTGTTGTTGGTGGCGTAAAAGGGCCACGGGTAAATAAAATTCCAGAAAACATTGCCTTCCTTCGGCGCGTCGATACCCGGCGCGGCAGGAGCTCCGACCATGATGGCCTTCAGCGCCTTCGGCAGATGCTTGGCCGCGGCCCAGGGCGTAAATCCGCTATAGCTGCCGCCATACATGCCAACTTGGCCGTCGCTCCACGGCTGCGCAGCGATCCAGTCGACCAGGAAAGCAGCGTCCGCGCCATCGTGCTCGTAGGGAATGATTGGGTCCGGGCTGCAACCTTTGCCGCGCGTCAGGCCGATCACGCCCGCGTAGTCGTTGGACGCGGCGCGGCGTGCCTCCCGGAGGATGGCGCCGGCGTCGTTGTAAATCGTGAACTGCAGCAGCGCCGGCAGCTTTGCCTGTCCCGCGGGCAGGACGAGTAACGCGCAAATGGTGCCACGATCAGGCGTGGCGATCGCGATGTCCTTTTGAATGGTGTAACGGCGTGCGTCGTCTTCGCCGACGAGATCGGCCGTTGTCGAACCGAATGCGCGGTATATCTCGCGCTCATTATAATCGCCGATCAACTTGAGGCTCTCGGCCAACGAGATTGCGCTCTTGCCCTTGAGCTGACCCAGATCCTGGGCCAATGCTTGGTTCGCCTGAGAAAGATTGTCGAAACTCAGTCCGTTGACGACGATCGCCGCGATTCGATTATCGAGCGGCGTGATCAGCGCGCGAAACGATTCGCGATACGCATCTTGGAAAGTGCTCTTGGCTTCCGCGGCCCTGAGTGCGGAGCGGGCATAGAGAATATATTCCCAATATCGCGCGCGAACGCGGGGTGATGGGTTCCCAATCAAGGGTGCACGTAACTTATCAAGAGTCTCGAGCGCGTCACCATGCAATCCCGCAACCAGCTGAGCTCGAAACAGCGATGCCGAATCAGCGGACCGCCCGTCTTCTTGCATGCCGATGACCGCTTTGGCAAATCGCGGCATCACCCGAGGCAGTGCGGCCTCGTCGGTGATCTCCGCAGGAATATTGATGCTTTGAGCGAGCGCGGGCGCGGCGAGGGAACATAGACAAATCACCAACAATGAGTGGCGCATGGTCTTCGATTATAGACGCCGTTTTTCTTGCGATGCTTCAATCAGCGCCGCCAGGCGGCGCCGGCGCGTCTCGGGGCGCTTGGCACTGACGATTCGCCAAATGACGAGATGCCGATAACCGCGCCTGGATAACGGTAAGGGTGGTCTGCGGTCAAAGAACAGTAATTATACGGTCGTTCAGTATTAGCGACGGACATCAGCATTTTCAATGCGTTGCGGATGTTTGATGTTTTAAAGGATTCAGTTCAGGCAGAGCGATTGGATTCGCGTTGGTCAAAAATTAACCAGTTGTGGATTGTTGCCGGCGCAGCAATTGCGGCATAATCCGCGGGCGCGGCAAACGCGCATGGATACAAACAGCGTTACCGAAATAACGAACAGGGAAGGGCCAGCCATGACCAAGGGAAAAAAGGCTATTAAGCCGATTAAGGAAGTGCTTGTAAAACTCGCCGGAGAAATTCCCGACGTTTCCTCCTTGGAACAAGCGCAGTATGCGTACCGGAAAATGATTTATTTTGCGGGACTGAAGATCCTGGAAGCTTTCCCGGAGGCCGTGATAGGACCAGATCCCTCCAGCGACGACGGGGACGACGAGGGCCATCGCGAATCGGCAGGCCGAGCAGCGCCGGGACCACACATCTACGCAATAACGCCCGGGCCGCACATCAACCACGTCTGCGGACCACTTTACGCCTACGGAATAACGCCCGGGCCGCACATCAATGTTATTAAGATCGTTGATCTCGTATTGTGCCTTAATTGTCCAGACTAATTTTGTTGCTTAGCTGGTCATTGGATCGGTTGACTTCACCGATCAACGCTTGAAAATCGCTCCGCGGCCACAGCGAAGCGAGATAGGGCTCGTGTGTTGCCCACCATGAGTTGCGCCAGCCTAGTTTTGCTGCTTTGCTGAGGTCCCGCATGGCATCATCGCCCTTGCCATCAAGCGCATAAACTTTGGCTCGCAGCTCGTACGTCCCAAAGCGTTCGACGCCCGCAGCAATCATTCTATTGAGCATCGCCAGCACGCTTTCCAGCTCACGATGCGCTGCAACACGATCTCCAAGCGCGAAATCGGCAACCGCAAGATCGAGCCGAAACGAAGTCCCCGTGAGCCGGGACCCCTTGGCATAAAAGGGAGACTCGGCAAAGCCAGTGGCCCGATCAGGCGCAACCACTGCGCGCGCGATCAATTCCTTGGCCGCAGACGCATTTCCTAAAAGCAACCGCGAGTAAGCTGCTTCAAACAGCGCGGTAGCATGTTGCGATTGATCGAGACGCTGGGACTTGAGATAGTTTTGCAACGCTTCTGCACCCCCCTCGCGGTAAACAACCCGCACAAGCGCAACGTTTGCGTCATCATCATTTCTAGTCGCCCGGCGGCCAAGTTCCACTGCCGCCCGCGCGGAGGCTGGAAGGCCAACTGAGAGGAATAGCTCTGATCGCGATCCATAAAGATTGAAATCATCGTTCGGCTCTGCCTTTATTGCTTCGTCATTCCAGCGCAGCGCTTCATCGATTCGACCGCGTGATTCCGCAAGCCATGTCATGGCGGCAGCAGTCGAAGCGGTGGCGGGCTTCAAGAAACGCGCACGCTCGCATGCATTCGCGGCTTCTTCATACCGCGCCAAGTCGTCCAACACATTGCATCGTTGCACTTGTATTGCGAAATTCAACGGATCCAAGGCTGCCGCCCGATCGTAGCTCTGAAGTGCATCGCGTGGCTGTCCATCGAGGTTCTGAATGCGGCCGATCTCCGTAAAAGCCGGCATATCGCTCGGATTCAACGATATCGCCAGTTGCAGATCGGCGAGGCCCTCCTTGGTACGGTCTTGCGCCGCTCGCAGTGTCCCCCGGACCGCATAGGCTGCGGACATCCGGCTATCCAGACGGAGTGCCGCCGCAATTAACGGTTCCACTCGAGCAGCCACCTCAGCAATCGGGAGCTCCTTGAAATAGCCTTGATTGAGGCGCGCGTATGCCAGCTGTGTGTAACCGGGCGCAAACTTCGGGTCTTTGCTCACCACCTGACTGTACAAATCGACGGCGCGTTCCGTCGATTCAGGGGTCATCTGCTGAGAATAGTGCCGCCCGAGCAGATATGCTTGATATGCCTCTGGGTCTGAAGAGCGCCTCGCCGAGAGCTGTCGCTCAGAATCCGAGGTGAGGCGCACTTGCAAAGTATTTGCGACGGAGCGCGAAATGTCGTCTTGCATCTTGATCGCGTCCGCGATCGGCCGGTCGAAATCCTCTGACCACAAGTGATAGCCGCTTCGCGCATCGGCGAGTTGCACGGTGATACGCATGTGATCGCCGGATCGACGCATCGAGCCTTCGAGAACATGGCTCGTATCGAGCGCCTTGCCGATCTGGCGCACGTCTTCGTTCCGTCCGCGGAAAGCAAACGCTGACGTGCGCGCCACCACATGCAATGTGGGGATCTGTGCAAGCCAATTTGAAAGCTCTTCGGTGAGACCGTCGCAGAACGATTGGTCGGTTTTCTCTTCAGTCATATCAATAAACGGCAGCACGACGATCGAATTCCCCGTGCCTACCGGTCGACCGCCGGACGACATTTTCCAAAGCAGCGCACCCGTGGCAAGGAGCGCGATCAGCAGCACCCCACCTAGGATGAGCGGCGGCTTGCGCGTGCGGGCCTGTGGCGGCGAAGTAACGAACGACGGCTCCGCAACGGATGCCCCCGCGACAGGCGTCTTCGCAACCGCCGCAATCTCGCTCGACGCCTCTACTTTCCGCACGGGTGCGATGAGCCGATAGCCCTTCCGCGGGACATTGACGATGTAGGTCGGATTCGGGTCGACATCGCCCAGCAATTTGCGCAATTGGGACACGGCTTGGTAAACCGATGCGGATCCGACGACCACGCCGGTCCAAACTTCAGTGAGCAGGCCATCGACGCTGACGACTTCGCCGCCGGAGTTCGCCAGGCACATGAGCAGCCGCATGGTGCGCGGCTCGAGTTTTTGAGTTTCGGTGCCCTTGGAAATGGTATCGCGCGAGGGATTGACGATCCACTCGCCGATCTGCACCGCGCCGTCTGAATTCCCTGTCGGCATCCCATAGCCTCCCACCACCTAGTATAAGCTTGCATACCGGGGTCGGGGGTTGCGTCTTTGTACGTTTTTTGACCAGTTGCGCATCTGTTATGCTGGCTCCGCAGTCTTTTGAGGGAGCCGGCAAATGAGAGCAATGAACGTGGTTTGCACCGCAGTTTTCGCTGCGCTGCTCCTTGGCGCTGCGCCGGTGATTGCGAAGGACAGCCCGCCTAAGGACCTATGGGATCGGGTCGAACACCACAATGCAGATTCGAGCGGCGTCAAAATTCATTACGTCGCCTTGGGCAAGGGCCCGCTGATTGTCATGATCCACGGCTTTCCGGATTTCTGGTACACCTGGCGCAAGCAGATGGACGCGCTGAAATCTCACTATCGTGTCGTCGCGGTGGATCAGCGCGGCTATGATCTGTCGGACCGCCCCGCCGGAATCGAGCAATACGCCATGCCGTTGCTGGTCAACGACATCGGCGCCGTCATCAAGGCCGAAGGCCGCAGCAGCGCCGTGATTGTCGGACACGATTGGGGCGGCGCGGTAGCCTGGACGCTGGCCATGACGCATCCGGAATGGATCCAGGCGCTCGTCATTCTGAACTTGCCGCACCCGACCGGAATTCAACGTGAAATCAAGAACAATCCGGAGCAGCGTAAGAACAGTCAGTACGCGTTCAACTTCCAGAAGCCGGGCGCGGAGAAGAACCTCACCGCGGAGAAGTTGGCCGGGTGGGTCAAGGACGATGCCGCACGCGTGCACTACATTGAAGCATTCAATCGCTCGGACTTTGAGGCCATGCTGAACTACTATCGCGCGAACTACCCGCGTCCTGACCAGAACCCGGCGACCGTGACGCCTCCCTCGCCCCTGCCCCCTCCCTCGCCCCTGCCCCCTCCCTCGCCCCTGCCCAAGGTCACCGTACCGGTTCTCGAGTTTCACGGGCTGGGCGATCAGGCATTGTTGCCCGGTGCGCTCAGCGGCACGTGGGATTTGGTGGATAAGGACTTCACCCTGGTAACCATCCCGGGAGCCGGGCACTTCGTGCAGCAAGATGCATCCGACTTGGTCACGACCACCATGAGTGATTGGCTCGCGCGGCGTATTCACTGAATCAGTTGCTGGAACATCGCGCGCGCCGGTCAGGCCGCCTGTCACACCGCGCTCCTCAGCTGCTCCCTCAGGAAGTCCAGCGTGCGATCGAGCGCTTCCCGAGTCGGCTGTCCGGCTTCGTCTATCAGGTGATTGGTCAAAACGCTGTGCGCCGGCTTCGGTCCACGGGGATTGGCGTACTTCTCGTCGATCTCGATCGCTTCGAACGCACTGCCAAATTCGTTGCGCAATCGCGCGAATCGCTCGCCGGGGCACATGGGATCCTGGATGAATCGCAGCGCAAGAATGCGCGCGCCTTCATGGTCGATCTTCCCATGCGCCGCCCTTAATTCTTCTGCCGATGCGTGCAACGCGCCGCGTCTGGATTTTGTCAGGGCAAAGGGCAGGGAGGGCTGCGCCAAGACGGGCGCCAGCACCGGCGCGTTCAACATCATCGCCAACGCAAAGTTGCCCGTGAAGCACATGCCTATCGCGCCCACGCCGCGGCCGCCGCACTCGGCGTGCGCATGGCGCGCCAGTGCGCGCAGCCAGTCCACGATGGGACTTGATTGATTCGAGGCAAGTACGCGAAATTCCCGGCTGATGCAGGCTTTCAATATGACGCGCAGCGCATAGCCGCGCTCCGGTGGCCGCATGGGTTCGCCGAACAGAAGCGGCATGAACACCGTGTAGCCGGCATCAACCAAGCGCTGCGCGAAGCTCGCGACGGCCGGCGTGATCCCCGGGATCTCCGACATGACAATCACCGCGGGACCCAGACCTTTGCGGTACACACGGCGCGCGACACCCTCGAAATCCAAGGCTTGCGCGTCGAATCCTGGTACGTTTTTCGTGGCATCCTGCATGGATGGCCGGATCATGGCATGAATCGGCGCGGCTTGGGCGCCCTGTGAGATTTCGCACCGCTACTTGAGCGCTTCCGCCTACAGACGGATGGGCCTGAATGGCCACACCATCCCTCAAGGCAAACGCTACAGGAATGACGGCCATGGTAAACAAATCACAGGAACTACAGCAGCTCACCGAAAACGTCGAGGGCTTGTTGGGCAAGGTCGCAGACGATCAAAGCCCCCACCTTCAAGAGCTGCGCACCCGAGTCAGTCAAACGATCCGGTCTGCGAAGACCGCGGTATCGAGAGCGGACACTGTTGCTCTGGATGCGCTGAAGAACGCAGCCGGCTCAGCCGAGGACTACATTCGCGAAAACCCCTGGGTGGCCATCGGCGTGATCGCCGGCGCGGCCGCATCGCTTGGATTTTTGGCGGGCTATATGGCCGCTCCGCGTAGATCGTTCAT
>Ga0193728_1001557_pt1 | contig 11728 bp, 8 predicted proteins | sample U1c1metaG_FD_143037 | JGI IMG/M metagenome (GOLD analysis project Ga0193728, IMG submission 143037) | Soil microbial communities from a riparian zone of the East river system, Colorado, United States - U1c1 | ecosystem: Environmental > Terrestrial > Soil > Riparian zone | place: USA: East River...
CAGTGGCTTTTGATCGCCGATTTCCTGGGCAAGCTGATCGATGAACTGCAGCTTGGCATAGGCCGGCCAGCCCTCGTACTCACGCCGCCATGGAGAATTCGGCTTGAGCCAAACGGCAAAGGTTTCGGCAAAATCTTCGGTCGGATGCGCCTGGGCGTACCACGCCCCCAGGTGCTGCACGAAGCGGCGGCTGCCGGGCCGCGGCCGATAGGTGTCGGGGTATGGCAGCGAAGCCGGCCCGAACACCGCGCGCCAGTGACTGCGCCGCCGCAGACGGTAGGCCGAATCAATTGCGTGCCCCGCTTCATGCCGCAGAATGCGCATGAGCCAGTTGCGATTGCCGCCCTCCACTTCGCGCATGAATCTGCGCTCGATGCTGATCAAGCGCTTGTGAGCGAGGTAAAACGGTATGGCGATTCCGGGAATGCCGTCGGGCGAAAACCACTCCTGGGCGAGCCAGCAATGCGGGCGAAAGCGCATGCCTCGCATCGACAATTCGCGATAAAGACGCTCGATGGCGTCCTGCAGCTCGGTGCCCTGAATGGTCAGCTTCAAATCGCAGAAGCGCAGGCTCAGGAGCTGCTCGTCCGACAGTTTCTCCCAGACAATGCTTCGCGATCGAGGCCGCCGCGCGCTCTTCACTTAAGGTGGCTTCGCTTTAGGTGGCTTCACTTAAGGTGGCTTCGCTTTAGGTGGCTTCACTTTAGGTGGCTTCACTTAAGGCAGCCCCATTTCCAATTCTTCCGCCAAGGCGTCCTCGTCGGCTTCCGTCATCGGCGACAGCAGACGACGGCCCTCGAGTCCGGCAAAGTCGAACAGCTTGGTGTCGGCGAGTTGCGAGCCGGAAATATTGCAAATGCTGGAGAAAATCGCCTCGATACGGCCGGGAAACTCCTGCTCCCATTGGCGCAACATGTTTTTCACGACGACACGCTGCATGTTGGCCTGGGAACCGCACAGCGTGCAGGGAATGATGGGAAATGCACGCGCCGTCGCATACCGCGCGATCATTCGCTCCGGCGCGTAGCACAGCGGCCGTATCACGATGTGCCGGCGATCTTCGCTGAGCAGTTTCGGGGGCATCGCCTTTAATTTACCGCCGAAGAACATGTTCAAGAACAGGGTCTCGACGATATCGTCGCGATGATGGCCAAGCGCGATTTTGGTCATGCCGTTCTGCGCGGCAAATCGATACAACGCGCCGCGGCGCAGCCGGGAACACAGGCCGCACATGGTCTTTCCTTCCGGAATCACGCGCTTGACCACTGCGTAAGTGTTTTGCTCGATGATGCGGTAGTGCACGCCGAGATCTTCGAGATACTTGGGCAACACGTGGGCGGGAAATCCCGGCTGCTTCTGATCGAGATTCACGGCGGTGATCTCAAAGCTCACCGGCGCGCTGCGTTGCAGGCTGAGGAGTATGTCGAGCAAGGTATACGAGTCCTTGCCGCCCGACAGGCACACCATCACGTGATCGCCATCGGCGATCATCGCGTAGTCGGCAATGGCTTTGCCGACCGAGCCGCGAAGCTGCGCCTGCAACTTTTTGAAGGTATTGCTCAACGGCGATGGGTCGCTCACGGCACTTCCAAGTACTTGGCTTCCAAGTATCTCAAGTAAGCGGCAGCGGTCAGCGGCTTACCGGTGGCTTGCTTGATGAGCTCCTGCACCGGCAAGCGCGCGCCGATGCCATGCACATTGTCCCGCAGCCAATCCATCACCCCGCCGAATTGGCCGGCGGCGATCTCCTCATCGAGCGATGGCCGCGCCGCGCGCATCGCCTCGTTGAGCTGGCCCGCGATGACCGCACCCAGGGCATACGATGGAAAATATCCGAAATGGCCGACGGCCCAATGGATGTCCTGCAGGCAGCCCTCGACATCGTTCGCCGGGCGAATATTCAGGCGCTGTTCGAGATTCTCGTTCCAGGCTTCCGGCAGGTCGGCCACCGGCAGCGAACCTTCAAGGATCTTCTTTTCCAGTTCGTAGCGCAGCATGATGTGAACCGGATAGGTCAGCTCGTCGGCATCCATGCGAATACAGCTGCGGCGCACGCGGATCAGCTGACGATATAGGTTGGCGTCCTGCCATTCAGGCCCGCTCACCTGCAGATACTTCTCCAGCAACGGCCGCAGGTATTTGACGAAAGAGCGGCTGCGGCACAGATTCATCTCGAACAACAGCGATTGGCTCTCCTCGAGCGCGAGGCCTCGATCCCGGCCCACCGGCTGATCGCGCCACTTGAGCGGCAGTCCCAAGTCGTACATCGCGTGACCGGTTTCATGCACCGCGCCCAACAGGCCCGAGAATGGATCGTTCAGGTCGAATCGCGTGGTGACTCGGATGTCGCCGGGCACGCCTTCGGTAAAGGGATGCTCGCTCTCATCGAGGCGCCCCCGGTCAAACGGGAAACCCAGCGCCTTGAGCACATCCACGGCCAGGGACCTTTGGCGTGAGACGCTGAATTTACCCGCCAGAGGCGTGGGTGCGTGCGCCGCTTGCACCTCGATAGCCTCATTGATGAGGCTGGGGAGCTTGCGCGACAGCGCCTTGAATATGGTGTCGATATCGGCCGCCGACACGCCCGGCGTAAAGCCGTCGACCAATGCGTCATAGGGCGCGAGTCCGCGGGCCTGACCGAGCAGCGCTGCTTTGTCGCGCACCAAATGAACCACCTCTTCCAGGTGAGGCGCGAGCAATTTGAAGTCATTCGCCTTCTTGGCTTCGACCCAGAATACTTCGGCACGCGCCGTGGCCTTGGCGAGGCGAGAAATGAGCGAGGGTGGCGTCGCGATGGCGTGGTCGCGCTGCCTGCGCATCTCGCGCAAGTTTGCCAGCGGCCAATCTTCCAGTTGAGAAGCACCCGCCTCCGCGCGCTCGAGCAGCCGCGCCACTTTGGGCGTCGTGAGCAAGGCATGGTGCTCCGTCTCCAGCGCCGCCAGTTGCTCGCCCCGAACATCGGCGCTGCCGCGCGGCATCATCACCGCGGCATCCCAGCGCAAAAGCGATAGCGCTCCGCGAAACGCATGCAGGCGGCGAAACTCTTGTTCCAATTGCTCGTAAGGCGAGGCAGCCATGGGACCCTTGAAGCGGCGAATGACCGGCCGCGCTTTGTTCAACGCGCAAGTTTACCAGACCCTAGGCGGCCCCAACCCCGCGCAGCCGGCATGAAAATATCAGCAATTTCAAATGGTTACTGGCCACCCCGGAGCTTGAACGACCCGCTCTGGCGGAACGGCAGATTCCGCAGGAATGGCAGATCGATGCTGGCCGCGCCCGTGAGGTCGTAGTCAATCGAATCCGCGTGCTGATTTGCTTTGTCGGTCAATTTCAGGAGCGCCAACGCCAGGTTCGCCGTGATCGTCATGTCGAATTCGGATTCGCCGAAGGCAGGAACGATGATGGCACGGTCGCTGACGCCGCTCGCGATTTGCTCCCCGCCCACGCTCAATTCCGTGTGCAGCCCGCGAACCGGCAGCGCACGATCGTTCGGATTTTCAATGTTGAGCTTAACGGCAAAGTTCTGCTGCAGCAGATTTCCGCTGCGCATCTCGATGCTGATAACGGTGACATTCGGCCGCGTGAATTTGGGCGCGACCAGGGAGCAGCCGCTGAGGAGACTCAAGGCGATGGGCAGAAATCCCGCGAGGAGCGACAAATTCTTGGGCAGCCGTGGCAACATGGAAGAAATGATACCGATTTTCGCGACTCAGGCTTTGATCATCGGCGGGTTTTTGGCGGCCGTAACCCCGAGCGTTGCGGCCGCGCCGGGCGCCCCGGTGAAGAGAACAGGGGCCGCGTGCCTGGCATCGGGCGATGGGTACCTGCGCGCCAAGCTGGCAGGTGCGGTGAATGCGCATATCGATTGGCCCAACAGCGGAACGCGCTGTGAAGGCGAGTTTCGCGAAAAACCGCCCGGCGTGCGGTTGAGTTTTCAGCGCGCCCCGGGGGCTGCACCGAACCTGCTGCTGGTGTTCGGTTTGACCGGTGTCAAAGAGGGCTTGTCTGCGCAAGAGGTCAAAACCAATTTGACGGTCATCGTACAGGGCACGAGCCGGATATTCGGCACGTTGGGCGATTCCCGTTGCACCGTCGATTCCCTCAACCAGCGGCCGCTTGGCGAAGCCCGATCGTACCGTATCGAAGCGCGCGGCTTCTGCACGCAACCGGCACACGCGGTGCGCGGCAAGGGCGATGTGTTGGTCAGCACCTTTGAGTTTGCGGGACCGGTCAACTTCAACACGGAACAGAAATGATGGAAATTGGGCGAAGGGTCTCCTGGGTACTTGGAACTCTCGTGATGGCAGGTTGCTTGCTGAGTGCGAATGTGGCGCTGCCCGATGCGGCACCGGAACCTCTCTCGGCGTTTCCTCAGAGCTTACTGGCGGTCAAGACCGGCGCCGGCAAGGTGATCAACTTCAAAATCTGGACGGCCGACACGCGGCAGCGCGAGGAGCAGGGTCTCATGTTCATTCATGAAATGGATGAACACGCCGGCATGCTGTTCATGTTTCCCGAAAACCGGCCCGTCACCATGTGGATGAAGAATACCTACATCTCGCTCGATCTTTTGTTTCTGAACGCACAGGGGAAGATCGACTACATCGCTGCCAGTGCGACACCATTATCGCTGGCGTACATCGGACCGCCCACGCCTGAGTACGCCGTACTTGAATTGAAGGGTGGGGCTTGCGAGCGGCTGGGCATCAAGGTGGGCGACGTCGTTCTGCACAAGAACTTCAAAGGCCATTAGGTTTCTTTCCCACGCCGCGGATGGTCATCGAAGTCCGCGGCCCACACCGACAGCGGCGGCAGCTTTCAAAACCAGCCCCGAGTCAACTCGGGGCTTTTTTTTCGACGCGCGCACCGGGTGTGCGCGTTGCGACTAAAGGGCGGAGAGCATGAACCCGCCGCCCTGAAGTCAGCCGATCAACAGGCCGGTTAAAACTGCACCGACACTTGACCGAAGATGTATCGGCCCAGAGCATCGTATACCTGCGGGAAAGTGTTGCCGTTCGCCGTGGTACCGGGTTGATTCGTCGAGCCGATTGCAGGTGCCTGCTTGTCGAGAACGTTATTCACACCCAAGCGGAACTCCACCCTGTCCGCCAGCTTCATGGCCGCAGTGAAATCGATGTAGGTGAACGACGCGATGCGTGCATCGGTGTTGGAGATAGCGCCGCTGGCAATGGTATTGCCCGCTCCCGCCGACAGGTTCGGATTGCTGCTCAAAGTCTCGAGCTGCACGGGCGAGAAGTAGCGCCAGGCGACCGTGACATCGAGTCCTTGCCACGGCGTCGACCAAGTGGTGCGCAACGTATGCCGCCACCGGAATACAGGAGCACCTGCGCCACCGGTGAACGAACTGCATTGGATGCCGTAGTAGCCGACGCAATTGCGACTGGTATTAGAATCGGACTGCAGCGGCTGAATCTCGTAATCGTTGAGCCACGTGCCGGTCAACTGCGTGCGCAATTTGCCGAGGCCACCCAACTCGACCATATAGGATAAGTCGAGATCAATGCCTTTTTCCTGCAGCTGTCCTACGTTGGCGAGCGCATCGACCACGTAGCCGTTATTGGACAGCCATAGGGAATTTAAGTTATCGCGATGGATCAAGTTGCAAAACAGCCCGGCCGTGGTGCATTCCTTCAGAATGGTGTCGGCGCCAATACCTTGGATCACATTCTCGATCTTGATATTGAAATAGTCGATCTGCAGCCGGAGATTCGGTACGTACGAAGGGGTCCAACCGATGCCGAATGAAGATGTCAGCGCGGTTTCCGGCTTAAGATCCGGGTTGCCACCCGTCAAACCGTTGTATTGGTTGGCCGAATTCTCGGCGACGCCGCCATAAGCGGCCGCCGGCACACCCGCCCTGATGCATTGGGCCTGGGTAGCGACCGGATTCGCGCCGGCGCAAGGATCGGAATTTCCGTCCAGAGCCACCGACTGTGCGGCGAACAGTTCGCCGATGTTGGGTGCACGAACTGCGCGCGAGAAGCTGCCGCGAAAGCGGTAATCCGACGCCGGAGACCATTCGAGCCCGATCTTATAGGTGTTGGTCTTAAAGCCCAACGAATAGCTGGAATAGCGGTAGCCACCGTCGATTGCCAGGGTCTTTGCCAGAAACTGGTCCTCGGCAATGGGCAGGTTGCCCTCGATAAATCCTTCCCGCGAGACGACGCCGCCGCTTAGCGCGATGATCGGACCGCCTTGGCCCGCCAGATCGCCCGTGGCGAATTCGTTGTCCGGAGTGAAGTGTGACCGCTCGTCTCTCCACTCACCTCCAAAGTTCACCTTGAAACCATTGCTGGCGCTCGGCAGTTGCAAGCCATACTTGCCGAGATCGCCGGTAATGTTGACGTTGGCAATTTTCTGCGTGACTTGGCCGCGCTGCAGGCCTGGGGTCGAGAGATAAGCCGTCGCCGCGGAGGTTACGCCGCCGGGCTGGAAAATGTTCCAGGGAACGCAATTCGGATCGGCACCGGTGAGTGCTGCCGTACATACGCCGCTAGGATCCACCAACAGCGAATTCTGAATTTTGGTCTTGGAGAGATCGTTCAGGTAGGTCTCAGACAAATTGACCATGCTGTATTGGTAACTGGCATCGTAGTCCCAACCTTCGATGATCTTGCCCTTCACTCCGAGCACCACGCGCCAATCGGTATGCTCTAAATCATCCTGGCGATCGCCGCCTTCGACGTTGCGCCGCCCAATATTGATATTGGTAAACCCGGGCGCCGCACCCGACAGTGCAGCGTTAGCTCCGCACCACTGCGCAAGCTGACCGGCAGTGAGGAACGGATTGTTGCAGTTCACCGTATAGACAGTCTGAAACGCCCCAGACTGCGCAATCTGCGCTACCGAATGGTCGTCCATGAACATGGTGTTGGCATAGACGGTCGCATGTTCATCGAAATCGTAATGCAGGAAGGCGCCGCCCGTGTATCGCTCGTCCGGACGTTGAAAGTAATTGAGCGGACCGAAATTATACGAATTCGCCGCTGCACTGTAAGGAATCAGATTACCGGCCGCGTCGAGCGTTTGGTTGCTGATGCGCGAGCCGGTCGTGGCGTTGAATTGTTGGAAGCGCGCCGGGAACGTGGTGCCTGATCCACCGCAAGAAAACTGACTGGTGGAAGTAACATAACCCGAGAACAGCGTACACGCGCTCACCGAGTATTTGGACTGGATGACCGCGTTGATGTTGCGGTACGTGGCGTAAAACGTTGCATTGCCCTTACCATCGGGCGAGTTGACTCCGGCGATGAAGGCCAATTCCTTCGCGGCGCCCGCCGTGACCGTGCTGGGTGCCGGCGCGAAAACAGCGCCGCCCGCGGAATTGAAGGTGTTGATGGCATCGATAACGCCCTGTTGATCGTTATTGTGATGCTGGTAGAGGCCGCCGCTGGCGACAAGCTTCACACCCTCGAAGTGATCGTTAAGTTTGAAGTTCACGACCCCGGATACCGCGTCTGCACCATAGACGGACGAGGCGCCGCCCGTGAGGATTTCAACGCTGTCTATCAGTTCGATAGGCACCATATTGATGTCGGCTGCTCCGCCGCTGCGCGGATCGCCGGGTCCGAGGCGCTGGCCATTGACCAACACCAAGGTGCGCTTGGCGTTGAGGCCGCGTAAGTTGACCTGCGCAGTACCGTCGGAGCCGTTGACGATATTCGACCCCTGCGAAGCGTATACCTGAGGCAGCGAATTCAGCACATCCTCGATTCGGGTCGCGCCGGTTTGCTGCAGCAGTTCTGTGGGAACGAAGGTAACCGGGCTCACCGAGTACTGATTAGGGACAGAAATGCGTGAACCCGTTACCACGACCTCTTGCAGCGCGGCATCAGCAGGCGCGGCGGCTGTGTTAGCAGTGGCGGTCTGAGCGTTCGTTATACTGGGTACCGCGGCGAGGGCGCCTCCGCTCAGCGCGAGTTGAATGGCGCGACGTAGTACGGCCTTGCCGAGATTGTCATTGGACATTTGAATGGCTCCCTAAATGCAAAACGTGCCGAATAATAGTAGTTGCTAAAGGCCAAACTGCCTGGGACTCAATACGGTATGGAACAGCGATCTGGGGCCCTTATGCCCGTCGCTATGCCGCTACAAGTGACATCCTCAGTCCGCAGTTCTTGTCTTTATCAATCGATGCGGAAATATAGCACAGTGTCCGCGCAGTACAACATCATTAACTGCCGGATCAAAAGTAACCCTGCAGGGTACAGCTTCGTCCCAGCTAGAACGGGCGTGAGAACGCAACATTCGGCGCGCGTATTGGTGTAATTCGGATTTTTGGCAAAACGGCTATTTGTGTTGTGCTGGCGCAACTAAAGTATGCTGGCTGGACTGGTTACGGAACTGCAATCATGATTATTCGATTATTCGAGCATCTTACTGACGGGACGGCCCATGAGTCGCACTAGCCTGCCTCAGTTTCATCATGAAATCGGCGCCCGAATGGCGCGCGGCGACTGGCATGGCGCTGAGGTGCTGGCAGAGAACTGCCGAGCAGCGTGGCCTGACGATGATTCGGGTTGGCTTCTCGGCAGCATTGCGGCTCTATTTGCGAATCGCGGCGATCGGGCGCTCGAACTCATCGAGGAGCGCCTAATCCGCGATCCCGACAACGTGCAATGCAGACTTCAAAAGGCCGAATGCCTGCTGGCTTTGGGCGAGCGCGACCGGGCATTCGACGTCGCACAGTCCGCTGCAAGCGCCACTGAGACACCGGAAGCGCTCGACGCGATCGGCACGTTCTTCGCTTCCGCCAATAATCACGCTGCTGCGCTGCGAGTTTATGATAAAGCGGTTTCGACTGCTCCCCAAAGCGCCTCGCTTTTGTTGAAACGAGCCTCGATCCAACAATTCCTCGGCCACTTCGAGAACGCCGCGCGCGACTTTCAATCCACCCTCGCGCTGTCGCCTCACGACCCGGAGGCGCTAAAAGGCCTCGCGGAGTTGCGCCGGCAATCCGGTGGAAACTCAGTGACGGCCATGCTGGCAGCGCTTGAGGCGGCACCACCTGAATCCAAGGAAGCGGCTACCTTGCATTTTGCGCTCGCGAAGACCTATGAGGACATCGAGGACTATCCCACGAGCTGGCAACATTTGACCGCGGCGAACAGGCTCGAGCGTGCCCGCCTGCAGTACGATCCGGCCCAGGATCGCCTACACATGGAGCGCATCATCGCCGGGTTCAACGGCCCGGAGGCGATCGCAAGCGACAGCACCGGCAAGAGTCCCATTTTCATCGTGGGACTCCCCCGCACCGGCACCACCTTGGTCGAACGAATCGTCGGACAGCATCCGGCGGTGTGCTCTGCCGGCGAGCTCGGCGCCCTGTCGGAAGCCATAGCGATCGTCGCTGACCGCAAGGCGGCCGACCAGGCCGTCGGTTGGCTCGGCTACGTGGATACGCTCGGAGCCCTGGACGGCGAATCGATTGCGGCTGAATATTTGGCTCGCGCTCGGTCCCGACTGGACGATCGACCTCGCTTCTCGGATAAGGCCCCTGCAAATTTTTACTATTGCGCCCTCATTTTTCGCGCGTTTCCCAACGCGCGCATCCTACATTTGACACGCGACCCGCTTGCCACCTGCTATGCAATTTACAAGACCCGCTTCAACAACGGATTCCCTTTTGCTTATGACTTGGCGGAAATCGCGGACTTCTACGCAGGCTACCGCAAGCTCATGGCTCACTGGCACAGCATCCTGCCGGGAAGAATTCTCGACGTGGCCTATGAGGACCTGGTCAGATCGCAAGAAACGGCCACTCGGCGCATTCTTGACTATCTCGAATTGCCGTTCGAGGCGGCCTGTCTCGATTTTCATTTGAATCCGAATTCAACTTCGACGGCCAGTTCGGTTCAAGTGCGACAACCCTTGTATGACTCTTCCGTCGAACAGTGGCGCCATTACTCCGCCCAGCTGGCCCCTGTGCGAGAGCGTTTGATAGCAGCCGGCATAGGCCTCGGGAGTGGCGCGTAGCGCATCCAACCAACCTGGGTTATCGAACCCGCGTCACCTTGGTGCCGCGCCCCTGTTTGGTTTCGAGCCAATACGATCCGAGTACGCCGCGAGAGATGGTTACAGGCTCTCCTGGCTTCAACAACAGATCCTTGTCCACCGTCAACTGCCGCCAGACCTGCTGATTATCGAGGGTTACCACGCTTCGGCCATCCGAGGTCTGTGAAAGCTGCGCGACCCGCGCCTCGATGGTATTGATAGCGATCGGGCGCGTGCCCGCCGCAATTTCCTTTTCCACCAGGGCATGCTCAGGCAGCCCGAACTGCTGTTTGGCATTGAGCGCAGGCGCGGAGCTGGGCTGCGGCGGCGGCGGCGGCGCCGTCGCATTGCCGGCCAGCGTCGCGGCTTCGCGGTCGAAGCATGCCAAACGAGCGGCATCATCAGTCAGCATGCGGCAGGCCATGAGGCCTGGGAGGGGTTGCGCGGCATAGACGCTGCTGATCAGCGTGCAAGCAAACATCGCACTGCCCATGCACCGAAGCAGCTCCTTCAATTGAAGGCCCCTTGGATGTTGGATTCCGCATCGCTGTAGTCGGCCAGAACCTGCGTAGCCTCGCGGATAAGGTCTCGCTCCAACGGTTTGAGTTGCGGATTCCAAATATCAAAAATCAACAACGCGCGCGCCGCGTCGGAGTCGTTCGTTGCCTCATGTTCGATGGTATCGTCGAACACCCAGGCCTTGCCGACCAGCCACTCGCGGGTTTCCCCTCCTACACGAAAGCGACAAGCGTTCGGCACGATGAGAGGCAGATGAACGGTGAGACGGGTATTGGTAACTCCGGTATGGGGTGGAATGGTTGTGCGCGGCTCGAGCAGCGAGAAAAACGCCGTGGGCCCTCGTCCTGGTATGTCCACCTGCGGCAGCATGGACAGGCTGGCGGCGGTCCGCGGACATCGTTCGAGGTGCGCATCCTCTCGACGGCCCTGGTTCCAGAGAAAGTAGGCACCCCAGCGCCGCGAGTTATTGAGTTCTTTCCATTGATTGAGCGGCAACCCATCAGCATAGGCAATATAGGGTTGCACGCCTCCGGCGTCCGCTCGCAGCACATCCAGCAATTCATCGCGTATCGAGTCGGTTGCAGCTTCCAGCGCGCCGAGCCACGGGAAATAGTCGCGCGGGAAGAACTCAAAATTGATCAAGAACGGAAACAGCATGAAGGTCGGTTCGGGCGCATAAATGCGCACCTTGCCGAAAACACTATCGAGGCAGCGCTCGACGCGCCTTCGATCTTCTTTAGAATCGGAAGCTCCCGGTACCTTGGCGAGCCGCGCCTCCATCAACGCGGCCAGGGCCGAATAATTCTCCGCCACCCGCTTCCTCGCATGTGCCACATGAGCTTCGATTTGCGGCGGCAATTTCGATCCGGCCGGGATGGTCTGCAATGCGTTGGTGTAGATCTCGGCTGCGGCCCGCGGCCTCCCCATTAGATCAAGAACCGCGGCCTTCTGCAGCAGCACCACGAGATGCTTGGGGTCAAGCGAGAGCGCGCGCTGCAGTGCCGCCAGTTCCCGGTCGCGATGCCCTAGTACGCGAAGTACCGCCGAGAGGCTGAGCCAGAACGGGAGATGATCGGACCCCAGGGAAACCAATTGCTCTAATATAACCAGCGCACCCGGGGCATCGCCGGCGCCCAATAGCCGTCGCGCGCGCTCGTGCATCTGTTCAAGCGGTGCAGTAACTTCACCGGGCCGC
>Ga0193728_1001558_pt1 | contig 11724 bp, 7 predicted proteins | sample U1c1metaG_FD_143037 | JGI IMG/M metagenome (GOLD analysis project Ga0193728, IMG submission 143037) | Soil microbial communities from a riparian zone of the East river system, Colorado, United States - U1c1 | ecosystem: Environmental > Terrestrial > Soil > Riparian zone | place: USA: East River...
TCCCCGGTCTCCTTTTGTATGGGTCTTGGGCAACCGCTGCCTTCTCGTGCTTCCTTACCCTACTTTTCTGAAATGATACTTTTATTGTGTGAGCTTACTGCAAGATTCTGCCCTCTCAGCACTCTCTCAACACCCTGTGCCAAGCTCCCCGACACTCAGCCATCACTCCTCGCCCACAAATGAAACATATAGGGCTGACTACAATCGAACTGAATAGTAAGCCGAAAGGCAAAGGGCTTCTGAACATATGTACTATCTAGCTTGACGAGCATCTCAGTTCATGGGATATGGCGACAGTACTATGGAGGTGTAGGGAGCCCGGTGAACCTCACTGCCTTTAAAACGGCAGGGAATGCTCGGCACGGTCCTTGGCTGATTTAACCCCCATACACTTCTGCCATTATGGTTATTGGAGTGCACTTGCGCCTGGACTTTGAACACAAAGGTTTTGCAAATCATGCTCTAAATTCTCCATAAGCATGCTTTGAACATTCTATCGAACAAACAGAATCACCCCACACCTAGCTCTAGTACATAAAATATTCTAACTCTTAGTATCCTTCTAAATCTCTTTCTGCTAGAACCATAAGAACTTCGACCATTTTGCTGAGAATATAGAAAATGATATAGTACTTTCATTCTATATATACCAAGAATATAGGGAAAATTTCTCTTCACCTATATAATATAGGTAAGCCTTCATCTCGTCGTATTACACAATACGGCTACCAACAATAGGATGGTATCATAATGATGATGCTATAGCTATGACTCACCATCTATAGCTTAATTTGTAGTATACGAAATATTTCATATTTCGTATTTGTTTGTAGATTATACGTAGAATGCGTTCATTTAGTTATATTTACTGTTACAAAAGCTAACTTGGGGATAATACGTGATGATGACTTCTGAGTATCAAATTAGGAATACTGAGTCCTTCCAAACCAAGGATGGAAGCTCACTACCAAGTGACGACAACAAATGGGTTCACACAGATGAACCTGTGCCTACAGGTAATTATTGGGACCGCCACTTAACTCATCAACTACGAGTACTGCTTCATACTGAACCATTGTTGAGATTACTAAGGCGTGATGAGCATCGTTCTCCCGAGTTGGAACACTACTCATCACTTTCACTCGCCCTTAAGCTTCTCGACCTTATTATCGAGAATACTGGCCTTGAGCGCGAAATTGATAATGATAAGGCAGTAAATGCTCTTCTTCCATTGTTAGAAGCTATGGATCACTCTGCAGGAATTGATCCCAATATCGAACGGCACAAGCAAATGGCTAGACGTGTCTTAGAAGCACTGTGCAATGACGAAAAAGGTCGGCGCCCATTTGAAATAACATATACGGATTTTGATCAGGGACACGCTCTAGAGCGAGTGTTGGTCGTGCGGTTGCTCGAAGAACGCTATCATATTAATGGGAGCATCATTCTGCGACTTTCTAATGAAGCTACGAACCTGCTGCTTCATGCACTTATGTTTGATATTGAAGACGCACAGGCAGCTACTGAAGCAATTATACAATCGCAGCTTGCGAGGGGACGCATCCACGAAGCATTGAGTTCAGCGCGACTAGCACTCCTTCAGTCGCAAATTCTACGTGACAAAATTGAACGTATCTTGATCAATACTCAGCGTGATCTGAGCCGAGTCGATTGGAAGAATGAAGTTCCTTGTATTCTCACCGAGTCGCTTGAGCATATTCAAAGCCGCTGTACTGTTGAAGCAAGCATTGTCACAGCGGCCTGGGAAAGACGCGAGGCACTTCCACCAGGGAGCAATGAAATGCGACTGTTGGCTGCCATTATCTCCCTTGTTGAAGACTGTAGCCAATGTCATACAGAACTTCACCAGCGACTGATTGGAGCCCGCCAAGTCTTCCTTAATGAACAAGAACGGCAGTCCTTCGCATTACGACCACGTGCTGATCTTCCACACCTTCTTTCCGACGTGCTAGAACCACTGTTTCAGATGAAACGAGTAGATGCACAAAAGGCTCTTGAAGCAATTTTTCCCTACTGCCTCAATGCACAGACTCCACATGCTTTCTCGCTCACCCAATACATCTCGCGACAACTACAACCTCGCCGTGAACCTCGACCAGAAACAGTACCTATTGTCCAACGCGAACAAATAGATGAAGGTAGTGAAAAGTTACATTATACTGCAGAAGCGTATAACCGAGCGTTGACATACCTCAGGGCACTGGAAGAACCAACAAGATTAGCTGATCTTCTTCAACTCGCTATAGACACTCACGAATCCCAGCAAACACTTGAGATCATTATACTCTCTGTACTCCGCCATTTTGATCCTCATGACGTAAGCGTTCCTCTGCTTGACGTTGAAAAAATAGATGAAGAGCAGTTTTCTATCGAAGGTTTTTCTGGCAACAATGTCTTATTATCTAATAAGGAGACAAGTAATGAGCGACGATAACGAATTGTATATTGCTGGGCGCTTAATTCAATGGGCATTACGACCGCACGCACGTCCGACCGCTGAATCGGAATACCGAGAACTACTAGATCGTTACCTTGAACAACTTCAGTTTCGTGACGCAGTTCGAGCTATCGCTAGTGGGCTGGGCTTACAAGTTATAGACGCAAATTTATTAGGAGTGGTATTGGTGCCGACAGAGGATTCTATCTTTGCAGCAAAGTCATCTGACTACCGACCAGCAGCGAATGCTGAAGAACGACTGATCGATGGACTGATTCAAGTTGCTATCATTGCAACTATTTATCCCCGTGCACACGATCTGGAAGAAGATTCGGCCATTGCACGACCTCCCATCACAGTTGAGGATGTAGAAGAAACACTGCGGAACATCTGTGATCGTCTCGAAGATGCATCGCGTGGACTGCCCGATACGGTGGCCAATGACCGGGCAACAGGATTATATGAGGCGTGGCGAGTCTATCGCGAGAAAGCCTCAGCAAAAACAACGGATAATGCGCGGGTTAGTCCAGCAACGACACGCCGGGCAATTGAGCGCAGCCTGGAGTTCTTGCAGCAACAGGGATGTTTCACCCATTCATCGCACGGAAGCCGAGAGGAGTATCGACCTACTTGGCGCTACCAAGTGATGATACAGGAATGGAGCGCCACTCACATATATAACATTGTGCGCTCGCAGCTTGATTCATCTTCAATTTAGAAGGAGCCATCCATAGATGCCACAACTCACACAGCTGCGCCTATGCAATATCGGCCACGCTCAGGCACGTATCGATGATCTGACAGTACCACTGCACGACGTAGAAGGACAAGCAGCTAACACCACAATCTGGCTGCGCAACGGCGGCGGGAAAAGCATGATCGTCGATCTCTTCCTCTGGCTCATGTGCCCAGATAAAAAAATGCCAGATGATCGCCACATCGAGGATTATGTACAATTCCAGGACCGTAGTGTTATAGTTGCTGAATGGCAGCTTGATGGGAACAATTATCACCACACCTTCCCTCAGTCGACTCGCTACCTTACAGGCGTCTTCTGTGAATGGCGGTCAAATGGCGAGCAACTGCGGCGTCTCTTTTTCGTGACGCGAGTTGTACCGGGTGAACCACGGCTTAGTCTGAAGGACCTTCCTATCTATGTAGTCAAGAACGAAACAAGCGAACGCAGGACACTGGCTAGCTTCAAGCAAGAATGGCAAGACCTTGGTATCACTTATCCACACGCCGGGATTAATGAAGCAGAAAGTCTTCGCGACTGGCGCTCATTGCTCCAACAGGCCCGCATTGACCCAGAGCTTTTTAGCTACCAGATTAAGATGAATAGCCGAGAAGGGGGGGCAGAAGACATTTTCAAATTCAGGGACGCTGATCGGTTCGTGGATTTTTTCTTAGAGTTGATGACGAATGGCAAGCTTGGGAATGCAACGGCTCAGACCATAGATCAATTTCGTATCGCTCTCCAAAAGCAAGCAGAACAACTACAGCCAGAATACGGTCTAATATCCCACATTCTCGAGCGGCTTGAGCCACTGCGCGATGCCGCAGGCGAACGACTGCAGATGTACCATCGCGTACAGCAGATCAGACATACACTTGATAGCTTAACTTGCCATGTATCGCAGAGGACAACTGAGCTGCGACAGGATAAAGAGACAGGCAAGCAGCAGTATGACGAGGCACGCCTCGAGGCAAAACGCCTCCGATCAGAGGCAGAGCAACGGCAGCAACGCGCCGCTATTCTGCGCCACGCTGCTGCTTACAAACGTGTAGCACGACTCAATGCAGAACAACAAGCGCTGCAAGAACAAATCCAAACTGCGAGGATCAATCAGATCATCTGGCATGCAGCAGTGCCTCTTCGTGCAGCATTGCGTGCAGAGGAAAGAGCAGCAATGCTCCAAGAGCGGCTTGCAGTTAAACGAAAGGAGCATGCCCCGCTCCTAGAGATGTTACAAAATAGTGCCCGCATGTATGCGGCTGCATTGCAAGCAAGGATCCAACAACTGCATGCAGAGGAGTATCAATGGGCACAAGTCAAGCAAGAAGCAAAAAATGAGATTTGCGCTGCCAATACTGAAATCACAAACAAGCAAACTGCAGCGACTGAGCTTGAACAGCAAGCTAAGAATATCTCTAATCGCCTTATAGTATTTCACCAAATACGTGCAGACCTCGAAAATCAAGGTACCTTACTCCCTGGAGAAAATCACTTACAAGCTCAAGAGCGCTTTGACCAGCAGCATGCACAACTACGAAGAGAACTACAAGTAGAGAATCAAATTGATCGGCGAGCTAAACAGGATAAAGAGGATATTCAGCGAAATATCGTGAAACTTGAGAGAGAAAACGTACAAGCAGCTGCAGATGAAATCCAAGTAAACGAAAAACTCAACAAGGCACGAGAAAAGCGCCAAGATATCGAAATCGACAGTCGGCTTCGACAATACCTTGAACTAGAAGAGGTCGATGTTGAGCAACTCGACTATCACGCATTGGATCAGCTACGGCAAGTTGAGCATGATATTGATAGTCGCATAATGAAACTACGACTAGAGATAGTAGAGCATGAAGCAATTATTAGATATCTCCAAGAGCAACGATTATTGCCACCTACCAGGGACGTTGAGCGCACATTGGCACTACTAAGGGAAAAGCAAGTTACAGCATGGTCAGGATGGGGCTATATCGCTGAGAATGTTCGCAAAGTTGAGGTACGTGCATTATTGAAGCGTATGCCCGAGCTAGCCTTCGGTATTGTGGTTCGCGATGTACACTATCAGCATGCTAAAGAGGTACTGCTCAATATTCAGTTGCATCTCGATACTCTTGTTATTGTCGCTTCGCAGGAGGCAGCACAGCGGGATATACCGTCACAAGTGCTTGTCATTGGGCCAACGAGTGATGCCTATTTTGACAGGGAGGCTGGTGACCAAGAGTTGCCTGAACTGCAAACACGCTGTGACCGGGATCAACAAGATCAGAAGATGTGGCAAAACGAGCGGGAAGCGTTGCGCTCTTCTATAGGAGAACTTAAGCAATTCTTCCAAGACTATCCTTCTCACCTGCTGAATGAATGGCGTGCAGCATTTAGTAAGGCTACTGAGCGGAAGCGTAATAGCCAGAACCTGCTTGATGAGCTTCATTGTCAGAAACAGCGACTCGAAGACATTTATGAACAAAGCCAGAACAATCAAGAGGAGCTACAGACTAAGATGCGAGTGATAGAAAAACATCAAACTCGCATAGAGGCACTCTCTACCCAGCTCGCTATTAAAACAGAAGAGCTTGAACATGAGCGCCATCGCTACCTCAATGATGCAGACAATAGGCGACGTGAAGCCGAGATTTTACAAGTCAAGGCGAAAGAGTATGAGCGACAGAGCGAAGATGCCTCAGACCGAGAAAAACAAGTGGCGAAGGAGGCGGGTGTTTTCAGTGATAGACTCTCAGTAGTAAAGTATCGAACGAGTGAACATCCTCAGCCGCAACCCGGAGATCTAGAAATATTACGAGATCAATATGAGCAACTAGTTGCAGAGTATGAACAGAAAATTGGAGAGGATGAGATCAACGCTATGCTACAAATTGCTCAGAAGGAGGAGCGAGAGGCACGCCAGATCCTGAACAAGCGTCTCGAGACTTCTATTGACGTAGCCATGGTTCGATCTGCACTTGCTTCGCTCTCTGATCCTGATGAAATTGACCAACGCCACTATGATGCGATTAGAGCGGAGTCCAGCGCAGAGAAAGAACTGGAAACGAAAAAAGACGAAACATCCCAAGCCAAACAAGTACTGCATGAAGCTAAACAAAGATGCGTCGCGTTTGGCATAGCGGAAAGTGGACAGGACAAAGATATTCCCTTTAGCGAGATTGAGTGTGAAATTAGCGCAATGGAGGAAGAACGACAGAAGAGAGCACTCGAAAATGAGGCAACGGAGCAAGATAAGTTGGCACAAATAGCTAGTGAGCAGCTTCAAAAAATCAACTCGCTCCTACAAAAGTTGGAGAGCCTCCACGATCAAATCCAGACTACATTAGGAGGATACAAATCTCTCTTCAACTCTGCCAGTGTTATGACAGCATCCGTCGAGCTTCTACCTATCCCCCTACAAGATGACATCCTAGATCAAGAGTTCAAGCAGCTATACAGTCAGCTTGATGAAGAACGAGAAAGGACGCAAAGATTAGATAATCAGCGCACCGAAGCAACACAGAGCATCAGAAAATTGTTGAGCGAGGCGAGCGCAGTTCACCCAAAAGTCACAATTGTGCGACGACTGCTGGAATATAACGAAGAGGACTATGAGCGTGATTGTAGTCAACGGCTTGAGGATCTGGGAGTCCGTAAACAGAGAATTGAAGAAGAACTCGCAGATATTCAAAAACACCAACATCTCATCGTGACACACGTTCTGGAACTGGCGAATATGGGTATCAGGCTCCTAAAGAGCCTCATGAGACGATCAAGACTTCCGGCATCTCTACCAGACTTTGAACAGCGTCCATTTATCAAGATCACACTCAGAGACTCTCTCACTCCAGATGAGCAGCAGGCAAAGATTGGGGAGTTGCTTGAGAGCATTATCAGAGAGGGAACGATGCTGAATGGCGTCGAATTGTTACAGCGAGCGGTACGCCGTCTTGCAGGCCCAATCAAGGTTGAGCTTCTCTTCCCTGATCCAAACGCTCTTCACTACGTTTCGATTACGCAGCTAGCCAAGGAAAGCGGTGGCGAACGCTTGACTAGCATTATTTTACTTTATTGTGCATTGATACAACTGCGTGCCATCGAGCGTACACAACAAACAGATGCCTCTAGCAGCCTCATTCTTGACAACCCTATTGGAGCAGCATCACGCCCAATGTTCCTTGAGTTACAGCGCGAGGTAGCACAGGCCATGAATATTCAGCTGATCTATACTACAGCTATCCACGATATTGAAGCCATTCGCATGATTTCAAATATTGTGCGATTACGCAATGATTATGTTGATACGAAAAGTGGTGAGCATCTTATCGTACCAGCCAAGCAGCATCAAGGACTGCAAGCAATGCAGATTGTATTACCCGAAGAGGATGAGGACTCTACCGAGGATGAACAAAAGCAATGAGTCATCACAGCAGAGACAATTGCAAGCCACAGGATGCAAAAGATGCATTTAATGCAGTTATTGACTGCGATCCGAGGCGAGTTCAGATATTTGTTGACCGTCTCAGACAATACGAAGGACGGCTCATCAAGAGTGAACAGCTATGGTCACTTTTTGGCGAGGTCTTTCCACATCGGCCACGTGGGACGGAAGGCCGACAATGGGTGCTTGATACTTTATATACAGCTGAGCAACAAGGCGTAATCAAGTTACCCACTCCTAGTGGAAGACGTTGGGACCACAGTCTTGATCCTCCTATACCAACATCAGTTACAATCATAGCGACAAAGGTAAAACGTGACGCAAACTGGAGAATCTTTCCATGGCATCCGTCGCTTTCATGGGTAGCAGACTTGAAAATGCTCTCTCGAGACCAAGAAGCGTTTCTACTACGTGTACACAAGGGACTAGTAGAAGGGATATTCCAGAAGCAGGCACCACTAAAATACCGCTCCATTCAACTGACTGGTCACGAAAAGCGACTTGGAGAACTTGTACGTACAGTACTCTTTGAGCCAGGAAGACTTAGTTTTGAACTACTCGGTTGCGTTCCCGACATACTACCACTTGTGTTAGAAAAGGTGGGTGAACAAAGTATTGCTCTTGTATTTGAGAATAAAGATGCTTTCAGAACAGCTTGTAGCGTTCTGAAGCGACTTCCACAGTCACCATATGGTCTGGTAGGTTATGGAGCAGGTGCTGGCTTTGAACGTTCCGTGCTTCATTTCAAACTAATCGATCAAGTCATCGAACGCATTGAGTATGTCGGCGATATGGACCGACCGGGGCTACGAATCGCCAAAGCTGCTGCGAAGGTTGCACTAGCAGAAAATCTGCCGCTAGTAGTCCCTGCTAGAGGTCTCCATCGAGCAATGATTGAGTCAGTGCGACAATTCGGACATCCAGGTGGCATGGAATATAAAGGGGAAGAGAAGAAAAGCAGTACGAATGACGGAATATTAGTAGAATGGCTACCAGATAATGTTCGCAACGAAATACTGGCAATAATACGCGCTGGGAAGCGGATACCTGAGGAGATCCTAGGCCCTGACGAAATGCTGAGTGTGTGGAGCGGAACAGCAGAATAGAAGTAACCACTATAGCTCCAGCTATCCTTTACTCTCTATCAGGATAGTTGGGCCAACTAGCACAGATAGAACACTCCAAGCAGATTAACGATCCCTACCGTCCCAGCACTCTCTCAATATCCAGCATCAAGCTTTCCAAAACGCCACCATCGCTCCCCACTCATGAATGAAACATACAGGACTGGCTACAATCGAACTGAATAGTGAGCCGAAAGGTAAGGAGCTTCTGAACGTATGTACTATCTGGCTTGACGAGCATCTATATTCATGAGATACTGCAACAGTGAGCATGAAAATATAGAATCAAGCTGTCAAAGGATACTTATATGTTTCTTGTGTATTGAACCTGCAGAAAATATTTCGTATATCTGATGAAAACGCGGTTGATGGTGGTTTTACAGCTTTGACAGGGTATTTGTACCAAAGAGTTGGGGTATGATGAACGACATTCCAAACAGCCTCTACGTATTCAAACAGAGGATCTACCAGAGCACATACAGCAGTGAGATTGTTCAACTCATACAAGAAATTGAACACTTCTGTTCATTCGATGATATAGCAAACGATTTTTTGGTAGATGCCTTTCAAGCGTTACGAGGACTCACCAGAGAGAACCCCACCAGTGCTGAAAGCATCATTATTGAATATTTGCTTCCCTATCTTGAGCGAGATAAAAATGTTCCTGCAAGCACAAGCAATGCAATCTCACGCTTGCGAAATTGCTTAGTCGACTGGATTGATCAATATCCCGAGCAAGAGCGGAATATTCTACAAGAGCGAGTATTGGGCCAATTGCTTCTCAGACTACATGCAGTACCATCGACAAGCATTTGTTGGACTATCTCGCGTATCGGTTTCCGCCATGAGCAGATCGTCAAGACGCTCTGGGATATTGCGACTTGCAATGAGAATGAACTAGGAGATACGGCCCTGGCGACATTAACCTTCTTGGGCGTCCCATTTCCTGAACGCACAAGACTGCTTGCGGTACTCCACCAGCGGGCAACTCATCGCATGGCATTACCCTTGATAACAGCACTTAGTCGATTGGCAGATCCTTCTAGCCTGACTATTGTGCAAACCGCATGGTTGCAGCAAGAAGCTCAAGATGGGAAGGAGTGGGATCAATGGTTGGCCCTACACCTCCTTTTGCTCACCCGATGCGTTCCAAGACGACGACTGGGATCTGGCGGCTGGTCTTCTGCTGATACTCGAGGAACTGCGGCAGTTGCGCTCCCATCTGAGCGTACAGGCGCTCACGCTCCTGCCCTTCAGCAATCGCTGCTCGCGCTTGAAAATGCTCGTGACCAATCTCAACAGTAACACTAGGATTGGCAAGTAGATTGTAGTACCAGTCAGGGTTGGTGGGCGCACCCGCTTTGGAAGCGATGACGATAAAGTGGTCGCCATCGGTAATATATGCCAGCGGCGCGATACGGGGTTGACCACTCTTAGCCCCAATAGTGGTCAGCAGGAGCAAGGGAGTATTGGCGAATGGGCCGCCAACTTTGCCGCCATTGCCATGAAACTCCGTGATCACCGTTTGATTGAAGTCGTTGAAACTGCTCATAAATTTCTCCTGGGGCAAGGCACGGTCCTGCAAACGACTGCGACTCCGCCCGATGATTTTAGTTTTTGCAAAGGAGCTGATCCTTGACGCACTTGAGAGAGAATTTCTTGTGGATCTCTCATATTTTCACCTCAAGTCCTTTCTGAAAGGACCAACTTTGTTCCTGAGCCTAGAACTGAACGCTGCTCCCCCTGTTTTGTCTCCTCATCTCCTATTGATGAGTGCGCTTGAATAGCTCTTTATCTATAGTCTACCATAGCATAGGAGTTCCGGCTCTGTCAATTCTCAGAACCTGGCTCAAGCACGTGAAAGGGGGCCTGATAGCTTCTTCTTGTCTAGCATTTGGCGAAAATACCCAGGCGAAGCGCATGCGTATTGCACGCGCTTGCCGTTATTCCTACACTGGCAAAGGAGTTGGTACGGTCCTCTGACGGAACTGGAGAAACTTTTGGGCTGTAATGTAGATGTTATGTAAGAATTCTTGTAGACTGCGAGAGGCTCTGAATTATTGGTGAGTCATGGACAAGAACACATGACAACGATCTGGAAAGATAGGAAAAATCGTACTATGACCGATATATCTACTCTCGCATTGATTGCCGCATCGGTTGGCATCGCGCTAACCTGTCTCCTTTTCTCTCTATTTCGCCGACAGGAGAATCGCTATTTCTGGCAACGTGTGACATGGACCGGAATGAGTTTGCTACTTATGATCCTTTCTGCCTGCAATGGTAGCGCACCAACACAAACAAAAACGCCTATTACTCCCCTGGCACTGACAGCAACTCCACAGCAGACAGCAACGCCTACGAAGGAGACCGATTGGACCACATATCATCGCGATAACCAGCGTACGGGCTATCTCGCAAGCACCCCTGATCCACACAGTCTGAGCAAAATCTGGGGGAAAGATTTGGACGGAGCGGTCTACGCGGAACCTCTGGTTGTTGATAATCGTGTCATCGTTGCAACAGAGGGAGACACCCTCTACGCACTTGATCCCATGACAGGAAGCGTGCAGTGGCATACCAATGTTGGCTCTCCCGTGCCTCAATCCTCGCTCCCTTGCGGGAATATCGATCCGCTGGGCATTACTGGCACGCCCGTATATGATCCTGCGACTGGCCTAGTGTTCGCCGTAGCAGAGATCACCGGACCAGCACACATCTTGGTAGGATTGGATGTCACTACTGGAGAGGTGAAAGTCCGCCGCTCAGTCGATACCGATGGCATGGATCCACGAGCACATCAGGAGCGTGGTGCCCTCACGCTTGCCAACGGGAGGGTCTATATCAACTATGGAGGACTAGATGGGGACTGCTCCGATTATATTGGTCGCGTTATCGCTTCACGCACCGATGGCCAGGGACCGCTGCTGGTCTACCGAGTCCCAACAACACGTGAGGGGGGTATCTGGACGCCACCGGGAGCAAGTGT
>Ga0193728_1001559_pt1 | contig 11723 bp, 11 predicted proteins | sample U1c1metaG_FD_143037 | JGI IMG/M metagenome (GOLD analysis project Ga0193728, IMG submission 143037) | Soil microbial communities from a riparian zone of the East river system, Colorado, United States - U1c1 | ecosystem: Environmental > Terrestrial > Soil > Riparian zone | place: USA: East River...
CGAGGAGCGTGCACACCGCTCGCATAATCCTGGAAGTTCGTGTCATGTGGGCCTATACCCTTGTCGCGTTGATTCCGAGCCGCTTCATGCGCCGGTAAAGATTTGGCCTGTCCGTATGCAGTCTCCGCGCGGCGTCGGCGATGTTGCCGCCGGCCTCCGCGAGCGCTCGCGCGATCACCGTGCGCTCAAAGCTGTCCAGCTTGTCGGCCAGCGACGTCGGTCCGGGTGCGGTGGATTCGCGCGCTTCGCCGACCGGTCTTTGCCCGCGAGTAGGTGTAGTCGGAACGGGAAGCTCCTCGTCCCGATCGACGATCAGGACGTCCTCCACCTGCTGGCCATTTATTTCTGCTCCCGGATGTAGAATCGCCAGCCGCTCGACGATGTTCGCCAGCTCGCGAACGTTTCCGGGCCAGGGATAATCGCGGAGCAATTGGAGTGCATCGCTCCTCCAGCGCGGTTTCGCCTGGCCGCTCCGCTGCAGGAACTGTTCGGAGAAGTGCTCCACCAACTCGTAGATGTCGTCGCCGCGGTCCCGCAATGGCGGAATCGCCAGCGGAATCACCTGCAACCTGAAGTAGAGGTCCTCACGAAATGCGCCGCTGCGAACGGCCTTCTGCAGATCGTGATTGGTCGCCGAGATGATTCGGACATCGGTGCGAATGATCCGGTTCCCACCGACGCGCTGGATTTCCTTCGCCTCGATCGCGCGCAACAGCTTCGCCTGCGCATCGGGTCCGAGGTCGCCCACCTCGTCGAGGAACAGCGTTCCGTGATGCGCCAGCTCGAACCTGCCGATGCGCGTCTGCGTCGCGCCGGTGAACGCTCCTCGCTCGTGACCGAACATCTCGCTCTCCACGAGATCGCGCGGGATCGCGGCGCAGTTCACGCGCACGAATGGTTTCTCGCGGCGCGGGCTTCCGTCGTGGATCGCGCTCGCGACCAGCTCCTTTCCGGTGCCCGATTCGCCCGTGATGAGCACTCGCGCATCGGTGGGAGCAACCCGCGCTATCATCGCGCGCACATCGTCCATCGCGCTGCTCTTGCCGACCATCTGTCCGCCGAATCCCAGCTCAGCGCGCAGCGCGCGGGCGACGCGGCGCGTCTGCCGCAGCTCCAGCGCCGACGAGACGGCGAGCAGTACTCCCTCGGGCGTCAGTGGTTTTTCCAGAAAGTTGAACGCGCCGAGCTTCGTCGCTTTTACAGCATCGGCGAGGCCTGCTCTGCCACTCATCATGATGACCGGGAGATCGGGCGCGACATCGCGCAAACGGCCGAGTGTCGCCATTCCATCGAGCTCGCCCGGCATCATGAGATCGACGAGCGCGACGTCCGGCTCTCCCTCCCTCACCCGGGCGATTGCTTCGATTCCGCTCGGCGTTTCCGCTACTTCGTAGCCTTCACCCGAGAGCAGCGCGCCGACCATGCGCCGAATGTTCGGCTCATCGTCGGCGATGAGGACTATGGGCACCTATGTCGCGCGATCGGGCGGTGACGCCGACGACTTGATCTGCCGGGCGTCGTCCGCGCTTCTCCCTTCCGAGAGGAGCTTCGTGGTGAAGCGCTGGCCCTCAGAGATTCGCTCGACTTCCAGCGCGACCGAATCGAGCGCCTGCTCCATGCGCTCGAGACGATCGGTGACTTCGGCTGGAAGGCGCGGGTTCTTCGATTCCGCATCCATCCTTCGCGAGTACGCGCGGGCTATGGGCACGCCGATAGCGAGGACGATGGCGCATAGGAAGGCGCCCAGCGGAACGACTATCTCTGGTCCCATTTCAGTTAGTCCTCTCGGCGCCAGCGCCGTTAGCGGGTATCGTAAACTGTATCTCCGTTCCTTTGCCCAACGTGCTCGTCGCGTTAACGGTTCCATCGTGGGCCCAGATCGCCTGACGCGCGATCGCCAGGCCGAGCCCCGTGCCGCCGGGTTTGTTGGTGACGTACGGCTCCCAGATCGTCCCGAGAGTCTCCGCGGCGATGCCCTTGCCTTCATCAGTCACGGAGATGCGCACCGCATCGCGTCCACCGAGTTTTGCAACGCTGGCCTTCACCGTGATGCGGCCGTTCTGTCCGGAGGCGTCGACCGCGTTGAGCAGCACGTTGCTCAATGCACCCGCCAGCGCTCCGTTGTTGCCGTACACCCTGGGAAGATTCTCGTCTATCTGGAGATCGAGAGCAATGCCGGGCGGCACACAGCTACGCGCAGTGTAACGAACGAGCTCTCCCATGTCGACTTCCGACGGCGGACCTTCGGGCAGCTTCCCAAATTCGGCGAAGCTCCTCGCCATGCGATCGAGACGCTCTGATTCCATCGTGATGACATCTACGTCGTCCTGCAGCGCTTGGGGCGCCTGTCCGCGCAAGCGAGCAAGCGCGAAGCGGATCGGCGTCAGTGGATTCTTGATCTCGTGCGCGACTCTTCTCGCGCTCTCTCTGAATGCATGGAGGCGCTCGGCCTCGACCGCCTGACGTCGCCCGTGTTCGAGCTCCGACACCATCTCCCGCATGCTTCGTCGGAGCGTCTCGAACTCGGGCGCGCCCCGTACCCTGCTCGTTGTGACCTCCATTGTCGTGCCGGCCTCGCCATTCTTGCGGGGACTGCTCGAGACGATGCGAGGCTCGGGAGGAGGCGGCAGGGACTCACCATGACCAATGAGCTCGGTCCAGCGAACCAGCTCGTCCAGCGGCCGGCTCAATTGTCGGCTTAAATGGCCGGCCACGCGCGATGCAGCTCCAGTGAGTACGAGAAGCGCGAGCAGCCCTGCGATCGCGATCACTCGAACGGTGCGCGCAGCAAGAAAGCTGTAGCGCCGGGCCTGTTCCACCGAGCTCCTCAGCTCCCGCTCGTGTGCATCGATTGCGCGGCGCTGGGATGCCGTCAGGGGCGCCTGCCGCGCGGCGGCAATCGCTTTCTCGCCACTAGCTGCCACGCTGTCCCAGGCCGGTCGTCCGGTGACGAACGGCAGGGCAGTGCTGACCGTTCCGCTCCACAATAAAGTGAGCAATAGGGCCGGAATGATCGCGAACAGCGACAGGATCAGGACCAGTCGCGTGCGGAAACGCAGTTGATTCATGGGGGTTTGAGTATAAATTATACCCGTACGGCGCGACTTCGAGGATCCGGCGACCGGCCAACTGAGGGTTGACTCGCTCGCATGGACCTGAAGACGCACCGCCTGCGGCATCCGTCGCAGGATTGATACGGCGTGCAGCCGTCGCGGCAAATAATCGCGGGCACGCAGCCTCGCACAGGTAATTCCCAAAAAAAAATGAATCGACCACATCGGTCCGCGGCACCAGCCGCGCACCGCCATGTTGCCCCGGTACATCGCGGGCCACAGGCAAGTCCCCAAGTACATCGCGGTCCGCAGGCAATGTCCTCCACCGCACTCGCAAGTCCCCACCATGCTCCCAACGCCGCACTGCTCATCGACTTCGACAACGTCACGATGGGCATCCGCTCCGAGCTTCAGACGGAGCTGAGAAATCTCCTCTCGTCCGACATCGTAAAGGGCAAAGTCTCAGTACAGCGAGCGTACGCCGACTGGCGCCGCTATCCCCAGTACATCGTTCCGCTGGCGGAATCGTCGATCGACATGATCATGGCGACCGCTTACGGATCGGCGAAGAAGAACGCCACCGACATTCGCCTCGCAGTCGATGCGATGGAGCTGGTGTTCACACGGCCCGAGATCGGCACCTTCATTCTCCTCTCCGGCGATTCCGATTTCGCCAGCCTCGTCACCAAGCTCAAGGAATACGGCAAGTACGTCATCGGAGTAGGAATACGCGAATCCTCCAGCGACCTGCTCGTCATGAACTGCGACGAGTACTACAGCTATAACGCACTGGCCGGTCTGGTCAGAAGCGGCGAAGAGGAGATGGTTAAGAAGGACCCGTGGGAGCTCGTCACGGAATCGATCAGTCAGATGAAGCGCAACGGCGATGTGATGCGCGCCGACCGCCTCAAGCAGGTTATGCAGCAGATCGACAGCTCGTTCGACGAGAAGAACCTCGGCATGTCCAAGTTCTCGCGCTTTGTGACCGAGGCTGCGCACCGCGGCCTGCTCACTCTCACCAAGCTGGAAAACGGCCAACTGGAAGTCGGCCCCCCGGGCGCCGTTCGCTCGCTACCCGCGGGTCAGGAGGGGACGCAGCCATCACCTTCTCCGAGACTTGCCCCCGCCGAGGGCGAAGCAGCTGAGCGTCCCCGTCGTGGACGCAGAGGCGGAAGAGGCCGCGACCGCGATGTCCGCGGTCAGCGTTCAGCCGCAGCTGCGACGACCGCAACTCAGGCTTCTGCCGCCAACACCGAGTCTTTACCACAGCAGGAGCTACCCGGGTTCACCGAGGCGCCTGCAGCCGCTGCTGCGACTGCCCCTGCGGCGGGTGATGGAATAGGATCGAGCGGACTGCGGCTGCGTCGGGAGGAAGCGTTCGACCTCGTTCGGCGCTCCGTAGGCGCCAATGGCGATGCGCCCATTCGCGCCAGCCAGGTTCGCGCCACCGCGCGCGAGCTACTCGGCCGCGATAGCGAGAGCTTGAGCGAGCGGAACTTCACCAGAATTCTGCAGGACGCGCACGACGCCGACATCATCGACCTCCGTCGGCGCGGCAGCGATTACGAGGTCGCTCCAGCAGCAGCGGCGACTTCTGTGAGCGATCAGCTGGCAGCAGCGGAACCGGCCAAGGCAATCGCTCTGCCGGCACCGACAGCTCCGACAGGAATGGGCGCACGCGCCGGCGGCCCCGCTCGCGGTCGCGGACGCGGACCGATCGGTGCCCGTGTCGGTATCGTTCCGCCAGATCTGCTTTCGGTCGGCGTCGTCGAGACATCGAGACCCACGCCGCAGGCCGTCTTTATCGAGTCCGTTCCCGATTTCCCGCTGGCTGGGGATGAGCCACTCTCCGACAGCGATCTCAAACCGCGTAGCGGACGGAAGCGTGCATCGGGCAGCGAAAAGAAGCCCAGCCGCCCGCGCAAGTCCGCGTCGTCTTCGGATGAAGACACCGCGAAGCCCGCGCCCCGTCGCGCCGCTCGCAAGAGCAAGAGCAGAACGGCTAGCGAGTAGTGTGAGCAGGCAAAGAAGTTCGAACCCAGAAGATCCGGCAACGAGTCTTCTGGGTTCGAAGCCTCGCTCGCAGTTCGATCGGGGCCGCATCCTCCCGGCAAGCTTCTATGCGCGCGAGACGGAGATTGTCGCTCGCGAGATGCTCGGCACTGTCCTGGAATGCCGGACCGCGGACGGAATCACCAGCGGCATCATCGTGGAAACCGAAGCCTATCTCGGCGAACACGACCTCGCGTGCCATGCCGTTGTCGGTCGCACCGCGCGCACAGCGCACCTCTACGGTCCGCCCGGCATCGCCTACGTCTATTTCATATATGGGATGTACTGGTGCTTCAACGCTGTGACGCGAGCAGAAGGGCTGCCGAGCGCGGTGCTAGTCCGCGCGCTCGAGCCGCTTGATGGAATCGACCTGATGCGGAAGCGCAGGCCCGGCGCAAAGCACACGACCGATCTCACAAACGGCCCTGGTAAACTCTGCGCTGCCCTGGGAATCACCGGTGCGATGAACGGACTGAGCCTGCGGCGCAAACCAATCGTGATCCGCGCGGGAGAACCCGTTGCCGAAGGCGACATTGAGGTGACGACGCGAATCGGTATCGCACCCGCACGCTCTGCCGACTGGCCACTCCGCTGGATTGTGAAACAGAACCGCTTCATCTCACATCCAGTACGCCCCAAGAAATGAGAACGGCCCCTTTTACGGGGCCGTTCGTCCAATCGCCAGGTGCGCCAAGAGCTGCTAATCCTGGTCGATGGAGCTACCGAAGTTGATGCGGATTCCGAACTCCAGGAAATTGAGAACGCTCCTGAACAGGAACGTGTTGTTGCTCGGGACCAAGGTGTTCTGAATGAAGACTGCCGCGCGTTTCGTCTGAATCTGGACGCCGCCCATCGCTATCGCCGTGCTGCGGCTCCGTTCGTTCTCGACCTCGTCCAGGAACGAGTTGGTCGGGAAGGTATTCACGCTGTCCACGAACACTCTGGCGTCTCCAAGGACGGCGATCATGAATCCGAGGCCGACGTAGGGAGTGATTCCGCCGAAATGCTTGGGGAAGCCGAGTGCGGCGAGAGTGATACGTCGCATGTCGTTCACGCGAACCGTGCGCCGGCCCGTCTGAGACGTCGGATCGCCGAACTCGAGATCACGTTGAAAGGTGGACTGGTTACCGGATACGTAGAGGCCGCCCTTCGACCTGGTGATCACCCAATCGAGCCCGAGATCAACCGTCGACGTGTTGCCATGACCCGGCACCGCGAAGGAATTGACTCCGCTCTTGAATCCCCAAAACCAGGAGTTGTCGAAGTTGTTCACAGCTTGCGCGTTCGCGCTCGCGGAAACGACGATCGTTGCGGTCATTGCCACGGCGATTGCTCTGAGCTTCTGCATTAAGGCGTCCTCTAGATTATGCCTAGCTTCGTCCCGACGGTCTTGAAGGCCGCGATGGCCTGGTCCAGATCGTCGCGTGAATGGGCAGCGCTCAGCTGACAGCGCACCCGCGCCTGCCCCTGGGGTACGACCGGAAAGCCGAATCCCGTCACAAAGACGCCTTCATCCAGCAACATGTCACTCATTTTGATGGCGGTCGCCGTTTCCCCGACAATTATAGGGACGATCGGGGTCTCTCCAGGTAGCGGTTTGAACCCCGCTTCGGAGACGGCTTCGCGGAAATACCGCGTGTTGTCGTGCAGCCTCTTCACCAGCCCGGGGTGGTGCTCCAGCTGCCTGATTGCCCCGAGCGCGCTGGCCGCTACCGTCGGAGGGAGCGCGTTGGAGAAAAGCTGAGGCCGCGACCTTTGGGTTAGCATATCACATAGAGACGCCGGACCCGCCACGAATCCACCCGCGGCGCCGCCCAGTGCCTTGCCGAGGGTCGAGGTGATAATGTCCACTTCGCCCAGCACGTCGAAATGCTCGGCGGTACCCCGTCCATTCGCGCCGAGGACGCCTGTCCCGTGGGAATCGTCCACCGCCACGATCGCGTCGTAGTCCTCGGCCAACTGTAGGATCTCGGGCAGCTTGGCGATGCTCCCTTCCATCGAGAACACACCGTCGGTCCAGATAATTCGGCGGCGCGCGCCCTTCGCACCCTCGAGCTTCGACTTGAGGTCGTCCAGATCGGAATGCTGATATACAGCGGTCGTGCATTTCGTGATCGCTTTCGCGAGCCTGATCGAGTCGATGATCGAAGCGTGGTTGAGCGCGTCCGAGACAACGAAGTCGTTCTGCTCGACGATCGTCGCCGTCAGTCCCTCATTAGCGTTCCACGCCGAGACGTAGCTGAGCGACGCTTCGGTGCCGACGAGATCGGCGATCGCCTGCTCGAGATCGCGATGAATCGTGAAGGTGCCGCAAATGAACCGGACACTTCCGGTGCCGGCGCCGAACTTCTCCAACCCTTCCTCGCCCGCCGCAACGACCACAGGGTCGTTGCTGAGCCCGAGATAGTTGTTGGAGGAAAGGATCACGACTTCTCCGCGTCCTTCCATTGTGACGCGCGCGCCCTGCGGCGACGCCAGATAGTTCAGCCGCTTGTAGACACGCTCCTCTTTGAGCTTATCGATCGCGGCGGTCAGCTGGGAGTCCAGGTTCTTGTTCAGCGCCACTTCTGCCTCTCGCAATTCAATGGGTTCAGGCTATCTCGAAAATCACCTTGCCGGCTTCGCCCGATTTGATAGCCGCGATTGCCGCGTCCGCCTCGGTAAGCGGGAACCGGTGCGTGATGACCGGCGTCGGATCGAACTCACCCGATTTGAGAAAGCGCGTCATCTGATGCCACGTCTCATACATGCGGCGGCCGACAACGCCGTAGATCGTGAGACCCTTGAAGATGACCTCGGTCGCGAGATCGAAATCCACTTTCTTCGAGGGAATCCCGAGCATCTGCACACGTCCTCCGACTCGCACGAGCGCGAACGCCTGATGAATCGCGGCCGGCACTCCCGACATCTCCAGAACCACATCGGCGCCGAGACCGTCGGTCCAGGCCTTCACTATCTTCTCCGCCTGTTCGGGATGAACGGCGTCGTGGGCGCCCATGCTCTTGGCAAGAGCGAGCCTCGTGTCGTTGACATCCGTCGCGATGATCCGCGAGGCGCCCGCCGCCCTGCAGATTCCGACGGCGAAGATTCCGATCGGGCCGCACCCGGTGATGAGTACCACCGCTCCCGGAATCTCCGCGGTAAGCACCGTGTGAAAGGCATTCCCCATCGGGTCGTGAATGCCGCCGACGTCATAGGAAATCTCGTCGGCGAGGTGCCAGACGTTCGTTGCGGGCATCGAGATGTACTCGGCAAAGCAGCCGTCGCGATCGACGCCGATGATTCTCGTGAAAGGACAGACGTGTGCGTTGCCGGTTCTGCACAGCAGGCAACGACCGTCCACGATGTGGCCTTCGGCCGTTACACGATCACCCTCCTTCACATCAGTGACGAGACGCCCGACCTGGACGACATCGCCGGCGAACTCATGCCCCACGACGAACGGCGGCTTGCAACGGCCTTTTGCCCACGCGTCCCAATCGTAAATGTGAACATCGGTGCCGCAAACTCCCGCGCGCCGCACACGGATCAGAACTTCGTCCTCCCTGATCCTCGGCTCCGCGACATCCTTCAGCTTGAAACCGGGTGCTGCGGATTCCTTTACCAGCGCTTTCACGAGCAACTACTCCGTTGAGAGTCGGGAATGCTTTTGCTTTTCACGCGAGAAGTTCAAACCTGTCAGTTGAGAGCTGGTTTTGGAAGTGATGATGAGGTCGAGCGAATCGGGCACTAAATGGATTGCACGCATATCTCTTGCATTCTATTATTCGCACGAGCCGCTCACGCTGATGTGAGTGCGCAGTCGTGAGTTCCTTTGTAACTCGCGGGCCAGTCAGGACGTGATGCGGGAAATCGCGGAATCCATCAGGGAATCCGGCGAGAGTTCTACTTCATCGTGGAGAGACAACATGGCAGCAGCGAAAAAGAAGGCCCCTCGCAAAGGAAGCAAGGCGGCCCGCAGCGCTTCGGCGCGCAAGGGAGCGCGCACACGCGCCCGCAAGAAGGCAGCTCGCAAGGCCGCGCGCAAGCGCAGGTAGCTCGCTTCAAGCCAAGCAACTGAAAAGCCGGCGAATTTCGCCGGCTTTTTTGCGTTCATGGCGTGCCGCGTCCGGCGGTTGCGAATCATCTCGAGTAGCGCGCGCTCGCCAATTCAACGATCCGCGCAATCAGGGCTGGATACTCGAGCCCTGACTTCAGAGCCGCTCGCGCAAACTCGCCGTTCTGCTCCAGGTAGCAGTTCGGATTCGCCTCGATCACGTAGACCTCTTCCTCGGGCGTCACGCGAAGATCTATCCGCGCGTAGTCGCGGAGGCGAAGCGCCTGAAAGGAATCAATCGCGACCTGATTGATCTTGTTCGCGAGCTCCTCGGAAAGATCGGTGGGGAAGATCGACTCCGTTCCCTCGAACTGAGCTCCTTTCTCGTCGCCGTCGTCTCCCCACTTGGCTTCCCAGCTGGCGATCTTCGGCAATCCGGCCGGAAACTTCGAAAAATCGAGCTCGATTATCGGAAGCGCTTCGACCTTGCTGTTGCCGATCACGCCGACATAGAACTCGCGCCCGTCGATGAACTCTTCGACAAGCACGGGTGACTGGTATTCCTGCTGGGTGCTGCTGATCACGTCGAGGAGCTCCTTCACATCGTTCACGATAGACTTTTGCGTGATCCCGAGCGATGCATCCTCCTGCGGCGGCTTGACCAGCAGCGGGAACTTGATGTCCCCGACCCAGTCAGATTGACCGCGATACATCGTCGCGAACTTCGCGCTCAGTATTCCGTGAAATGCCAGTACCTTCTTGGTGAGCGTCTTGTCACCGGCGAGAATCAGCCCGGCGGGGCTCGAACCGGTGTAGCGGAGATCCAGAAGGTTGAGCAGCGCGGCGACGTTCGACTCGAGCGCGCTCTTTCCCCTGAACGATTCGGCGAGATTGAAAACGAGCTCGGGCTGCTCCTTCGTCAGCTCGTCTATCAGCGGTTGCACCGCGTCGTCCACGGCCAATCGCCTTGTAACGTGCCCGTTGGCCGAGAGTGCGGCGTCGAGCTGATCGAGCAGAGGATCTACGGGCGGATCGAGTGCATCCTTGCTGTGGAGAACGGTGATCTTCACGAGTCGTTGGCCGATTCGGTGCCGTCGATGGCATTGGTGTGCCGGTAGTTCATCATTACGGCTGTTCCGAACGCGGTGAGCTCGATAAGCGTCGCGGCTTCGAGTCCGCCGAGCCGGAGGTCGAGACGCGCCACACGGTCAGCCAGAAAATCCACGAACTGCCGGACGATGGCGGCGTTTTCACCTGTCCAGTAGGAGATGCGCGTCACGATCTCGCGTCTGTGGCGTGAGATGAACTCCGCGGCGGCAGCCGCACCCGGCGCGTGCTCCGTTGTGACGAAGATCGTTTTAAGATCGCCGTCGAAGATGCGCTCGTCACGAATCGGAATTCTCTCTTCACTCTCCTTGTAGTGCTCAGCAACGGTGTACTTCATGGCTGCCACTGGGAGATCGTCTTCGGATGGCTCGGGTACTTCGGGAATCTGGTGCGCGATCTCCTTCATCACGCGGTCGACGTATTCGAGCTTGGCCAGAGCGCGCCAGCCGTCGTACATGTGTTGCCAGTCGAGGCCTGGAGTGAGCCATACGGCGAACGTTTCCGCGAAGTCCTCGTCGGGATGTTTTTGCGCGTACCAGCCGAGTATGTGACGGACGAAATCGCGCGAGAACGGATCGGCGCGGTATCTGTCCCGATAAGGGCGAGAGTATGGGCCGAACATCTTGCGCCAATCGGAACGATCGTAGAGGCGATATGCATAGTTGAAGGCGTGGCCGGCCTCGTGCCGCAGATAGCGCATCGCTTCGTCGGCGCCCTCGACCGCCGAGGAGTAGTCCTCCTCGATCCTGGTCAGGCGGGTGTCGGCAAGGTAGAAGGGGACCCCGATCAAGGGCGTGCCGTCCGGGCAGCCCCACTGATCGCTCAGATAGACCGGCGGCCGAAAATCGAGTCCCTTGGCCGCGAGCTCCTCATAAAGCTGATTGACCAGCTTTTCGAGCAGCGTTCCGCGGATCTCCAGACCAAGGTCGGAGATTCGCTGCGACAGCAGCGCGTGCCGTTCGCCTTCCCAATTGGGGGCTGCCTGTTCCACGACACCTGGTCGGGCAAGGGGCGTACCCTTCTGGCAGCTGTTGCGATGCGGAGACCTGAAAACTGCAACTGAAGAGTACCTGCCAAGGGCTATGAGAGGCCTAGTTGACGGCTGCGGGCAACCACTCGCGGCTGCGGTCTTAGCTCAGCGCGCAGCAAAAAACTGCGCCTCTGACAGCACCAGGCAGGTAGTCTTCAGTTGTAGTTGATCGTAAATGCAAAAAGGCCCCGCTTTCTAGCGGGGCCCGATTCACTGACAAACCAGCGACTACCTGCCTTCTTATAGTATCAGCGCCCGACTAGGCAGCGCGCGTCGCGGCATCCTGGTCGGCATCCGGAACGGGACCCCAGATGTACGCCGAGAAAAGCGGTGTGGGCTCCGTCTTATCGCCTCTGGAGATGATGATGCCAAGGGGCTCAGATGACGCGATTTCCTTACGATCCTTTTTCATTCTGACTCTCGGTAATGGATTCATAATGGGCTT
>Ga0193728_1001560_pt1 | contig 11720 bp, 8 predicted proteins | sample U1c1metaG_FD_143037 | JGI IMG/M metagenome (GOLD analysis project Ga0193728, IMG submission 143037) | Soil microbial communities from a riparian zone of the East river system, Colorado, United States - U1c1 | ecosystem: Environmental > Terrestrial > Soil > Riparian zone | place: USA: East River...
CCAGTTGCCTGGACATGTCGGGCCGCTCGAGATCGGGCGCGAAGCCAGCGTGCGCGCGATCGAAGCCGCGACGCGCGATGACAACCTGATCGTCATCATCCCGCAGAAGAACCCGGCGGTCCGCGACCCCGGTCAGCGCGACCTCCACGAAGTCGGCGTGCGCGCGGAGATCGTGCAAGTCGTCAAGCACTCGCCCGGCCGGTTCACGTGCGTGATGCGCTTCCTCGAGCGCGTCCACATCGACACCCTGGTCGCGACCGAGCCGTTCCTCGTCGCGTCGGTCTCGCCGCTGCAACCGACCACGTCGTCGTCGGCCGACGCGCTGATCGCGATGACCACGAAGGTGCGAGACTACCTGACCGCCGTCGTCACCGACGCGCAGGCGAAGGAGTCGCGCGGCGAGCGCGAGAAGGACAAGGAAGCGTCGCCGAAGGGCGAGCTGACCCGCGCGCAGGTCCAGGCGATCGTCGATCCCGACAAGCTCGTCGATGCGGCGGTGCCGTACCTCGAGCTCGAGCGCGACGACCTCACGACGCTGCTCGTCGAGACCGACACGATGCGCCGCCTCGAACGGATCATCCCGTCGCTCGAGCGCCAGGCCACCGTGCTCCGACTCAAGGCCGATATCGGCGCGGAGCTCGAGGGCCAGTCGAGCCGCACCCACCGCGAGCGCGTGCTGCGCGATCGCCTGCGCCAGATCCAAGAGGAGCTCGGCGAGCAGGACGACAACGCCGAGATCGACGAGCTGCGCAAGAAGATCGAAGACAGCAAGATGTCGGACGAGGTCCGCGCGGTCGCCAAGAAGCAGCTGTCGCGGATGAGCCAGATGGCGTCGAGCTCGCCCGAGTACAACATCGCGCGCACCTACGTCGAGAATCTGCTCGAGATCCCGTGGAACGTGTTCACCGAGGACCGCCTCGACGTCTCGGCCGCGCGCGCGATCCTCGAGGCGGAGCACTCCGGCCTCGAGAAGGTCAAGCGCCGCATTCTCGAGTTCCTCGCCGTGCGCAAGCTCGCACCGAACCGGCACGGCCCGATCCTGCTGCTCGTCGGTCCGCCCGGCGTCGGTAAGACCTCGCTCGGCAAGTCGATCGCGAGCGCCCTCGGACGCAAGTACGTCCGGATCTCGCTCGGCGGCGTGCGCGACGAGGCCGAGATCCGCGGCCACCGCCGCACGTATATCGGCGCCCTGCCCGGCCGGATCGTCGCGGGCCTCAAGAAGGCCGGCTCGATGAACCCGGTGTTCGTGCTCGACGAGATCGACAAGCTCGCTGCCGACATGCGGGGCGACCCGGCGGCGGCGATGCTCGAGGTCCTCGATCCCGAGCAGAACAAGGACTTCGTCGATCACTACGTCGAGGTCCAGGTCGATCTGTCGCGCGTGATGTTCATCTGCACCGCGAACCAGCTCGACACGATCAGCCAGCCGCTGCTCGACCGCATGGAGATGGTCGAGCTCTCCGGTTACACGATGCTCGAGAAGATCGCGATCGCGAAGAACCACCTCCTGCCGAAGCAGCTCGCCGAGCACGGCATCACGAAGGAGCAGCTCGAGCTCGACGAGGACGCGCTCGAAGCGATCGTCGGCAGCTACACCCGCGAAGCCGGCGTGCGCAACCTCGAGCGCGAGCTCGCGGCCGTCTGCCGCGGCGTCGCCGTGAAGGTTGCCGAGGGTGCCACCCAGATCCACGTCACGAAGGCCTCGCTCGACGACCTCCTCGGTCCGGTCCGTCACGTCTCGGACGTTGCCGAGCGGACGCCACAGGTCGGCGTCGTTACCGGCCTCGCCTGGACGCCGGTCGGCGGCGACATCCTGATGATCGAAGCGCGCGCGTATCCCGGCAAGGGCGACGTCCGGCTCACCGGTCAGATGGGCGATGTCATGAAGGAGTCCGCCACCGCGGCGTACTCGTGGGTCCGCGCGAACTCGGCGCGGCTCGGCATCGATCACGACAAGATGATGTCGACCGACCTCCACATCCACCTGCCGCAGGGCGCGATCAAGAAGGACGGTCCGTCCGCGGGCGTCGCGCTCGCGTGCGCGGTGGTCTCGGTGTTCACCAAGCGGCCGATCCGCAACGACGTCGCGGTGACCGGCGAGATCGATCTGCGCGGCCACGCGCTCCCGGTCGGCGGCATCAAGGAGAAGGTGATCGCCGCGCACCGCGCCGGCATCAAGATCGTGTTCATGCCCGCGCGCAACTCGAAGGACGTGCTCGAGATCCCCGAAGAGATCCGCAAGGAGCTCGACATCCGGTTCATGACGAAGGTCGACGACGCGCTCGCCACGGCCCTCGGTGAAGCGCCTCCGCAGACCGAGCCCGAGCCGGCGATGCCGCCGCCGTCGGCACCCGGCCGCGGCTCGACGAGCGAACGCCTGCCGAGTTAGAGCGTCTCGAGATAGGCCTTCAAGTCGGCGACCTGCGCGTCGCTCAGCGCGCCGGTCTCTGTGCCGGCCATGCCGTGCACGGTGCCGTGATCGCGGAGCAGCGTGTCGAGCGTCGCCGCGCTCCCGTCGTGGAAGTACGGCGCGCTCGCGGCGAGGCCGACGAGGCTCGGCGTATCGATCGCCTTGGTACCGCTTGGGCCCCCGAAGCGGTGGCGCTCGCGATCGGTGAACATGGCGCCGTCGTGGCACGACGTGCAGCCGAGCTCGGCGGAGGCGAACAGCGCCTTGCCGCGCGCGACGGCGGCCGGCTCGCGCGTCGGTGCGCGCACCGCGGGCAGGCTCTCGAGGTACGCGGTGAGCGCGGCGATGTGCTTCTTCGACAGGCCGGTGCCGCCGAGCCGATCGATCGTCGCGCGCAGGCTGGTCGGTAAGTCCTTTGCGCCGCCGTCCCACTTGAACGGCGCGGTGCCGACCATGCGGCCGGCGAGCATCGGCGTCTGCAGACGATCGTCGTGGATCAACCAGCTCTCGCCATCGCTGCGGCCGTCGAGGTGGCAGTTGCCGCACGACAGCCCACCGGCCTGCGAGACATCGGTCGACGCGGTGTGGAACATCACCAGGCCGAGGTGCTGGGTCGCGTCGAGGTTCGAGCTGACGAGCTCGGGGCCGACCTTGGTGTCGAGCCTGGTAGCGCTCGGCGTGACGCGCACGACGGCGCGTGCGAACGAGCACCACACGAGCACGCTGCCGTCCTGATCGACCGCGAGGCCGTCGGCGCCGCAACGCGTGCCGAGCGAGCCGGTCAGTCCAGCGGAGATGTCGACCTGCGAGGCGTGACGGATCTGGACGAACGAGTCCGACGCCATGCCGGCGACGTACATCAAGTCGCGCGCGCCGTCCCACGCGAGCGCGCGCGGCTCGTTGACGTTCGTGATCGCGGTGGCCGCCTTGCCGCGGTCGTCGACGAACGCGAGCGCGTGGAGGATCGGAGGATTCTCGCCGCCGCCGTAGTGATCGGCGAATTCGGCGCGGCGCGCGACCGGCAGCTCGAGCTGGAGCGCGGCGGCCATCAGGTGGTCGCCGAAGTACTGGACCGCGAACGCGCCGCGCGCGTGCTCGGGTTGATCCGGAAGGTCGAACGTCTGCACGGCGAGTCGCGCGCGCTTGTGGCTCGCGAGATCGATCTGATCGACCGCACCGACCGCGAGCGAGCCGACCGCGGCGTGGAGGCCGTCGGCGGCGATCGAGACGCCGCGCGGCTCGGGATCGAGCGCGCTGCGCCACGCCTCCTTGCCGGTCGCGACATCGAACGCGACGAGCGTGCGGTCGGCGATGCACGTCACGAGCAGGGTCTGGCGATCGGGCGCGAGCGCGACGCCGTACGGCTCGGCCGGCGTGGCGATCGAGCTCTGGATCGCGAGCTGCTGATCGACGCTGACAACCACGATGCGGTCACCGCGGCGATCCGCGACGTAGACGCGCTTCGCGACCGGATCGTAGGCGAGCGTGCCGGCGTCGAGGCCGATCGGGACGTGCTGGAGCGCCGCGCCGGCGAGGTCGGTGCGGATCAACCAGCCGCTATCGGCGTCGATCACGAGCGCACCGCCTTCGAGCGCGGCGATCCGCGAGCTCGTCGCGTAGGCCGGGACCGCGCGCGCCGGCTTCGCACCGCCGATTGCCTGGCCGATCGCGAACGACGACGGCGGCTCGAAGTCGTGCTGATGCGCCCACGCGGGTTGCGCGAGGACCACCGCAGCCAGCGCGAGTCCGCTCCGCATGATGGCTAGTACGTCGCGAGAGGTCGGTCTATTCATGGCAACACGCACATCCGGGCGCTCGACGTGGTCTCGGGCGGCACGTCCCACAGCCCGAAGTCCCAGCCGCACCGGCGGTCGGCGTAGTCGCCGGTGTCGAGGTCGACGTGCGCGATGCCGTCGCCGAACGCGATCAGCTCGTCGTCGCGGTTCCACGCCAGGCCGCGCGCGCCAGCGGCCGGGCGCGCCCAGCGCACGTTGCCATCGTGATCCATCATCGTGATCCGATCGTTCGCGAGCTCTGCGATCAGCGTTCGGTCCACCGAGGTCGCGCGCACCGTCGCGACCGGCATCACGATCTCGAGGTTCGGGCCACTGTGGCCGGAGAACAGCAGGCCGTTCTCGACATACTCGACGCGGTCGCGGAAGTGGAGCTTCGGCGGGCTGCCATAGACCTCGCGGATCGCGACCTTCTGCTTGCCCTCGATTTCGGAGGGCTCGTTGGAATCGACGATCATCGCGATCATCCCGCCGGTCGTGGCCGGGTCGTACAGCCGCACGAATCCGCCGTACGTCCCGTCGCCCACGTCGAGCGCCGGCTCGAACTTGCTCAGCTCCGCGTTCCAATGCACCACCTTGCGCGTCTCGGGCAAGACCGCGAGGCCGGTCGAACGCACGAGCTCGAGCCCGCCGTAGGCCTTGTCGGCGAGCAAGTCGCCGTGATCCGCGCCGAGCTCGAACAGATAGCGCTTGGAGGCGGCCACGATCAGCGCGTGGCGCTCGTCGACGAGCGTGACGACGCGCTCCCAGCTCGGCCGGCGCGGGAACGGCGTCTCGATCCGCTTGTCGAGGCGTAGTGAGGCGTCGAGGTGAAACATGCCGCCGCCGTCGGTCGCGAGCCAGCCTCCCTCGGAGCTCGGCAGCACGTCCGCGAGCGGCCCAGAACGGTAGCCGAGGTACTTCGCGCGGTCGTGCTCGATCACGACGAGGTAGCCGGTGCCGAGTCCGCCGATCGCGCGTGCCGGCGTGAACACCGCGGCTCGCGCGTAGGCTTCGTTCGACTCGGCGTAGTTGCTGCCGTCGCTGCGCTCGAACACCTTGCCTTCGTCGGCGAACACCGCGGTGTGATCGTCGCGGAAGCCGATCACCGTCTGCGAGTTCGCGACTTCGCGGAACTCGTCGTCGATCTGCTCGGTCGTGCCGCGGGCGAGGTCGATCCGCACCGAGTGCGCGTGCTGATCGATCGTCGCGAGCAAGCGCTTGCCATCGGGAGACAACGCCAGGCCGTCCTCGTCGCTCGCGAACCGTTTGCTCGGCGCGGCCCACGCGAGCGTCACTCCGAGCTCGAGCGCGCGCGCGGTCCGCTTGCCACGGCGTGCCGCGCTCACCGCCACCACGTGATCGTTGCGGGTCACGAGCCGTGCGATCCGCTCCCCGCGCGCGGCCTCGAGCTCGCCGGCGAGCGCACCCTCGGCATCGAACGCGGCGAGCGCCTGATCGTCGCGCAGCGCGATCAACCGCTGCGACGTCGCGACGAGCTCGACGACCGGCCGCGGCACCGCGATGTCGTCGTGCGCGATCGGTGCGCCGTCGCCGGTCACCCGCACGAGCTCGAGCTGGCCGAGCTTGTCGACGACCGCGACCGCGATCGCATCACCGTCGCGCAGCGTCGCGATCCGCGTGCCGATCCGCGCCGGCACGACGACCGGCTCGCGCGTACCGTCGAGCGCGGGCCACAGCAACACGCCGCCGCTCGTATCGAGCGTGACCGCGTAGCTACCGTCGGCCGGCACCGCGAGGTCCGCGATCCCACCATCGACCACCGCCGCGATCGTGTGAGGTGCGAGTGGCAGTTGCGAGATCGCATACGGGGCCTCGGGCGGCGGCGGAGCGGCCGGCGGCGCCTCGATCGATGCGGCGACCGCGCCGCGTGCCGCGACTGGCTCTTCGTCGCCACCGAGTGGTCCACCAGCCGGCTCGCAAGCCGGGGGACGCGCGCAGGCCGCGAGCACGAGCCAGGGAAGCCAACGCTTCATGCCGCCGTAACGCGGCGCCACGCGCGACTATTGCTTCGGCACGAGCTCGTAGATGGTGCCGAGCAGCGACACGATGTAGACCTCGCCGCTCGCATCGACGCCGAACGAGCTGATCTGCGCGGGCTCGAGCCCCGAGCTGTTCACGAGTGCCTCGCGCCAGTCCCAGTGATCGTGCACGCCGTTGCTCCAGCGAAAGCTCCGGATGAGGCCGGTGCAGAAGTCGGCGTAGAAGTAGCGCCCGTCGAGGATCGGCAACGCCTTGCCGCGATACGTGACGCCGCCGGTGACCGAGCAGCCCTGCGTGTGCGGATAATCGACCGCCGGCGGCGTGAAGCCGGTCTTGTCGCAGCTCGCGGCCTCGGTGCCCGATTCGGCGTCGAAGCAGTGCGCGCCCTCGACGACGTTCCAGCCCATGTTGTGGACCTTGCCGTCGGGCGGCACGACGTCGACGCTCTCCCAGAGATTCTGGCCGACGTCACCGATGTAGAGGTCGTGGGTAACCGCGTCGAACCAGTACCGCCACGGGTTGCGCACGCCGTAGTGCACCATCTCGGGCTTCGGGTCCGGCCCGTCGACATCGAAGCGGAGGATCTTCGCGAGCAGTGCATGCTGATTCTGGCCGTTGCGGTGCGGATCGTTCGCCGCGCCACCGTCGCCCATGCCGAGGTAGAGCTTGCCGTCGGGGCCGAACACGAGGTTGCCGCCGTTGTGGTTGGAGTACGGATGCCCGATCCGCACGATCTCGCGGCGCGTGCTCGGATCGACCGCCTCACCGACCGCGCGGTACTCGACGACGTGGGTCGCGAGATCCTCGGTCGTGTAGTCGACGTAGAGCTTGCCGTTGCGCGCGAACTGCGGATGGAACGCGAGCCCGAGCAGGCCTTCTTCGTTGCCGTCGGACAGGCCGCCGATCGTGAAGAACTTGGTCGCGGCCGGCTTGCCGTGATCGATCATCCGGATCGCGCCGCGCTGCTCGACCACGAACTGGCGCGGATCGCCCGGCGGGGACACGACCAACACGGGGCGAGCGAAGCCGTGCGCCACCTCGCGCAACGTGACCTGCGCGGCGACCTCGGGCGGGACCGCGAACAACGCGGTCGACGGCGCCTCGTCGCGAGCATCGGAGCTCGACCGCGGCGCGGGAGGCGCGGTGGGCGGTGGCGGGCGTTCGACCGAGTGCTTGCACGCCGCAAACGCGACGATCAACCACGACATCCGCATGCCGGGAAGACGTAGCTCGAAGGCCGCCTGTTAGCGAGCTTACTGGCTACACAAGCTACCCCTGCAACCCGGATGGCTGGCCACCCAACTAGCCGCGCGCCGCCGCTCGTCTGCAACCTAGCGAATCTGCGCCTCAACGGCCCGCGCCCGACCGCCCTGCCCCTGGCACATCCGATGCTTTTACCCGAGCCAGCCATGCGAGCCGCCACGAACGTCTACGTCACGTCCAATGTCCGCAACAAGCGGGAGCTGGTCTCGTACTTCGAGTACTCGCAGAGTGGCGTCCAGGTCGTCGAAGACGGACTCAAGGAGATCTCGTTCGGCGAGTACCTGGTCGAGGAGCAGGTGCTCGATCGCTATCAGCTCTTCCGCGCGCTGCAGATGCAGGATCGGCTGCCCGGCGTCCGCCTCGGCGAGTGCGCCGCCGCGCTCGGCTACGCGCCGATCAACGCGATCGAGAAGATCTTCTCGCGCTTCGTCCAGCTCCAGACCGTCGCGGTCTAGAACGCTTTGATCACGGCGTCGGTGAACGCCTGCGTGTTCGCCTTGCCGCCGAGGTCGCCGGTGCGCGTCTCGGCATTGCCGAGCGCCGCGTAGACACCCTTGCGCAGGCGATCCGCGGCGTCGCGCTGGTCGACGTGATCGAGCAGCATCGCCGCCGACAGCATCAGCGCGGTCGGGTTCGCGATGCCCTTGCCCGCGATATCTGGCGCGGTGCCGTGGACGGCCTCGAACATCGCGAAGTTGTTGTCGCCGATGTTCGATGCCGGCGCGACACCGAGCCCGCCGATCAGCCCCGCGGTGAGATCCGACAGGATGTCGCCGAACAGGTTCATCGTGACGATCACGTCGAACCGCTCGGGCTGGGTCACCAGCTTCATCGCGGTCGCGTCGACGATCATGTCGTCGAACTCGATGTCGGGATACTTCTTCGCGATCTCTCTGCCGGTGTCGAGGAACAGGCCGTTCGACATCTTCAGGATGTTCGCCTTGTGGACGAGCGTGATCTTCTTGCGGCCGTGCGCGCGCGCGTACTCGAACGCGTAGGTGATCACGCGCTCGCTGCCGAACCGCGTGATGATCGCGATCGACTCGGCGGCCGTGCGCCGCGGATCGACGTAGTGCTCGACGCCGGCGTAGAGGTCTTCGGTGTTCTCGCGCACGATCACGAGATCGACGTTCGTGTAGCGCGACGGCACGCCCGCGATCGTCTTGGCCGGCCGCACGTTCGCGAACAGGTCGAACTGCTGGCGCAGCGTCACGTTGACGGAGCGATAACCGCCGCCGCTCGGTGTCGCGAGCGGGCCCTTGAGCGCGAGCGTGTTGCGCTTGATCGAATCGATCGTCGCCTGGGGCAGCGGATCGCCGAGCTTCGCGACCGCGCCGGCGCCGGCATCCGCGCGCTCCCACGCGAGCTTGCCGCCGGCGGCCTCGATAGCGCGCACCGTCGCGGCCGAGATCTCCGGCCCGATTCCATCTCCCTCGATCAACGTGACGGTCTTCATGGCAGCTCCACCTCGATCTGCTCGCCGGTCACGCGGACCGCATAGCGCACGAGACATACGTTAGATGCGCCATCGTGGCATCCGGTCGCGGTCGAGAATCGCCAGCCGTGGTGCGGGCAGATCAGGTGGCCGCGCGCGATGATGCCGTTCGCGAGGTCGCCGCCCTGGTGCAGACACGCGCGCTGCACGGCGAACAGCCGCTCGCCGTCGCGGCCGAGCGCGATCTCGACGCCGGCGGCGGTCACCGCGATCACGTCACCGGCGCGAACTTCGCCGAGCTTCGCGACGGGATACCAGGCCACCGCGGCATCATACGCCGTACGAAGATCAATCGGCGGTGTCGGAGCCGTCGCCGCCGAGCCCGTAGGTCTTCATCTTCGTGTAGATGCTCGCGCGCGAGATGCCGAGCCGCTTGGCCGCCGCGGCCGGGTTGCGATCGCTGCGCAGCGCAGCCGCGATCGCCGCGCGCTCGACCGCACGCACGGCGCGTTCGGTGATGTCCTTGAGGCCTTCGCCGTCGCCGAGGCGCGCGAGATCGATCGCCGGAATCTCGACTCGGTCGTCCTCGCTCGCGTGCTTGCCCGCGACGCTCCCGGCGTCGAGCCCGAGCATCGCGAGGTCGTGCGACCGGATCGTCTCGCCGTCGCACAGGATCGCGGCGCGCGACAACACGTTCTCGAGCTCGCGGATGTTGCCGGGCCAGCGATAGCTCTGGAGCCGCGCGAGCGCCTTCGCGGTCATCTGCGTCGGATAGGGCGTCTCGCTGCCCGCGAAGCTCTTCGCGGCGCCGCGGCGCTTCGCGAGGATGTGCGCGGCGAGGAGTGGGATGTCTTCCTTGCGCTCGCGCAACGGCGGGACCTGGATCGGCACGACCGCGAGCCGCCAGTACAAGTCCTCGCGGAACTGGCCGCGCCCGACGAGCTGCTTGAGATCCTTGTTCGTCGCCGCGACGACGCGGACGTCGATCTGGACCGGGCGGTCGCCGCCGACCGGCTTGATCTCGCGCTCCTGCAGCACGCGCAGCAGCTTGTTCTGCACGCTCGCGTCGATGTCGCCGATCTCGTCGAGGAAGATCGTGCCGGCGTTCGCCTCGCGGAACAGGCCGCGCCGCGCACGGTTCGCACCGGTGAACGCGCCCTTCTCGTGACCGAACAACTCCGCCTCGATCAGCGAGGGCGTCAGCGCGGAGCAATCGAACGCGATGAACGGCCCGTCCTTGCGCGGCCCGACGCGATGGATCGTGCGCGCGAGCAGCTCCTTGCCGGTGCCGCTCTCACCGACGATCAACACGGTCGCATCACTCGCGGCGACGCGATCGATGACTTGCAGGAGCTGGCGCATCAGCGCCGATTCGCCGATCACCTCGCCGAGGCCACGCGCCTTCTCGACCTCGCCGCGCAGCCGCCGGACCTCGCGGGCGAGCGCGCCGTGCTGGATCGCGCGATCGACGACCGAGCGGATCGACGCGCCATTCGCGTGCTTGTCGAGCACGTCGAGCGCGCCGGACCGCATCACTCGGACCGTGAACTCGATCGTCGGTCGCTCGCTCCAGATCACGACGACCGTATCGGGCGCGACGGTACGCAGCCGGTGCAGCAGCGCGAGTGCGCCGTCCTCGTCGTCACCGAGCACCGGATCGAGCAACACGAGATCGAACGCCGAGCCGACGACGCGCTCGAGCACCGCGACCGGCGTCGCGACCGCTTCCACGTCGACACCCGCGAGTGCGTCCTTCGCGGCGGTCACGCCATCGGCGGTCGCATCGGCGACGAGGACATGTCGGATGACATCGGGCACCGGATCTCCGTTGTCTAGAAGTCTAGACACGGTCCATGCCCTTGGACAGTTGTCTGGTCGGACAGGCACTCAAGTGATTGATTTTGCTTGTTCACGATGCTGGACGGTGTTGGCGTCGCAGTTGCGTATATGTCGCAGGCAGGAGGGCCGAATGCAGACCGAGGACCTCGCGGAGACCCGCGCGTACGTGAAGTCAGTCGCGATGAAGTACGTGCGTAACGAAACAGATGCCGAAGACGTGACGCAGGATGCACTCCTGCTCGCGCATCGCTATCGCGACTCGTTTCGCGGCGAATCGCGCTACTCGACGTGGCTGTATCGCGTGACCGCGACCGCCGCGTTGATGTTCCTGCGGCGCCAGCGCAGGTTGTCGCGCGAAGTATCCGCGAGCACGACGCTCGATGAAGAAGGCGTATCGCTGATCGAGCGCCAGCCTTCGGCCCTGGACCTGCGCGGTGAAGTGATCGCGCGCGCCGAGCTCGGCCACGTCCAGCAGGCCGTCGCGGCGCTCGGTGCGAAGTACCCCGCCGTGTTCTGGAAGCGGTACGGTGAAGGCCATACCGAAACCGAAATCTCGCGCGAGCTCGGGATCTCGGTCGCCGCGGTCAAGACGCGAGCGTTCCGAGGACGCCAGGCCGCCCTGCGCGTCGCCGCGCGTTAACACGCCGCCTCGCTGCGACAACGGCATGTCGCACCGACGACGCGTTTCACCGAGCGTGTCGCACGCGACGTCGAGACGCTGCGCGGGCGCCTCGCACGCCGACAAGGTGTGAGCGCGCTGGATTCGCCAGCCGCACGCACGTGGTCATGATCGAGCGGTGAAGTGGATGCTCGTGCTCGCGTTGGTCGGCTGTGCGGCGTCGCCGTCCGGCGGCGATGACGCGATGCCGATGCCGTGCACCACGCAAGCCGGCACGCACGTCTCGCAACCGTTCGCGATCGGCGACGAGACGCGGTTCTACTTCCTGCACGTTCCCGACGCAGCGCGCTGCACGCTGTCGCCGCTGTGGATCGACTT
>Ga0193728_1001561_pt1 | contig 11712 bp, 9 predicted proteins | sample U1c1metaG_FD_143037 | JGI IMG/M metagenome (GOLD analysis project Ga0193728, IMG submission 143037) | Soil microbial communities from a riparian zone of the East river system, Colorado, United States - U1c1 | ecosystem: Environmental > Terrestrial > Soil > Riparian zone | place: USA: East River...
CTCGCTCGAGGATGGTCCAGGCGCCGGGCAAGATCCGGCTGCGAGTATCGAAACCAGGGATCGGTCCGCCGAAGATATAACCGGTGAGGGGGAAGGTTGTGATGTAGCGGCAGGCAGGACGTCTGTGAGCGTCTAGATAGATTTCCGAAGTCTGGCCCCAGACGAAAATTCTATCGTCGGGGCTCGAATGCGCGGACAAATATCGTCCCGCCTCAGACGGGACCCGTCGCTGAGCCAGCCCCGTCCAGTGTTCGATTGAGAAGGCAATAACCGTGAGACTCAGCCACGCGTACGTCACCGCAGGTCGTAATAGCCAGTGGGGCGGCTGTATCGTCCGGGACCAAAGTCGTGCGTAGTACGGTGCCGCGAGCAGTGCGAGGGGAGGGATCAATTGGACGTAGTAGTGAGGGTAAAAGCGAGCGCCGGCTGCAGCGCCGATCGCCGAGGCGGCAAGCAGCCCGAAAAGCGCTGTTCGTTCTGCCGTCCTTCCAGCCCAAATCCCACTCTTATCCCGGCACGCCATTATCACCCCGATTACCAGAGGCAAACAGGCTCCGATGAAGATCAGCGTAATCACGATTCCCTTCTGCCAGAACACATGCGGCACGTCATGATCGGCAATTGTCCAGTAGAACGTCTCATAAAGAATGCCTTGCTTCCAAATTACAATCGTTACCAGACCGAGGGCTGCGAAAAATCCTAGCGTGAGGATAGCTGCCTGAATGATCGAATTCATTCGCGTCAAGCTGCGGCTAGCTCGATAGCTCGGGAGGAGTAGATAGACGCCGAGGGGGACTGCTGCTATCGCGGCCGGCTGCTTGAGCAGGAAGGCCACGCCGAGGAGCACGCCTGCCACAAAGAGTTCGGGTCGCAGTCGCGACGAACCGCGGCGGAACACAATTGCGCACGCCCAGATGATAGGGAGATTCATTAGCATCTCGCCGTCGAATGAAAGAGTCTTCCACGTCCACCAGGGTTGGAAAACACTGTAGAAAAGCGCGGCAATCAAACCGGTATTGCGATCAAACAACTCGCGGCCGATCACATAGAGCCCCGCCATCGCGCATAGCGTCCACACGAGTGCGACTATATGAAGCGCTTTCCAATTGTACTTGCCTGCTACTTTTAATACTGCTGCGTAAGTCCAGAAGAGAAGTGGCGGCTTGCGCTCTACTGCGTCAACGTAGGGCCGCCCGCCGTCAACTATCTCGTTCGCCACTACGGAATACATTGCTTCGCTGTCAATTGGTTGAGGATGCAAAAGAGACGGAAGGCGAATGACGACCGTGAGGAGGATTATCCCAAGAGCGGCGGAGCCAAATTGGCGCGAGTTATGAGTTGGGACACCCATCATTCCGCAGATTAATTTCCGGATGTGCTCTTAAGAGAATCGTAAATGCGCGTAACTTTTTCAAAAACATCGTCAACTGTGATTGCTTGCATGCAAAGATTGTTGCGGCAGACCGATTGCCGGTTGTTGTAAGCGTTCACGCAGGGACTGCACGCGATGCCGGCCCATAGCGTGGTCGAGTTTGGCGAGCGTGCGGAAAATAGCGCCGGTGTCTCTGGCCCGAACAAGGTGACGACGCGAATCGGTGTCATCGAGGCAAAATGAGCCGGGCCACTGTCATTCGTTACCAAAATCTCACTGCGCGTGTAAAGCACGAGCACTTGCCGCAGAGTCGTTTTTCCGGCAAGGGAGAGGACGCGGCTTGAACCGACCTCCTCTGCAAGCTGTTTATTAGGAGCGGCTTCGGCCGGCGCACCGGTAAACCCAATAAACAAGTCCGGGTAACGTTCGAGCAACCGCCGTCCAAGTTCGACATAACGCCGTTCCGGCCAGCGCCTCAGCGGCAGCAAGTCGCTCGCGTTCGGGTTGAGCAGGATGAGCGGCGCAGAACCGATGCGAGGATTTTCGCGCTGTAGCAGGGTATTGATTTCAGCAACTTCGGATAGGGAGGGCCGAAATCTTGCGAGTGGCTGGTTTGCAGAAGGCGTAAAGTCGAACGTCGGGAGCACGGCTGGATCGCGGGTCAGCGCTTCAACCATGGCTTCGAACATCTGACTGGTGTGGAGATGCGGATTGTAGAGAAGTCGATGCGTCATCAGGTTGCCGCGGTAAGGGCCATCGCCAAAAAAAGTATGAAAACCCACGCGTGATTTCGCCCCGATCAAGAACGTGAGCATCGCGGAGAAGCGTGTCAAAAATTCCATGTCGATCACGGCGTCGATGTCGATCTTGCGTGCGCGGAGGACTGCGCGCAAGGCACCGATGGCGAGCGCGAACGGATTTTTTGTCGAGATGGTGATCACGTTTTGCTCCGGAATGATCTCCATCACATCGAGAATGAATCGGTTGTCTTGGAATACGACGAAATAAACGTTTTCGCGTCCGACAATGTCGATCGCACGACGAATTGCAGGATAAGCGAGAACCGTAGAGCCCTGCTCCGCGAATTTGACGAAAAGAATGCGCCGGACTTTGCGCGGCCCTAGTGATGCCGCGGATTCAAAGATCCTTCGTAGTATGGTTAAAATAACGCAGATCGGCGCACCAATCCAGCGGTCGGTGCGTTGTAAAGTGCGAATGCCTGCCGGGAGATCCATTTTCTGGCCCTACTACGATCATCAATCCTTGCGAACACCTTTTAGCTCGGGCAAAAGATGGACTTTTCGCGGTTTTCTGCCAGGAAATAGTAGACTTGGTTTCGCCCCTTTCCGTTCACGTAATCGCCGCAATGCTCATGCAGTTTAGCGTGAACGCATTCTCAGTGTGAGCGGCAATTTCCTATCCGACGCAATATGACTGCGGCAATACACTTCCTTGACCGGACACGTCTTGTCGATTTCAGTCAACTCCTTTCATCGAGAGTATTCTGCCGAAACTGAGTCACGGCGCTCTTTCTCATGTCATATAACCTTGAAATTGCTCAGCGCAGGGACCGACTTCGCGAGGAGTCAGTGAGCCCGACGGAAGCTTTGCTCGATGTTCCGCCGCCGGCGTCGGACGCACCAGCGCGTGTAGACGAAACCGGAGTCGAGCTAAAACGCGGCGCCTTCTTGAACACGATCGCGATGTTGGCCTCGAATTTCCGCGGCATATTCACGTTTCTCGTGGCCCGGATGCTTGGGCCAGCAGCACTCGGCATATTCTCGGTTGCCTGGTCAACAACTGACATTATCAGCAAGATCGGTGTGCTTGGCCTGGACAATTCGATCACGACGTTCATCGCGCGCTCGGAGGCCGTGGGCGACCGCGCGAGAAGCCGGGCGCTTTTTCGAATTGCTGTCGTGCTAGGGGTTGCGCAGTCCATTATCACTGCTGTCGTTGTAATACTGGGCCTCCGGTTTTTTAATAACCGTCTTCACATACAGCCGCAAATGGTTTCCGTGCTGAGCCTGGTTCTCTGCGCGATGCCGGGCCTCGCTCTTTACCGCATCTGCACCGCCATCTCGCGCGGGATGAAGGTCATGCAGCACGATATCTATTCGCGCGGAATGACCGAGCCGATTGCAACGACCCTCGCTTTCCTGCTGGCAATCGCCGTTGGGTTTAAAGAGTTCTCACCAGAGGTCGCTGCAATCGTGGGAACAGCAGCTTCAGGAATTGTCGCACTCCGCCTGGCTTCATCCTGCTTTCATGACGTTCCTGCGCCGACGACTGTCATGTCGCCGGTCGCGGAAGCAAGATCACTGCTCGCGTATTCGGCTCCAATCAGCATTTATCAGCTGATTAACGCGTTCATTGCCCGGTTGGATCTTCTCATGCTCGGCTACTTCGTTGGACGCGCGCCGGGTGTGACTCTTGCAACCGTCGGTATCTACAGTGCAGTCATCGGCACTGCGAACGGCTTGCGAAAAGTGAACCAGGCGTTCAACCCGATTTTCGCCCCGGTCGTAGCCGGTATGACCGCAACGGGCGACCATGAAGTGGCAGCCGCAACTTACGCTCGGCTCGCTCAGTGGATGCTCTGGATCTTGTTGCCACTCGTTGTGGTCCTGTCGCTCGCGGGTAGCACGATTCTGCTGATTTATGGTCCAGCATTCCGGCAAGGCGGAGCGTGGTTGGGGATCGTCGCGCTGGCCAGTGCCATCAACGCGTTTGTTTATCTGGGTGAGACGGTCATCATGGTGCAACGTCCGCAGTTAAATCTTCTGCATTCCTTGATTACGTGCGCCGTCGCATTTGCCGGGTTGCTCTGGTTAATTCCGCGCTTTGGAGCGTTCGGCGCCGCAGTCGGCATGCTCCTACCGTACATCGTGCAAGGAACCCTGCGTTACGCGACGCTCCGCTGGGTATTCCATTGGAAAGATTCCTGGAGCGATATTCGCCCGCCTCTGATTGCCGCAGCAATCGCGCTCGTGCCCACGCTGATCTGCCGCTCATTTCTCGGCGGAATTCCTGGACAACTCATCAGCGCGGGGTTTTTTCTGGCTATTTTCGGTGCCCAATGGTGGTATCACCATGTTCATCGCAAAGACAAACAGTGTTAGGCGATGCGAACACGTCCCACGCGTCGCGGAAAAACGCGATTGTCTCATTGTTGTTATGTTGGCGCCCGTTGGGAACATGGTGAAGCGATAAGGTGCGCCGCTGTCGTCGCACAATCCGCAACCTTCTGACCGATGCAGGCACAACGTAGCGTGCTACCTGGCAGCGAGCGAGATACCCACTAATCCAGATATCATCCATGTAAAATGCTCCGCGTGGAGCCTGCGAGTAATCCCACAGCGATTCATCGAAGAACCTTGGTTGGATCAAATAACTTCCACAGCCGGTGATCACCGCCACGCTCTGCGGCTCGCGAACCTCGCCGCCGTAAATCATCGTGGCGTCACGCCAGTCAAAAGTTCGCGGCATTGCTGCGCCGCGGAAACAAAGTGCCGCTCCGGTCAGCCGCGCGCCATAATGCAAATAAGCTGCAAGTGCATCTCGCGGATAAATGCGATCGTCATCCACCACCATGATGAAGGTATTTTCCCGGCCGGCTGCCAGCTCTTGTTGGATGACAGGGATAAACTTTGTGGCTGGTCCCCAGTCTTTCCGAGAACGTAAAATGCGCACGCGCGGCAAACGCAAAAGATATTCGGGCACGATATAAGGCCGCTCCTCGCGAATCGAAAATTCTGGAACGGCAAGGATGATTTCATCCGGCGGGCGTGTTTGCCTCAGAAGCGACCGAATCGTTGGCCTTAGATTGTTGATTCGGCCGGGCAAAGTCGAAAGTGACGCGATCACGCGGCGATTTTCGAACCTCCCGTCGCCAGCCAACGTTTCACGAATAAATCGGACCTGGTGACGCTGCTTTCTTCTGGCAGGCAGCAGCCGGATCACACATGCCGGAATTAAAATGACAACGACTGCGCAAATCAGAGGAAACATGGAAACGGGATCGACATCGTATTCTCAAATGCAGCAGTTCGACAGGTAAAATACGGAGAATCGCGGAATAACGAAACGTAGATACATCTCCTCCTTCTTCGGGCCGACCGCTTCCAGCAGAATTAGGAACCTATCTTGCTTGCTTGACACCGCGTCTATGACTGTGATAGGGGAACGAATGTTCTCTCTCCAGCGGTCACTCGCGTTTTTGATACGAAACCATGGGTTGCGCACCTGTACGTGACCGAACAGTGCAACCTGGATTGTCATTATTGCAATGAGTTCAACAACTCGATTCCGCATCCGGTCCTGGCCGATCTCGAGAAATGGATGGACCACATTCGGAAGCTCGGCGTCACGCGCCTCGGTCTGCAGGGAGGCGAACCGCTTAAGCATCCGGACATTGTGGGGATAGTGCGGTACGCAAAATCCATCGGTTTTTGCCAAGTGAGCATGTCCACAAACGGCTTTCTTCTGAACCGTCAACTCCTCGCGGACCTTCAAGAAGCGGGGCTCGATGACCTGCAAATTTCCGTGGACCGAATGACGCCGATTGCGAGCACACGCAAAGCGATGAAGTCGATCGTGCACAAGCTTGACTGGTTCAAAGATTCGAAGGTCAGGCTGAACGTCAGTGGCGTCCTGTTCAAAGACACGCTCGATGAGATGGCGCAGGTGATAGACACTTGCCTCGACTTGGGCATCCCGGTCCGCGCGCGCGTAGTCCACGACGATCTTGTGCACGACCGCGCCTTGCGCGATGCGAGTGAGAGCGAGCCGCTGCTCCGCTTTCTCGAACAGCAGGAGAAACTGAAGCGAAGCGGCCAGAAGATTCGCTCGAGCTGGAATATTATCACTTATCAGAAGAAGATGCTGCGACAGGAACCGATCGAATGGACCTGCATCGCGGGGTATAAATATTTCTTCGTCTCATCGACCGGTAAGTTTTGGCTCTGCAGTCAAGTGCGAACCGAGAGGCACATTCTCGAGATCACGCAGGAAGATTTGCTAGGCTACAATCGGAAGAAGAATTGCCAGGCCGGATGTGGCGTTTATTGCACCGTGGAGGCCTCACTGGCCGTGAGCCATCCGCTGCGATACGCGGGCCGGGAGGTGGCAGGGATGCTGGCCAGTCGCGTGTCAAGGATGCGGCGCGGCGGTCCCGAGCGCATGCGGGATCTGACGGCGGCCCAGTAAGGCGAAGCTCGGGTTTTACGGAGCCCCCGCCGTTCATGAAAAGCGTTTTTCTCACCGGGGCGAGCTCTGGCATTGGTCTCGCCATTGCGAAAGCGCTTGTCGCTCAAGGTCACGAAGTTTGGGGCACATCGCGCAATTTGGAACGCATCCCAAAAATGCCGGGATGGCATCCGGTCGGCCTCGATCTGGGCGATCCGCTTTGCGTCGAGGAGGCATTCAATGCCGCGCTTGCGGAAGCGGGCTATTTCGATGTTTTGATCAACAACGCCGGGGCCGGTCACTTTGGGCCCGCTGAGAGCGTTCCCATGGAAACGATTGCGAGCCAGTTTCAAATTCTCGTTTTCGGCCAAATCCAATTGATGCAGCTCGCATTGCGCGGCATGCAGACGCGCGGAGAAGGTTTGATCATTAACGTCACTTCGCTAGCTTCCCGGCTTCCAGTGCCGTTCATGGCGGCTTACAACGCTGCGAAAGCAGCCATGGCATCCTTCACCATGTCAATCCAGCTCGAGTTGGCTAATTCCCGCGTGCACGTTGTCGATCTTCAGCCGGGCGATATTTGCACACAATTCAACCACAGCGTGATTAAGAGCACCAAGGCAGATCGGCGCTACGACGAAAAAATCGCCAAGACATGGGAAGTCGTCGAGCGCAACATGAAAAACGCGCCAACGCCGGATCTCGTCGCGCGGCATGTTCTCAGATTAGTCGATGCTCTCCACCCGCCGCCGCGGATAACGGTTGGCGATGCGTTCCAATCAAAAATTGCGCCGTTAATTTTCCGATTTCTTCCGCAGCCCGTCCGAATTTGGGGACTCAAAAAGTATTACGGTATATGACTCCTATCTCCGAGGCAGTGATCTTGATGGCGGGCGAGGGTTCGCGTCTGCGCGGTTTCGATAAAACCCTCCTCAAGCCGTTCGTCCCAGTCCTGGGCCGTCCGTTGATTTGCTATACGATAGATGCACTGATCCATGCGGGAATCAAAAAGGCGAATTTTATCGTTGGTTACCAAAGCGGTCGGATCATCGCAGCACTCAAGCAGTTGATTCCGTCCGAGCTTGAACCCTCCTTTATCGAGAATCCAAATTGGCAAAAACAGAATGGCATTTCTCTGCTCGCAGCGGTAAATGACCTGACGTCGCCATTTCTTTTGACCATGAGCGACCATTTGTTTGATCAATCAATTGTCGATCTCCTGCTCCGTAACGCGGTCCTCGACCAACTCAATCTCGCGCTCGACCGAAAGCTGGATTCGATTTTCGATATCGATGACGCGATGAAAGTTCAGACCCAAGGGGACCGAATTCTCAAAATCGGAAAAGATTTAACGGTTTACGATGGAATCGATACCGGTCTTTTTGTCTGCCCAGTGGACATTTTCGATTACCTCGAGCGAGTAAAGTCCCGCAGCCGCGGGAGAGATTGCAGTCTTGCTGACGGAGTCCGATTGATGGCATCGGAAGACAAAGCCCGCGCCGTCGATATTGGAGATGCCTGGTGGCAGGACATCGATACGATCCCAATGCTGGCGTGCGCCGAGACGCAATTACGATCGCGGCTCACGCGTCGCGATATCGCCACGGCCACTGCCGGCCCTCATCGCGGCGATCGCGCTGAGAACCAGGCTTGCGCCGGCAACAATCATCCAAAGATGAAGGATCCACTCGGCCAGGCCGAGTAACGCAAGCATAAGAAAAACGACGACAGCCATGTCGCGTTTAGTCAGTTGAAAGAGCCACCACACAAATCGTTCGCCGAGATTGAGCAAACCGGAATGCCCGATCATTCCGCGGTGTCTCGCATAAAACGACTCACGCAACGTGGACGAAGCAACCGACGTTTGGTTCTTGCCAGCTCGTAGGAGCCACTCGTTGGCCGTAATCAGGACAGCACACACAATTCCTTCACTCGAACGATGAAGTCCCAACCCGAGAGCGAGAACGTAGAGAAGGCTTCCCATAAAATCGCAGAAGTAATCCAATCGTTCCCCGAAATTTGATTCCAACTTTTTGGCGCGCGCGATTTCGCCGTCGCAACCATCAAGAATACTGAACGCTTGAAAAATCGCTGCGCCGATGACGACGCTGACGTAATCGCCGCGTACCAAAAATACACAGGCGATTAGCGGCAAAACAAAGATCGATATCGTCCAGGCGCTGGGATGGATCGGAAACTTGAGCAGAAAACTCGTTATGCGGCCCGAAATCGGCCGATTCAAAAACTGTGAAACGAAACCGTCCTGAGGTTTGCTCATTAGGTCAGTGTCCTCTTTAGTTGGACACGAGCAAAGTTTCCTTTTCACATTCGCTCAGGCAAAACGCTGGCGCAGCGGCCAGTTTGACGCCCTTCGCAACGCGCCCTAAACTGCGGCAACGAACTTGCTTTTGGAGAAATTGCCATGTTGAAACGATCATTGACTGCTTTCCTGATTCTGGCGTTCGCCTGCGCAATCCTGAGCGCGCAGGAGCTCTCGCCAATTCATCAACCCACACTTACTCCGCAAAACAGCGGCACCCCTAACGGTCTGATCGCGGTTTGGCCGGTGAACCCTCAGGTGGTCTGGGCGTCCGGTCGCAACGGCACGTTCACCGTCACCACCGACGGCGGACAGACGTGGAGAGCCGGTGTAGTGCCAGGCGCCGAACTGCTGCAATTCCGCGATGTACAGGCCTTCAGCGCTAGCGTTGCCTATCTGATGTCCATTGGAACTTCAGGGGACCCAACCGATTTTCGCATCTACAAGACGGTGGACGGCGGGGCCACCTGGGCGATACAGTTCGAGAACCAGAATCCGAATGCCTTCTACGATGGCTTCGCGTTCTGGACGCCGCAGCGGGGCATTGCGCATAGCGACTCGGTGAATGGAGTGTTCCCGGACCTGCGCACCACCGACGGAACGACCTGGCAGGATATCAGTAACAATATGCCGCCGGCATTGCCGGGAGAATTCTCCTTCGCGGCGAGTGGTACTTGCGTCACAACACAAGGCGGGAGGAACGCCTGGATTGCGACGGGCGGCTCGGATATTGCCAGGGTCCTGGCCACCAGAGATGGAGGCAACACGTGGAACGCGTATGACACACCCCTGGTGAGCTCGCCTAGCGCGGGCGCCTTCACCGTCGATTTCCGTGACCCATTCCATGGCATCGTAGGCGGCGGTGATTTGGACCCCAGCAATCCCAATAGCGCCGACACGGCAACTTCGAGCGATGGCGGTCAAACGTGGACTCTTACGAACCCTCCTCCGGTAACGGGAGCTATTTTCGGCCTAAGCTACCTGGGTCAGACTGGTAACGGCGCCGGAAACAATCTCGGCCGCACGGTAGTGATCACGGCCAATGACGGAGGCGCGGCCTGGACTCCCGATGAGGGAAACACCTGGTTCACGTTGCCTAGTGTGAGCGGCTACTGGGCGGTAGCTTTTGCCAGTCCCAAAGCCGGATGGCTGGTGGGTACGGATGGTCGCATTCTGAAGATCAGCTTCTAGCGACTGGTGAAAGGCCCGATCTCGTTCCAATTCCTCTCCGGAAAAATGCCCGCGTTCTGAGATCCGGCGAATTGCGGAGAAGAGGCTCTAAGCAAGCATTGCGTGAGCTCGGCTCAAGCGGCGGTAAGACCCGCCCGGATTACAGCGGATATCAGGATTGACGCAAGCGCGGCCTCATCGCGCCGATTCCGGAGTTGCTTTCGCGTGCTCTTGAAAGCGTCGCGCGTTAACACCACTGCTTCCCGAGGATCATCGGTCAATCGAGAAGCGAAGCTGTAAACGGCGGGATAGTAACGAGCGACCAAACTATCAAAACGTGAGCTTTTCGCTTTCATCGGCGGCTTCCTTTTTTGATTGGTCGCAGTCCCATTGCCTTTCCTTACATCCCTTGCCCGGAGCGTCGCGCAATCGATTGTCACTGCGGTTGGTATTTCCATTTCTCACCTCATTCTACGGAAACGACGGAACGAAGTTCTCACAAAAAGCTGAACGGCGATTGAGCCTGTTCTCAAGCAGCCCGCTAGAAGGGGCAATACGGAGCATCGGGGAAGGCACCGGGGTGGGCATCTCTTTTGCCGCGCTGCATTCCTGCTGTCCAGTAATCGAGCAGTCCTAATTCAGTTCGTTCGGGCTGATAGGAGTCCGGAACATCAGCATCCGCCTCCGTGATTGATTTGCTGTAGATGCGATACGTCTTGTAGCGCTCCGCTCCGATCGCTTCGAGAAAGCGATTGACCGTAAAATTATCTTCCAGCGTGAGACTGAGTTCGCCCGTGAATCCACGTTTGATCATTGCGTCTTCGACGATCCGCAGCACAAGCATTTCGGCAATGCCGGTACGGCGATACTTTTCGATCACGCCAAGCGCAATAAGCCGCGCGGTTCGCGTGCGGCTCTTGTAGTAAAGGAGTTTAGCAAGGCCGATTGGCAATCCGAAGGTCGTAAGCCGGCCGTTGATATGGCGCAGGGCGACGTTGATGTCCGGCACACATAGGATGAAGCCGGCCGGCTCGTCGCCGACTTCCGCTATGAGTGTGAACTCCGGAATGACGAGCGGCTTGAGCTCGTGCGTCATGAACTCAATCTCTGCTTCGGTGAACGGCACAAACCCCCAGTTCTTTTCCCACGCCTGATTGTAAATCTCGCGGAGTCGCCTGCTTTCTTCGCGAACATTCTTGAGATTGCCAGCGCGGATCGTGACCGGCCAGCGCTTCCGAAAACGCTCGGCCAGCGGTCGCAAACGCGCCGCGGCTTTTGCCGGATCGGCAAACCACCAGGCGTACCAGTCTTTGATCTTTGCAAAACCACAGCTCTCGATCAGCTCTCTGTAATAGGGCGGATTATGTGCGGTCAAAATCATGGGTGGAAATTGGAATCCGTCGATCAAGAGGCCGCAGACGTAGTTGGTTGAATAATCGATCGGCCCCATCATCTCGGTGCGACCTTTCTTGCGGAGCCAACTGGCTGCAGCCTCAAAGAGCGCGGCCGCGACCTTGCGATCGTCAATGCACTCGAAAAGGCCAAAACAGCCGACGTTCGTTTGATGCAGCGAATTATAGTTCGGATCGTCGCTCGCCATAATGCGGCCAACGATTTCGCTCCGGCTGCCGCCGGATCGCGCGAGAAATAATGCGGCATCACC
>Ga0193728_1001562_pt1 | contig 11710 bp, 10 predicted proteins | sample U1c1metaG_FD_143037 | JGI IMG/M metagenome (GOLD analysis project Ga0193728, IMG submission 143037) | Soil microbial communities from a riparian zone of the East river system, Colorado, United States - U1c1 | ecosystem: Environmental > Terrestrial > Soil > Riparian zone | place: USA: East River...
TACCTCGCCGCATGTTTGATCTTCGGCGTGCGCATCGCGGGCAGCCTGCCGGGCTTCGTGATGGTGGCGATTGCCTTCTCGCTGCTCGCGGCCACGACCGGGCTCATGATTTCCGCGCTCGGCCGCTCGGTGGGCGCGACACGCGGAGTGGCTATGTTTTCGGTGCTCATTCTCGTCATGCTGGGGGGCGCCTGGGTGCCATCGTTCCTGTTTCCGGAATGGCTGCAGCATGTGACTGAATTTGTGCCCACCCGCTGGGCTGTCGACGGACTGGATGCCATGACCTGGCGGGGCCTCCCGCTGCAATCCGCGTATGCGCCCACGGCTATTCTGGTGGGTTGGTCCGCGCTGTTTGCAGCGATCGCCGTCTGGCGGTTCAATTGGGAAGATGATTGACGGGGGACTTGGTACCGACGCGCGACATTGCTAGCATGCTGCGCTGATTTTTCGTGGGGGGCGAACGGTGCTGATCAAGCTGTGTGTGTCGATTTCTTGTTTCTTCCTTGGCGCATCATCCTTCGCCGCGGCCGTAACGCCGAAAGGCGCGTCCACTGCCGAATCCATTGCGATCAATCGGATTGCCGACGTGGGCTTCAATCACAGCGAAGTGGTCGACACGGCGTCCTATCTGGCTGATGAGATAGGCGGACGCATGACCAACTCCCCGGCGATGCGCAAAGCCGAACGGTGGACGCAGGAGAAGTTCAAGAGCTGGGGTTTGAAGGATGTCCGGACGGAAGCGTTTGATTTCGGCCGAGGCTGGTGGATCGAGTCCTCGCATGTACGAATGATCGCGCCTCGTCCGCTGGAACTGCGCGCCATTCCGCTGGCCTGGACACCCGCGACAAACGGGGTGCTGTCCGCGCCCGTGATCGTCGCGCCCATGGTCAGCGAAACCGATTTCGCCGAGTGGAAAGGAAAACTGGCCGGCAAGATCGTCTTGGTAACGTGGCCGGCGCCGCCGAAGGACGACGGCGATGCGCCGTTTCAACGGCTCGCCGACGCCGATGTTGCCAAGCTGGATAAATACCAGCAGCCGACGTTTGACCCCGCCGAACGGAAGAAGCGCATTGAGCGGTTTCACTTCAGGCCCAATTTAGACGCGTTCTTGGCGCAGGAAGGCGCCGTCGCGCTGGTGCAGATGTCGCGCACCGAAGGCCGGCTGGTGCACGGCGAGGGATACGGGTATCGCGTCGGCAAAACTCCCAAGCTCCCGGGCGTCGAACTCGCGGCCGAAGACTATCGAAGACTTGCGCGGCTCGCCAAGCGCGGTGAGGTGCGGCTGGAAATCGACAGCCGCGTGCATTTCGAAGATGCGGATCACAACGCCTACAATGTTTTCGCGGAGATTCCGGGCGATGACCCGCATGCAGGCTATGTCATGGCGGGCGCGCATCTCGACAGTTGGGTTGCCGGCGATGGCGCCGCCGACAACGGTGCCGGCAGCGCGGTGGTCATGGAAGCTGCGCGCATTCTGGCGAACCTCGGCGTGCGGCCAAAGCGCACCATTCGTTTTGCCCTGTGGGCCGGCGAGGAAGAAGGACTATTGGGTTCGGCCGCCTTTGTCGAGAATCACCTGGCTCATCGCCCGTTGCCCACCGATCCGGCTGAAGTGGATCTACCGCCGTTTTTCATGACGGATTCGTATCCGGTGCAGACGCTGCCCGGCTTTGCCGACCTCGCCGGCTATTTCAACATCGACAACGGCTCCGGCAAGATTCGCGGCATCTACACGGAAGGCAATTTTGCCGTGGTCTCAATCTTGCACGAATGGCTATCGCCCTTTGCCAGCCTAGGCGCGAGCACCGTGGTGGCGGAGCCGACCGGAGGAACCGACCACGTGTTCTTGAGCCGCCTCGGCCTGCCGGCGTTCCAATTCATCCAGGACCCGTTGGATTACGAGACCCGCGTTCATCACACGGACCTCGACACGTTCGATCACCTGCGGCCGCAGGACCTGCGGCAAGCGTCTGTGGTGTTGGCGACGGTGCTCCTGGCCGCCGCAAATAACGACAAGCCTCTGCCGCGTAAAACGCTGCCCACCCAGCCGGCGGTTACCGATCCGTTCCAGTATCCCGACCCGGCGAAGAAATAGAGATTTAGGCTTGCTTCAATCGGCCGCGGCGAAAATCAGCGATGATTTCGCGCGCGGCGTTGTGGCCGGGCGCACCCGTCACGCCGCCGCCGGGGTGTGTGCCCGATCCGCACATGTACAGCCCTTTCAATGGGCCGCGATAATCGCCGTGCCCCAACATCGGCCGCGCCGAGAACAGTTGATCCAAGCTCAGGGCGCCATGGAAAATGTCGCCGCCGATGAGTCCGAACGTGCGCTCGAGATCGAGCGGACTCATGATCTGCCGGCCGAGCACAGAGGCTTTGAAATTCGGCGCGTGCGTGTTGACCAGATCGATCATCACGTCCGCGACCTCCTCGCGATGAGCGTCCCAGGACGCGCCGTTCGGCAGCACCGGCGCGACATGCTGGCAGAAGAGACTGGCCACATGCCGGCCCGGGGGTGCAAGGCTGTCATCGAGGGTCGAGGGTATCAGCATCTCGATGATGGGACGCTTCGACCATCCGCCGGCCTTGGCATCAAGATAGGCCTGGTCCATATACGCGAGACTGGGCGCCATAATGATGCCGGCGGTGTGATGATCGGCCATCGCGCGCCCCGGCAACGCCTTGAAGTCGGGCAACTCCGATAGCGCGACATTCATGCGAAAGGTTCCCGAACCACAGCGCCAGCGGCTGATGCGCTCGCGGAAATCCACCGGCAGGGCCGCGGCATCGATGAGCGACCCGTAGAGCAATTTTGGATTCAAATTCGACACGATGCTGCGCGCTCGAATCGCCTCGCCTGTCTCAGTGACCACGCCCACGGCGCGGCCGCCTTCAACGAGGATCTCGCGCACCGGGCTCGCGACGCGAATATCCACACCGCGCTCAGCCGCCGCTTTGGCCATCGCCTGCGTGATGGCGCCCATGCCGCCGATTGCGTGACCCCAAGCACCTTTCTTGCCGTTGACCTCACCGAACACGTGGTGCAGCAGCACGTAGGCAGAGCCGGCCGCGTACGGACTGGCATAGTTGCCGACGACGCCGTCGAATCCGTACGCCGCCTTGATGGGCGCGCTCTCGAACCAGGCGTCCAGATAGTCGCCGGCGGATTTCACGAACAAATCCAGCAGCTCGCGCCGCATGGGAAGATCCAATTTGGCGACTCGCTTGCCCAGGCGCGCGCCGCGCAGCAGTTCGGGCAGGGCGTCCAGCCAGCTGCCGGCCGTCACATTCGGCGGTGTCTCCAGCACCAAATCGCGCAGCACGTCGGCAATCACGTCCAGGCGTGCGCCATACGCACTCAAGGTGCCGGCGTCGCGGCTGGAAAACTTGGCCACTTCATCGGCGGTTTGGTCCGCGCCGACCTTCAAATAGGTGGTCTCGTCCAAGGGAAGGAAGTTCGCGAGCCTGCGCTCGACGATACGCAGGCCGTGACGCGGCAATTCAAGGTCTCGAATGACTTTTGGGTTGAGCAGCGACACCGTGTAGGCAGCCACCGAATTGCGAAAGCCCGGATGAAATTCTTCGGTTACCGCAGCGCCGCCGACGACGTTGCGCCGCTCGAGTACCGTGACTTTGAGTCCGGCCGCGGCCAAATACGCGGCGCAAACCAGTCCGTTGTGGCCTCCGCCGACAATCACGGCGTCGCGCGGCGACTCAGCCACGGTGCTTTCCCGGCGGATCGCCGGCGGTTCGCCAGCCGGCGCCCGGCGCGCGCTCGAGCCGGCTCTCCGGAATGAGTTCGCGCATGCGGCGCGCAAAACTTCGCAGCGAGACCTCGTTGTTTCCCAGCGGGCCCGGAGTGTAGCTGCGCGAGCCCATGCCGGCCTGCACCCGTTCGATCAGCGCCTTGTCCTCCAGGCTGACTCTGCGGTTGATGCGCCAATTCAGGTAGCGTGCCGCGCGCATTTCGCGCCGATCATCCGGGTGCGCATAGGCAATCTCACGCACCAGAGTTTCGGTGGGAGATATCGGAATCATTTGCATGAAGTCGACCTGGTCCGGATAGATGTCGAAGGCCACGTTCGGCCACAACTTGAAGTAGGTCCATGACCGCTGCCGGTTCTCGGGCAAGTGAGGCGACCTGGGCAGCACGCTTTGATACATGCGCTCCGAAAGCTGCGAAGAAGGCGTGTCGCGAAGATGACCCCACATCTTGTCCACCCACAGCTCGGCCTCGACGCCGTAGGTCTGGCCGAACAAGCGCGACAAACCCGGATGCGCCACCGCAATATGCATCGCGTCCGAATAATTGTCCGTTACGTTCTTCCAGTTCACATGGCGCATGCGCATCGTCTCGCGTCCGAGCGGCTCGAGCTCCTCGAGGCGGTACAACGCCAGCTCGTTCTGATAGGGCGCCAGCATGTCGGCGACGCTCGGCAGGCCCGGCCTCAAGCGGACGAAAACGAAGCCCTTGTAGACCTCCGTTTCCACCGCTTTGAGCCCGAAATCATCGAGGGAAAAATCCACAAATTCCTTGCGGTGCGGGACGGCGCTGAGCGTTCCGTCGAGAGCATACGTCCAGGCGTGATAGGGACAGACTATCCGGCCGGGACAATGTCCTGAGCCGCCGTCGAGGAGCCGGGCGGCGCGATGCCGGCAGACATTGAAGAAGGCCTTGACGCCGAAATCACCGCCGCGCACCGCGACGATGGGCTCTCCGAGAAAATCCAGCGTGTGATAGTCGCCGGGATTCGGGATGTCGTTGAGGTGGCATACGACCTGCCACGACGCGGCGAACACCTGCTCCTTTTCAGCGCGCAGGAAATCCGCGTCCCGGTATATCCATCCGGGCAGACTGAAGTCTTCGTCCAATGCCGCGCGCTTTGCGTCCATTACAGTTCTTCACAGCTCTTGTTGAACGATAGTATAACAAGACGAACTGTTAAGATTTGTGAGGTTTTTCGCGCAAAATCCGCGGAAAGGCGCCGGCGCACAGGGCATTTACCCAATCCTCGCAAATGCCGATCGCCTCGCTGGGCTTGAAATTCTCGGCGCTCAGGCTCAGTTCGACCCAAAGGCCGTCGAGCAATGCGCTCAAGGCAATCGCGGCGGAGCGCAGCTTCAATCTGGGCGCCGCGCCGGATTTGACCAGTTCGCCCAGCAGTTTCTCCAGGATGGACCGGTACTGGCCGTAGGTTCGATCGTGAACGGCGCGAATCTCGGGCGAGTGCGCAACCATGCTCCAGAACACCACCCACACGTTGAATAGCTGCGGATCGAGAAGCTCGGGCGCGAACGACGCGCGGAAAAAATCGCTCAAGCGCTTGCGCGGCGAGGCTGTCCGATTTTGCGCGCGGGCTCGCAGCGAGTCCTGCAGCGACAATGCCAGGGTCTCGTAGGTTTCCGCAATCAATCCCGACTTGCTCGGAAAGTGGTGGTTGATCAGCCCGATGGAGACGCCTGCCGCGGCGCTGATGCGGCGCACCGAAGCGCCATCATGGCCGTACTTTTTCAAACAGCGAAGAGTCGCCTCGACGAGTGCTTCGCGGCGTACGGCCGGAGTCGCACGACGAAATTTCGGCACGTGCCGCTTGGTCTTCATCAAATTCCCTTTCCTTAAAATTATAGAGAGCCCCTTCCTGGAGTTCTTAAAGCACTAGGCAGCGCGATACGCCCGATAGTCCAATCCAAGCGCACTGGCGACCGCTTCGTGCGTCAACTGACCGGCATGCACGTTGAGTCCGTGAGCCAAGCCAATGTCTTTGGAGATCGCCGCCCGCCAGCCGTGATCCGCCAGCGCTTTGACATACGGCAAGGTGGCATTGGTGAGTGCAAACGTGGAGGTTCTCGGCACGGCACCAGGCATATTGGTGACCGCATAGTGGATGACGCCGTCGAGCACGTAGGTGGGCTCCGCGTGGGTTGTGGGATGGCTGGTCTCGAAACAGCCGCCCTGGTCGATTGCAATATCGACCAGCACGGCACCGGGTTTCATGGTTTTGACCATGGCCCGCGTCACGAGTTTCGGAGCCGCGGCGCCTGCAATCAGGACAGCGCCGATCACCAGGTCGGCATCGCGCACCAGCTCTTCAATGGCATGCGCGGTCGAATACACGGTCTTGAGCTGGCTCCCAAATATGGCAGAGAGCTCCCGAAGGCGCTTGACCGAACGATCCACGACCGTCACGTCGGCGCGCAATCCAACCGCCATTTCAACGGCATGCGTGCCTGAGACGCCGCCGCCCAAGACCACCACTTTGGCCGGCGCCACTCCCGGGACGCCGCCCAACAGCACGCCAAATCCGCCGTTGGCCTTTTGCAGGCAGTTGGCGCCGACCTGCACCGACATGCGTCCCGCAACCTCGCTCATGGGGGTCAGCAACGGCAGCGAGCCGTCCGGAGCCGTCACGGTTTCGTAGGCGATGGCGGTAGCGCCTGAGGCCAGCAACGCCAGCGTTTGCTCACGATCGGCCGCCAGATGCAGATACGTAAACAGCGTTTGGCTGGTACGCAGCATTTTGCACTCGGCCAACTGCGGCTCTTTGACTTTGATGATGAGGTCGGCGGAGCTGAAAATATCCTCGACCTTTTTGGAGATCACGGCGCCGGCCGCTTGGTAATGCGAATCATCGAATCCGATACCTGCGCCCGCGCCGCTTTGAACCAGGACTTGATGTCCCGAATCGACGAGTTCGCGAACCCCCGCAGGCACCAGGCCTACGCGGTATTCATGAATCTTGATCTCTTTGGGTACGCCGATTTTCATCCTATCTCTCCGCAGGGTCCTTAAGGATGGCAAGGTTACTCACCCGGGAGCCCAGAAACAATCCACGGCGCGATGCCGTCAGGTCATACCACGCAATTCTTGGACGAGCAGACGTTGCCAAAGCCATTCCTGGCGTGTTTGAGGCGCCAGCGCCTTTGCCAGCACGATTTCTTCTCCGGTAAAATCGCTGCCGAACGGAAACTCCGAAAACAGCCCGCGGGCACGCGCGAGTATGAACCGCTCCTCCAAGGCGCGCGGCGTATTGTTCCGATGCATGTCGGGTATCAGGTAGTCGCTCCGCAGCTTTCCCGCCGCCTGCGCTTCCCGCTTCAAGCCGTCTTGAAAACGCGAGTCCGCGATGTTCAGCATTGCGGCGATGACATCCTGATCGCTCAGGGCGCGCAAGTCAGCGACTCCATACTCGGTCACCACGAGATCGCGCAGGTGCCGGGGAATGGTCGTGTTCCCGTAACTCCAGAGGATGTTCGAGGTGACGGTGGAATTCTTGTCGCGCGTGCTGCGCAGAGTCAGAATCGAACGCGCTTCCGGCAAAGCATGAGCCATCGCGACGAAGTTGTATTGTCCCCCCACGCCGCTGACGACGCGGCCGTCGGCCAGGCCGTCCGACACCGCCGCTCCCAACAGCGTCACCATCATGCTCGAATTGATGAATCGCCCGTGTGCGCGCTGCGCGATCTTCAGCGCCTGGTCGGCGCCGTCGAGCTGATTGACGAAAGAAACACCGCACATCGAGAACTGGCGCCGTTCCGATTCCGGCAAGTCGCGCAGCGCTGCATAGAATCCGCGCGGCCCCAGGAAGAATCCGCCATGCAAGAGAACGCCGCCGCTCAATTGGCGCCCCGTGCACAGTTCCAGCAGTTCGCGCCGGGCGGCCGCCGTATTAAAGGCCGCGGCGGCGCTCTGGCCCTCGGCATTCTCGATACGCCCATCGGCGTAACGGCAATCGTGGCGAAAAACCCCGATATTCTGCAACAGCGCAAATTCATCGGCGGTGAGCGGACTGGCGAACCCCGCTTCCGCGAGCGCCGCCAGAAAACGTTCATCGATGCGCTCGCTGACGGCGCCTTCATTCAGCAAACGCTGGATTCGAGCGTCGTCATAAACGCGGCGCCGGAGCACGCCGCTGCGATACAAGTCCAGGAATCCATCGACGAACATCTCGGTACAGGCGTAAAGACCGGCCTCGAAAGGCGCTGCGCCGCCGATCAGGTCCAGGCTTTCGCCGAAGCGCTCCTTCGCCTTGAGCCCCTGCAGGATCTCGCGGAACTCGGCGTTCTGTTGCTGGCGCAGCTGCAGTCCGTAGACCACGGCATCGCCGAGCTCGCCGATGCCGATTTGCAGCGTGCCGCCGTCGCGCACCAAGCGCGCACCATACAGGCCGATCGCATAGTCGACCGTGCCCAAGCGTTGGTTGGGCGGCGCAAACAGGTCGTAGTCGTAGCGTGGGTGCTCAACCAAAGAGTCGAAGGTCTCGGCACTGACAGCCGCCGGACCGTACATGAAAGGCATCTGCCGGTTGACCTCGCCGATGACGACCACGTCCCGGCCGAGCCGCCGCTGCGGCGCCAGATGTTCGAGCAAGTCGACGGTGACATCGGGGTTTGATCCCAGGCTGTACTCGGCGCGCCCGTCGACGTTTCGCTTCGCGACGAGTTGCGCGATGACATTGACTCCCTGGGCGGCGACATCGCGCACGACGTGCGTGTAATTGGTGCTGACATAGTGGCGCTGCGAGTGCGAAACGTTGAGAAGGGCGCCGGGATCCAGGAAGAACTCGACAATTTGCACATTGTCCGGCACGCCCGCCCCGTGCAAATCGGTCACGTAGTCCAAGGGCACGCAGCCGCCGAAGAGGCGCGCCACCAAGGGCTCCAGAAAGCGCCGCTCGAGTTCGCCCTTCCACTGCGGCGCGCGCAAGCTCAAGGCCGTAAATATCTTGAGCGTGAGCTTAGGGTCGCGCCGCGCGCGGCGATAGAATTCATTGGCCAGGGGGTTGGGCTTCCCTATGCCGAGCGGCATGGCCAGCACAATGTGCGGTCCGACGCGGCTCAACGTGGTCTCAACGCATTCGGCGACATCGTCGAAGATGCGCGGCATGTCCGGAGCCTTAGCTCTTAGGCTTCAGCACCAATGAAAAATTGATTTTGACGGCATTCCCAATGGTCTCGGTGCTCTTCCATTCGCCCTGTCCCACGCCGAAATCCAGGCGGTTCAATTTGGCGCTGCCCGAGAGCTTGGCGCCCCCGTCGGCCGGTGCGAACTGAAATTCGATCGGCACGTCCTTGGTGACGCCGCGCAATGTCAGCGCACCGACCGCGGCGAAGCCCGTCGCTGTCTTGGTGATGGTCTTGGTGACGTAATGCGCCGTCGGATTGTGAGACACATCGAAGACGTCCTTATCGCGTATGGTCGCATCGCGATCCTTGTCCTTCGAGTCGACCGAACTCATGTCGATCTGCACGTCGATTCGCGAGCTCGCGAGGGCATCGGGCGCAAACTCGACACCCGCCGTGAACTTGTGAAACACGCCTTTGAATTCCGCTCCCTCCTGCACGCCGACGAATTCCAGCCGGCTCTGCTCCGCGGCGGCGGTAAAACTTGTGCCGCTGCCGGCAGCGGCGGCGGTTGCAGCGGCGATGGCCAGGGAGGAAGTCACGGCAAGGGCCAATTTCTTCATGATCGCTTCTCCGTCTTGGTAAATGGCAGCATGCGCTTCAGCACATCGTCCTTGTTCCAGAAGTGATGCTTGAGCGCGGCGAGAATGTGCAGCAGCGCGAGTGCGAATAGCAGCCAGCTCAAGGTATCGTGCACTGTTCTGAGCAAATTGAAGGCTTGTTCGTTCGGTCCGATGAGATTGGGCCAGGTGAATTGGTGGAACCAGCTGACCGAGTAGTTCTTCGCGGAGGACATCATCCACCCCGTCAAGGGCATGACGAATAGCAAGACATAGAAAAGAACGTGGGTCGCCCGGGCGAGCGTCTTTTCGATAGGGGTCATGCCCGCCGGCAATTCCGGAGGGCGATTGAACAGCCGCCACAGCAGCCGCAGCACCGCCAACGTCAGAATGGTCATGCCGAAGCTTTTGTGCCAATCCAGGCGGGCGACCTTTCGCGCTCCCAGCGGCAAAAACTGGGCCGTCCACCCCAGCGTGAATTGGGTGACGATCAGCGCTGCGATAATCCAATGAAATCCTTGAGCGACCGCGCTGTAGCGAGTCGGGGAATTTTGATTTGGCATCAAGGCCCTCCGGGTGCAAACTTCGCTGCTCAAGTGTAGCAAGTCAGCGAGGCCGCAATTGGTGTTCAGTAGGTTTGCCGTCGCTGCAGTGGTATTGATCTTATCCGCTTGCGGGGCGCCGCGCCCGCGCCCATCCGCGCCGCAGGCCCCGATTCATCCCTTCCTAAGTCTGCAATCACTTCCGCCGCCCGGCGCGTACACCATCGATTCGCAGAATTCCGAGCTGAGGATTCTGGTGTATCGAGCGGGGCCGCTGGCAGGTCTGGGCCACAACCACGTCATGGTGAACCGCGGCGTGAGCGGACTGGTCCAGGTCGGCAGCAGTATTTCTGCGTCGTCATTTTCACTCAAGGTGCCGGTTGAGAGTTTCGTGGTCGACGACACGGAAGCGCGGCGCGAAGAAGGCAGCGATTTCCCGGGCGACATTCCGCCGGACGCCAAATTGGGTACACGCCGCAATATGCTCGGCGCCGCGGTGCTCAACGCCGCCGAATTCCCCGTGATAACCGTGACCGGCGTGACCTTGAGCGGCACGCCGGACGCGCTGAGCGCCGAATTGACCATCGGCATCGCGGGGCACGAGGCAAGGATTTCTGCGCCATGCATCTTGCAGGGCGATGCGCATCGATTGACGGCGACGGGGTCAATGGAGCTGCGTCAGACCGCCATCGGTCTTGCGCCGTACAGCCTGTTGCACGGCGCCCTGCAGGTAGAGGATGCCATGCAGCTGAAGTTCAGTATCGTGGTGCCGATCAGCTAGTCAGCAGGATCGGCGTACCCTCGGGCGCCACCAATACGGCCGCGGCCGCGGGCACGGAGCGCAGACCCGGCGGCATTTCGCCGTTCGGCACGATGCCTTTGTCAGCCAGATGGGCCAGAGTACCGCCCACATCATCGACCTCGAATCTCAAGGTTGCACGGCGAAGGTCCGCCGGATGATAAAGCCCCACATCGATGAAATCGCTGGTGCACGATATATGCGGCAGGCGATCCTGAAGTTCGTCCATTCCAACGAATCCGAAATCTTCCCAGTACGATTTGGCCAACTCGCGGTCCGGTGCCGGCACGGCGATCTCCAAAAAATAGCCGCACCGCGAAGTGTCGTTTGCGAGCCGCTTGCTGGGCGAGAAAGTCCGCGCTTCGATGAGGCGCACGAGCTGGCCCGAGGGGTCGAACCAACCGACCTCATTGAACACGTCATTGCCCAGACGCCGGAATTCAAATTCGATTCCCTTACGCTCGAGCCCATCCAAGTGCTTGAGCAGATCGGGTTTCACGAAGGTGAGCGAGGGCGCAGGCATGGCCAGTTGATGCAGTCCCAAGCAGATCCGCCCGTCGGTGACCACTGCATAGGGATGCGACCAGGCATCGCCCACTTCCGCGGAAGTGAATCCAAGGCCCAAGTAGAAATCCAGCGAGGCCTGAATATCGGGCGTCGCGAGGGAGAACTCCAGGAACCTTCCGAGCACGGCGCTAGGCTCTCAACTTATTCCGCCGACGCAGATGTACTTGATCTCGGTGTAATCGAGAATCCCATATTTCGAGCCTTCCCTCCCTGTACCGGATTCCTTGATGCCGCCGAAAGGCGCTGCCTCGGTGGAGATGATGCCGGTGTTCACGCCGACGATCCCGTACTCGACGGCTTCCGACACTCTCCAACTACGCGCCAGATCGCGCGTATAGATA
>Ga0193728_1001563_pt1 | contig 11710 bp, 11 predicted proteins | sample U1c1metaG_FD_143037 | JGI IMG/M metagenome (GOLD analysis project Ga0193728, IMG submission 143037) | Soil microbial communities from a riparian zone of the East river system, Colorado, United States - U1c1 | ecosystem: Environmental > Terrestrial > Soil > Riparian zone | place: USA: East River...
GCCGAGCTTCAACCCACACGACGCGACCGCGTTGTGTGGGTTGAAGCTCGGCGAGCGCGCGCACGATCTGCCGGTCGATGCCGCGGCGATGACGATCGGCATGGCGTACGACTGTGCCGGCGGGCGGCCGCAGTTCGATCTGCGCTCCGGCTCGCTCGCGGTCAAGGTCGACCTGTCGTTCCTGCGCGCGAAGGCAGTGCCGCTCGGTGCGTCGCTGCTCGCGATCTGCGCGTTCGCGGCGGTCAGCGCGTACGCCGACCTGTATCGCTTGAAGAAGGCCGAGAAGGTCCTGACCCAACGGCTCGCGAACGAGACTCAGGAACAGTTCGGCGCGCCGAAGAGTGCGGACGACGTGCTCAACATGAATGGCCCGGGCGGCGCGAACGGCAACGGCTCGCCGATGCCGAAGATGACCGCGTACGACCTGCTCCTCGAGGTCAACAGCAAGATCCCGCCGAAAGAGAAGATCACGCTCGACATCGACAAGCTCGACATCGACGCGCAGAAGGTCGAGCTCAGCGGTCAGGCGAAGTCGCCGGAAGAGATCGATCTCCTCGTCGGCGAGCTCAAGAAGATCGATTGCTTCAATAAAGAGGTCAACAAGGGAAACCTCGAGACCGGCGAGAACGGCGTGAAGAAATTCCATCTCACCATCAACTCGCAGTGCATGTGAGGTAGCGATGTCAACGATCCGCGATAGAGCACGAGACTTCTGGGACCGCATCTCTCCGCGCGAGCGCAGGCTCGTCGTGATCGGAGTGATCGTCGCGCCGATCACGCTCGCCTTGTGGCTGGGCTTTGCCATCCACGACGGGCTCGATGCCATGGAGCAGCGCAACAACAAGGCGCGCAAGGCGCTCGTCGTGCTCGAGGACATGCGCGCGCGCGGACAGAGCCACTCCGCTGCAGACGACATCACCGCGACGATGGGCGTCGAGCCGCTGTCGCTCGACACCTATCTCAACAACGCCGCGAAGAAGGCGAAGTTCGAGCTCAAGGAGACCATCTCGCCGCACCAGGCGGTCGCGAAGAATGGGTTCGTCACGAATTCGTCGTCGGTAACGATCGACAAGAAGTCGATCAACGAGATCAAAGACTTCCTCAGCGCGATCGAGACCGACTCGCGCGCGGTCGCGATCACGCACCTCGAGCTGCGCCGCGACTTCCGCGACAAGGACAAGCTCTCGGCGACGATCGAGGTCTCGAACTACTCGAAGGAGCCGGCGAACACGGGCAGCGGTGCCGGCTCGGGCTCGGGCTCCGACAACAAGAAGGGCAGCTGATCGTGCCGCAACTACCGTTTGCAGGTGCGTTCGCGGCGATCGGCCGCGTGACCTCGCCGATCGCGCAGCGGCTCGGCCGGCGCGGCATGCTCGTGTTGCGCTACGTCGCGATCGGAGTCATCGCGTTGTTCGCGTTCACGCTCGCGCTTCAGGCGACGTTTCCGTACGACCGCATGAAGGACAAGATCATCGAGAGTCTGTCCAGCCAGTACGACGTCACGATCGGCAGCGTCGAGCGCGGCTGGAAGCCGGGCAGGGTCTACTTCAAGGCGGTCACGCTACGCACGCGCGTCACCAAGCCCGACGAGACGGCGACCACGATCTTCGTCGAGAAGCTCGAGGTCGACATGGGCCTGCTCGCGTTGATCGGTATGAACATCTCGGTCGATCTCGACGCGAAGATCGGCGCGGGCCACATCAAGGGCAACATCACGTTGCCAAAGCTCGGTAAGGCCGGCGTCAAGGTCGATATCGTGGGCACCGATCTGCCGGGTGCGAGCCTGCCGCTGCGCAGCGCGCTCGGCCTGCCGATGACCGGCAAGCTCGCCTTCGCGGTCGATCTCGATCTGCCCGTGTCGAAGAACAAGATGGGCCGCACCGCAACCGACTGGACGAAGGCCGACGGGACGATCGATCTATCGTGCTCGACCGGCTGCACGCTCGGCGACGGCCACACCAAGCTGAAGCCGCTGCTCAAGAACCGCACGAACCAGGTGATGGTCGGCGACGGCATCGACTTCGGCGAGGTCCACATCACGACGCTCGACGTCCACGCGGTGTTCACCGCCGCGGTCGGCGACCCCGACGCGCACTCGTCGAGCTACAAGCCGGGCAAGTTCGAGGTCACCAAGTTCAACATCACGTCGCCCGACGGCGAGCTCCACGTCGACTACCAGATGACGATGGCGCAGACGCTCGACGATTCGGTCGTCGCGGGCTGCCTGCGGTTCAAGGCCAGCGACAACCTCTTGAAGAAAGAGGAGACCAAGAAGACCTACGCCGCGATCTCGACGACCGGCGCCGAGCTCCGCGCCGACGGGCTGTTCCACATCAAGCTCTCGGATCGGTTCAAGGACATGAAGCGGCTCAACCTCGAATGTGGTCCGAACGCGGCCGCGTCGAAGATCGGCAACGGCGAAGACTTCACGCCACACCCCGGTGGCGGTCCGCGCCCGCAGATCACGACGATGCCGACGCCCGACCTCAAGACCGGCAACTCGGCGCCGCCGCCGATGCCGGAACCGCCGCCTCCTCCGCCGCCGTCGCCGGCGAACACTGCCACGCCCACGCCGCCGCCGAGCAGTCCCGCCGGTGCTCCGGGTTCTGCGGGTGCCGCACCGGGGAGTGGCTCGGGCTTCGCGCCGCCGCAGCCCGAGGGCAACGCCGCCGGTGCGGGCTCGGCGCCGGGCTCGGCCGAACCGCAACCCGATCGCCATTCGCCGTAGTCACATCGGGAACGTCAGGCCGGCTCCGAGTCCCATCAGCTGCGCGTTCGAGGTCGCGTCGACGAGCGTCGTGACGTCGAAGCCGGCGGTGAGCCACGGTGCCTCGTGCCCCGCGTGACACGTCGACGGCGAGAGCGAGACCCGCAAGCCCCCGCGGAACGTCGCGCCCGCGGTGCGGGTCGGCGTCGACGTCATTGGATGGTCGGGATCGACGGTGACATCGACCGCGCGCGCCTCGAGCGGCTGCGACGCGAACAGCGAGGCCGACGCGACCGGCACGACGTAGCAGTTGTCGTAGCCGACCGAGACGCCGCCGTCGATCGCCGCGAAGCTGCCCGCGGCCGGCGCGAAGCCACCGCCGATGCCAGCGGTGAACGAGAACGGCCCGTGGTCCGGGTTGACGCGCACGCCGCCGCGCCCGGCATAGACGTCGCGCGCCGCGGTCGAGATGCTGTTCGAATTCACGATCGCGCCCATGCCTTCGAGCGAGAGCTCGGTGTCGTTGCCGACGCCGACCCGCAGGCGCCCGCGGGCGGCGTCGAAACCCGGATCGAAGATCTGCGAGTGCGTCGAGCCATCGATGTCGATGGCGCGCTGATCGGTGTCGAGCGTGTGGACCGGCGCGACAGAGTAGGCCTGGGTGGGCGGCGAATACAGGTGCTGGCTACAGGCGGCGACGAGGACGAGGGCGGCTGCGAGCTTCATGATCGAGTTGACACGCGAGTCGCGCGGCGTGCGAACCCCTTCCGCGCGCTTGCCGCTCGCTGCCGCGTGTCAGGTTCCTGTCACCGTCTCAGGGCCCGAGTCCGACCCATTCCTCGCCGGCGGTACCGAATTCTTTCTTCCAGATCGGCACCGAGTCCTTGAGGCGATCGATCATCGCGCGGCACGCGGTGAACGCCTCCGCGCGATGCGGCGCCGCCGCCGCGATCACCACGGCGAGGTCGCCGATCGCGAGCGAGCCGATGCGATGTTCGACGGCGACGCGCACGCCGGGCAGCTCGGCTTCGATCTCGGTGATCAGGCGCGTCATCTCGCGGATCGCCATCGGCGCGTAGGCCTCGTACTCGAGGTGATCGATCGTCGCGCCGTGCGAGTGCACGCGGACCATGCCGGTGAACGTGACGATGCCGCCCATGCCCGGCCCCGCGACTGCCGCGATGCAGCGATCGAGCGACAACGCTTCGCCGGTCAAGACGGCGTGATGCGCGCCGCCGGCGACCGGTGGGATCAGCACGAGCTCGTCGCGATCCGCGAGTGTCGTCGTGTCGTCGGCGAACGCTTCATTGACCGCGACGCGGAACCTCCCGCGCAGCTGCGCGATCACCGCATGCCGTGTCGCGAGGATCGCGATCGCGTCGCTGACCGTCGCACCGTCGGCGAGCTCGAGCTCCTCGGCATCGCGCCCGAGGCGCTCGCGAAACACGGCGAAGTAGAGGACGCGAATCTGCACGAGGTAGTCGTACCGCAACTCTCCACCTCTCGCTGCTGCCCCGAGCTACTCGAGCAAGATCCAGATCGCGCCTTGCGCGGCGAGTGGCACCGGATACGCCGCCGCATTCGCAGCGGTCACCGCGGGTAACGCGCCACCAAAGATCCGCTCGTGGACCGTCGCGGCGGTGATGCCGAGCGCGGCCAGGTTCACGGTCGCGCCGACCGCGGCGTGCGCGAAGCTCGCGACCACGAGCACGCGCTCGCCGGGTGCCGTGCGCACGAACGCGAACACGTCGTCGCGACTGGTCGCCGCCTCCGCGTAGTCGCCGTGCTGCAGTGCCGGCGAGGTCTTGCGCACGCCGATCAGGCCCTTGTAGGTCTCGAGCATCGAGCCGTCGGTGCCGGTCTGCGCGGCGACGTTCGCGGTGTCGGTCGACACCGCCGTCCATGGCGTGCCGGTCGTGAAGCCGCGCTTCGCGGTTGCGTCCCACTGCATCGGGTTGCGCGACCACGGCAGCGTCTGCGACGTGTCGAGGCTCGGCGCGCCGTGCAGGCCGAGCTCCTCGCCGTAGTAGATGAACGGCGTGCCGGGCAGCGAGAGCACGAGCATCGCGGCGGTGACGAGCGGTGTGTGATCGGTGCACGGCATCGGGCAGATCATGTCGGCGGCGCGGCCGCCGGGTGGGAGGACGTTGCCGGGGAAGTCGTGGTTGCCGGAGAACCCGCCGCCGAACGTGCCGGCCGGGCGCTCGGCCAGCTGCTCGGTGATCGCGGCCGATAGCGTCTGCGTGGTCTGTTGCTGCCACGCGACCGTGAGCGCGAGGTAGATCTTGTACTGGAACGTCATGTCGATGCCGTCGGCGAAGTAGTCGGCGGCGTAGTCGTACAGCTCGGCGACGGTGAACGCGTCGGGCTTCGCCTGCTTGATCCGCTGCATGAAGTGCAACCAGAACGTGTGGCTCGCGGCTGCGTTCTGATCCTTCACGGTCGGCTGCGCGGGATCGATCTCCCCGACCGACGACGAGCTGTCGAGCCGGAAGCCGTCGACGCCGGCGGCGAGCCACTGCACCGCGGCGTCGCCGAGCGCGGCGGCGGTCGCCGGATCGCGCACGTTCAGGCTCGGAAACACCGCGGCGTAGTCGCTGAAGTAACAGCCGGTATCGGGGAACGGATACCAACCCGGGCCCGACTGGGTCGTCGTCACGACCGGGCAGGGTGGCCCCGCCGTGACGACGAAGTGCGAGCGCGCTGCGTGATCGGTTTCGGCCGCGACGAACCACGGGTTCGCATCGGCGACGAGCGAGAAGCTGAGGTCGAGCATCACGAGCAGGCCGTGCGCGTGCGCCGCCGCGACGAAGGTCGCGAACGCGGCATCGCCGCCGTAGGCCGCGGTGACGTGCGTGTAATCGACGGTGCCGTAGCCGCCGCTCTCGGGATACTCGTCGTCGAAGATCGGCAACAACAAGATGCCGTCGACGCCGAGCGCCTGGATGTAATCGAGCTTCGCTTGCATGCCGGCGAGGTCGCCGATGCCGTCGCCGTCGCTGTCGGCGAACGAGCGCACGTACGCGTGATAGAAGATCTTGTCGCGCGGCACGGTCGAGTACGGCGGCACCGTCAGATCCGGCGCGTCGATCCCGATGCTGTCGGAAATCGCGGCGTCGGAATGCGCATCGCTCGGGGCATTTCCCGGCCCCGACGAGCATGAAAACGCGACAACCACGCACAGGCTGACGAACGCGGTGCGCATCCCTGCACCGACAGCACGAAGCGTGCCCGCGGCGTGCGAGAGTCGCCGCGTGGTGCGCAGCGACGATCGCAGTCATCTCGAGCAACTGTTCATGCGCATGCACGCCGTGATTCGCTCGATCCCGCGCGGTCAGGTCGCGACGTACGGGCAGGTCGCCGAGCTCGCGGGCGTGCCGGGCGGTGCGCGGATCGCGGCCGCGTCGCTCAAGGCGAAGCGCGCCGAGCGGCTGCCGTGGCAGCGCGTGATCGGCAAGGCGAGCGGCCGCAAAGGCCGGATCAAGATCCTCGATCCGGTCGGCGCGGCGATCCAGCGCCAGCTCCTCGAGGACGAGGGCGTCGACGTTGGCGACAAGGGCCTCGTCGACCTCGGCGCGTATGGTTGGCTCCCGAAAACGACAAAGGGCCCACCGAAGCGAGCCCCTACGAAACACAGCAAAGCGACTATAGGCGGATCAGGCCGCGCCGCATCGCCTCGACGACCGCCTCGGTCCGGGTCGAAGCGCCGAGCTTGATCATCACACCGTTGACGTGAAACTTCGCGGTGTGATCGCTGATCCCGAGCCGGTCGGCGATCAGCTTGTTCGATAGGCCTTCAGACAACAGCTGGACGACCTGACGCTCGCGCTCGGTCAGCTCGCCTCGACCTTTGCCATTGCTGGTCTTGATCGGAGCGGCGGGCACGAGCTGTTGCGCGAGGGCGGTATCGACCACGGTGAGGCCACTGCGAACGGCAGCGAGCGCGGCTTGGATGCCGGGCCCGACCTGATCGCGAAGGACGACACCGCGGGCACCCGCGGCGAGAGCAGGAGACACGTGGGCGTGATCGCCCACGACAGCGACAACGGGGATATCCAGGGTACGAATTTCGGCGAGACGCGCGAGCGCCTTTTCGCCGTCGACCCCGGCATCCCACAGAGCGACTTCAGCGGAGGCCTGGTCGACCACGTCGATCGAACCGACCTGCGCGAGCAGACTCGAGAGCCCGGCGCGCAGCAGCGGATCGTCGGTCAACAGGACGACCTGGATCGGCTCGTTCATGGAGCGCAGCGGGAGTTGTGGATTGCGGGTCATGGCAGTGGGAACAACATGGCCACGCTAGACGTACGGGTCAACCCTGCCCATGCAGGCAGGGATCCACGCGAAACCGGCGTTTCTCGACGAGAAACCTGCCCGGAAAAGGCCCTAGGCCCCTCCGAACGGCGGATATGCGGCGTTCTCGCAAACGCGCAGGCTGTGATCCGAGAAGGAGAATTCCAGATGGCACAAGCAGCGCTCGACGTCTTTCATGCTCTCGATTCGGCCCTGGCCTCGGCGGTCGCCGCGGCGGCTCCCAGCACCGTTCACATCGCCCGCGGCCACGGCCAGGGCGGCACCGGCATCGCGTGGTCCGCGGACCTCGTGGTGACGACTAGCTTTCATTGCCCCGACAAGACCACCGTGGGCATCGCGCAGGCGGATGGCAACCTCGACGAGCGCGAGGCCGAGGTCATCGGCCGCGACCCCGGGACCGACCTCGCGGTCCTGCGCATCGCCGGCGGTGGCCTCACCCCCGCGCAGTTCCGCGAGCTCGACGGCCTCGCGGTCGGCAACCTAGCGCTCGCGCTCGGCCGGCCCGGCAAGACCGCCCGCGCCAGCCTGCGCGCGATCGGTGTGCTCGGCCCCGAGGTCGACACCCCGCGCGGCGGCACGCTCGACCGCTACGTCGAATCCGATCGCCAGATCCCGCGCGGCTTCGCGGGCGGCCCGCTGATCGACGCCGACGGCAAGGTGATCGGCCTCAACACGCGCACGCTGCTGCGCGGCGCCGACCTCGCGGTCCCGACCTCGACGCTGCGCCGCGTGGTCGACGAGCTCGTCCAGCACGGTGGGATCCGCCGCGGCTACCTCGGCGTCGGCGCGTACCCGACCAAGGGTGGCGCGCTGATCGCATCGCTCGACGATGCCGGTCCCGCCGCGAAGGCCGGCTTGTTCGTCGGTGACGTGATCACCGCGATCGACGGCGACGCCGTGACCGGCCCCGATTCGCTGCGCGAGGCGCTTGGCGATCGCCCCGGCGCGGTCGTGAAAGTTTCGATCCTCCGAGCAGGCCAAGCGCAGGAGGTCGACGTTACGATCGGCACCCGGTCGTGAGCGCCGCCTTGGCCGACCAACGCGACATCGCCCCGAACGACGAGGCCATCCTCGATGCGTACTCGCGCGCGGTGATCGGCGTCGTCGAGCACGCCGGGCCCGCCGTCGTGTCGCTCGAGATCAAGGCGAAGCGCGGGCAGGGCGGCGCCGGCTCCGGGTTCGTCGTCACGCCCGATGGCTACGTGATGACGAACTCGCACGTCGTCGCGTCGGCCGGCGAGATCCGCGTGCGGACCTCGACCGGCGAGACGATCACCGGCCAGGTCGTCGGCGACGATCCGGCGACCGACCTCGCGCTCGTGCGGGTCGACGCTTCACTGCTGCCGCCGACCTACCTGCCGGTCGACGGCTCGCTCTCGCCCAAGGTCGGCCAGCTCGCGGTCGCGATCGGCAACCCGCTCGGTTTCGAATCGACCGTGTCGACCGGCGTCGTGTCGGCGCTCGGCCGCACGCTGCGCGGCCGCACCAATCGCTTGATCGACGGCGTGATCCAGCACACCGCACCGCTCAATCCCGGCAACTCCGGCGGCCCGCTACTCGACGCGCACGGCCGCGTGCTCGGCGTCAACACCGCGATCATCGCGCGCTCGCAGGGCCTCGGCTTCGCGATCGCCGTCGAGACCGCGGCGTGGGTGCTGTCGCAGCTGCTCGCGCACGGCCGCGTCCGCCGCGCGTGGCTCGGCATCGGTGCCGCGCGCCGCCCACTCGATCGGCGGCTCGCGTACGCGCACGGGCTCGGCCGCTCCGCCGTCGAGGTCCAGTCGGTCGAGCGCGCCAGCCCCGCCGCTCGCGCCGGCCTCGCCGAAGGCGATCTGATCGTCAGCCTCGACGGCCTCGCGATCACCGACATCGACGTCCTGCACCGCGCGCTCCGCGATCGTCCCGCCGACAAGACCTACAAGCTCGGCGTGATCCGCCGCGGTGCGCGCCTCGATCTCGACATCACGCCCACGTGGGCCTCATAGTACGCGACCGTGAAACCCAAGCCGGTCCAGCAGCTGCTCGACGCGCGCGGCCGCACGTTGATCGAGCGCCGCAACACGCGGCGTTCCACCCTCGCCGACGACGCGTATCACCTGCTGCGCACCGTGAGCTGGCAGCGCGCGCTGCTCCTGTTCGTCGCGCTGTTCCTCGGCTCGAACCTCCTATTCGCCGCGATCCTGTATTTCGGCCACGCCCAGATCGATCACTCGACGGGCTTCATGGATTGTTTCTGGTTCTCGATCCAGTCGATGGGCACGATCGGCTACGGCTACCTCGCCCCCCAGGACACGCTCGCGAACACGATCGTCACGCTCGAGACGCTCTACAGCATCCTCCTCACGGCGCTCGTCACCGGGCTGTTCTTCGCGCGGTTCTCGACGCCCTCCGCACGCGTCCTGTTCGCGAAGGTCGCGCTGATCGGCGAGCACGACGGCCAGCGCGTCCTCCAGTTCCGGATGGCGAACGAGCGCACCACCGCGATCGTCGAGGCCACGGTGCACGCGTACATCACGCGCGACGAGAAGCTCAAGCACGGCGAATCCATGCGCCGGGTCTACGACCTCAAGCTCCGGCGCTCGACCTCGCCCGTGTTCGCGCTGTCGTTCCTCGTCGTCCACGTCATCGACGAGGAGAGCCCGCTGTTTAACGTGACGCCGGAGCAGCTGCGCGAGCAGCTCACGAACGTCGTCGTCACGTTCACCGGCATCGACGACCAGCTCGCGACCAACGTCCACGCCCGCTACGTGTGGAGCGTGGACGACATCCTGTTCGACCGCCGCTACGCCGAGCTGTTCAAGCTCGACGAGAACGGCAAGCGCTACCTCGATCTAGCGCCGCTGCACGATTCATATCCGATTGAATCAGCGCCTGCGAGTTAGTGGGGCTTCGTTACCGCGAACACGCCGTCCGCGTTGTTTTCGTGACCGATGATGTAGAGCACGCAGCCATCGGGGGTGACGGCGGCGGGCATGTCATCCGTCGCCAGGATCGCGATCTGGGCTCCAGGCCCGAAGACGCTGTCCTTGTCGGCGCGAGTCGTGACCAATACGCCCGTTGCCGGATACGTGTTGTAGTAGAGCGTGAGTTCATCCGGGGAGAGCGCAACGGCATCGACCGCCATGGATGTCACATTCATTGGAGCGTCGAAAATGCCGAACGCGCCGGGCGATGTGGCCTGAAACAAGGAACCTCCGCCCGTGTAGTACAGCCTTGCCGCGTCGGGGCTGATACCGGCTAGGACCAAATCACCGGGAAAGCCGCCATCAACACCAAAGTCACCGTCATCCGCAAAGGTGTCGTTCGTGGTGTTGCGCGATAGCAGGTGGTCCTGCGGGACGGTCCGAGCATGGACGTAGAGCAAGTGCTGTTGCCGTGATGGAAAGAGCTCGAGGGCGTGAGATGCCAGCGGCATAAGCGGGTCAGGGGTGTCGACGGGAAAGTCATCAGCGATCGCTGAACGGACGCTCGTGCTCACCTCTTGAACGTCCTGGTTGTCGCGCACGATGTACGCGGTCAGCTCGTCGCTCGACAGGACGAAGTGCTTCTCGCCATATGCAACATGCAAGTTCGGCAGGGTCGTGATCGTAGCGAACTGCTTGCTGGCGTCGCACCGACTGGTGTACGGCGCATCTGGGCCAGGCGCGCTGTCGGCATGCGCATCGGGGTTCGAGGCGTCAGGCATCGGCGTGGGCACGCACGTCAGGTCGATGCAGGACTCGCCATCGCGACAGCCACGATTTCCGACATCTGTCGCAGACAACCCGATCGATTCGCAGTCGGCGGCCGTCAGGCAACACACGGCGTCGTTGCGCTTGCTGCACCCGACCAAGGCCACGCCAACCAGTACAAATCTCGCCAACATCCGCATGTCCCTTACCCGAGGTAGATAGTTCATGGCCGTTCGTTTCGGCCGCGGAGCTTAACGGTTGCGCAAGAATTTGCGACGGCGAAGCAGCACGAACGCAACGGGCGCGCCGCACAGCAGGAACGACAGGTCGCCGTTCGGCGCCTGGCAGCAACCACCGTTCATGCCGCCGGTCTCGTTGCCGCCGCCCGTACCGGCATCGCCGCCGCCACCCGTGTTGCTGCCGCTACCGCTACCGCTACCGCTACCGCTACCATTGCCGCTGCCGCTGCCGGTGCCGCTGACTGCGATCATCTGCGTCGACGTGCTCGCCGCGCTCATCGGATCGACGACCTCGAGCGTGACGTTGTAGCTGCCCGCAGTCGCGTACGTGTGCATCGGGCTCTGATCGGTGGACGTCATGCCGTCGCCGAAGTCCCAGTTGTAGTGGAGCTGCGTCGCGGTCGACTCGGTATCGGTGCTCGTGCTGGTGAACGTAACGGCGAGCATGTTCGCCGTGTACGTGAACAGCGACTTCGGCTCGGTGTTGACAGTGCGGTAGTTGACGATGCCGCAGCGCGCGCGGTTGATCTGCTCGACGGTGAACGTCGTCATGCAGGTGTCGTACGAGTAGTCCATGTAGTTTTCGATCGGCGCGTTCTGCCCAGCAACGCAGCCCGACGCATGGACCGTGCAATCCGTCGCGGCGGTCTTCTCGGCAACCGTGTCGCTGATCAAGTCGCCGGTCGAGTACGGCTTGCTCGCCGTGCCGCACGTACCCTGGAACGTATGGAACAGCCCGAACCAGTGCCCGATCTCGTGGGTCGCTGACGCGCCGAGGT